>Ga0316207_10003345_pt1 | contig 15007 bp, 17 predicted proteins | sample 6weekpyrite_MG_FD_204943 | JGI IMG/M metagenome (GOLD analysis project Ga0316207, IMG submission 204943) | Microbial mat bacterial communities from mineral coupon in-situ incubated in ocean water Damariscotta River, Maine, United States -... | ecosystem: Environmental > Aquatic > Marine >... | reverse complement strand
TACTAAGCTTCAGCCAGTATTTCAGTGAATATTATAATGGATTAATGTTTAGTCAATGAATAAACCTTCACAAACAATTATCGATAGCGTGCAAAAAAACTGCCATATTTCAGATGCGCAGCATGCCAGCGATTATACGCTGTGTATTTATTTACTAAAAATGCGCGAATTCTATCGCTGGGAAAAAGGCCTGCATTACGATGATCAGTTAAATCCTGACCTGATTGGGGTCTGGTTAAATGAACGTGAAGCCTTATGGAACGAACTGGATGACAACGACTTCCACCCAATTGGCGCTGGCAGCACGCTTCATAGCAGCTTTGATAGCAAGGCGATTAATGATGAGCTAATGCCGAAAGGCTTTATCTATAGCGCGGGCTATGGACCCAAATCCAAGGCTATTTTCTGTCTGGCAGAACTTGAGCAACAAATTTTACAGGATGAATATAATATTTTTATTTCCGGGCGCGAATTTGCCCGTGATTTAACTGCTCCGGTCGCCATGTCGCAGCAAAACAATATTTATATTCGGCGCGAATCACTGCACCGAATGATCTGGGAAAAAACCGTTGAATGGGGCTGGCATCAGAATAAAAATGCCATGTTTAAGGCCATGAATTTTTATGACTTTGCTGAGCACCCCGAAGAGTCTCTTGACCAGATGACGGAAAAAGAATTAAACAGTGTTATTTTGCATGAAATCGGCGAAATAAAATCGGCAAAAGAACTCAAAAACTGGCATGACATGACGCACAACCTGCCGCGTTCCAAAGCTGAAATCATGACCCGCGCCATTAAAGATATGATCGCGGATGCCATTTCCACTTTACCGACCTTAATCAATAATCAGGATGCCGCCTCTCTGCATTTTTATTTTGCTAATTTTACGCATATGCGTAAAGAACTGGCTCCCGATTTATTAAAAGCCTATCAGCAATGGGACAATACCGAGGACTATAACAAACTGCTGGCCGCCGCCAACCGCAGCGGCGAACACTGGCTTGATATTGCCCGCGACATACTGGATATATACGAACACGATAACACGCAATCGGCACTGCAAATCGAATCACTAATCAATGAAAACAAGTTAGAAGCCTAAGGCTAACTAAGTTAAAATACCGCCATCTCTAATCAGGCTCGTAAATTATGGAATCTACCTCTCTGCAAACACCGCTGACCAGCATTAAAGAAGTTAAACCGTCCTCTTTTATTTTTACCAAAAACAAGGCGCTGCCTGCTGATGTCTGCAAAGAAATGATCCGCCGTTTTGAAGCCAATCCGGATGACCAGTACGCGGGGCGAATTGGTCAGACGTTTACCGAAGAAACCAGTATTAAAAAATCCACCGATCTGGTGGTATCTGATAAAGAACACTGGCGCGATATCGATAAACTTTTATTCCAGTCACTGGGCAAGGCCATCACAGAGTTCCGCGAAACGTATCCGTACTTTAAAGGCCCTTTTAAAGACAATGGCTATGCAATCCAGCGTACTGATCCGGGCGAGCATTATCACTGGCATATTGATGGCGGCAGCCATGACTTTGCCATGCGCCAGTTAGTTGCGGTCTGGTATCTGAATGACGTGGAAGGCCCGGGCGGTGAAACCGAGTTTTTATTTCAGGACGTTAAAGTGAAACCGGAACAGGGTAAGCTGGTTTTATTCCCGCCCTTCTGGACGCATGAACACCGCGGTGTCACCTTAGAAAAAGGGGTGAAATACCTTGCTACCACCTGGGTTGTGTTTGCCTGATTGATGCCAATCATTATCCGCCAGCCACAAAATTCACAGGAGTGGGATCAATATTTCGAATTACGCTGGCATATATTACGCCAGCCCTGGCAACAGCCACCTGGTAGCGAAAAAGACGAGCTGGAAAAACACAGCATCCATCGTCTTGCAATGCGTGATAACAAAATAATTGCCGTTGGCCGGCTGCACTTCACTGACGACTCTCAGGCACAAATTCGTTATATGGCGGTGGCAAAAGGATATCAGCGGAAAGGCTTAGGAAAACTCATTTTAAATTCACTGGAACAGGTTGCCCGTGAAAAAGACATTAAAAGCATTTCGTTAAATGCCAGAGAGACCGCAGTCCCGTTTTATCAGTCTTACAACTATCAGCTAGCGGAACAAACACATACTTTATATAATTCGATTAAACATTATCGGATGTATAAGCTGCTTACTTAACACGCTTTTTCTGCTTGCCATTACTCATTATCTGAACCCATCACCCAGTCCATACCTGCTTCGTAATCCTCAAATATTTCAAAGTGGTGGCCGACAGACTCACTCAGCACTTTATATATTTTAGCCATCCCACGCTGAAGGTCAGTCTGCGCAATCAATGCCCGACGCACACCTTTTTTTTGCAACACTTTGTGCAGAAACGCGCTGAATCATTTCATAATTAATATCTGAAGAATCCACATTGGAAATATCATCAATAACATTATATGCCGGATCAAAATCCGGATCAGATGCTCCTTTCTGGCGCGCAGCAATGATTTCGTCCAGTATTAAATGACCATAATATCTGACGATGACCAGCCGTTTATCCGCTACAACTTTATAATCAACAGGCATAATGCTATCCACTTAGCTTATAGATTGATTATAGGATATAAGCCCCCCGATGCAATTGAAGTGGATATTAGTGATCCGGCACATTGATAATCTAGCAGAAGGCGTTATGATTAATAATAAAAAAGGATGCTCATGAAAACACTGACCGCATTTATTTTATTTTCTCTGTCTGCCCTTCCGGCTTTTGCGACTGAGCAGCTGCTTGCTATCGATCTGATCAAATCCGCGATTGATAACTACCGCGGTCTAAACTCTTATTCTGAAGCCAGTATGACCATACACCGCAAAGAGTGGCAACGCGTTGTTGAAATGCAAGTCTGGACTCAGGATACAGACAAATCACTGGTACGCGTAACCTCCCCAAAAAAAGACAAGGGCGCGGGCACCTTATTGATCGGTGATAATATGTGGAGTTACGCCCCTAAGATTAACCGCATCATTAAAATACCAGGCAGCATGTCCAATCAAAGCTGGATGGGGTCAGACTTTTCTAATAACGATATCGCCCGTGCAGATGACATCATTGATCAGTACACGCACCGTATCATCAACACCAGCACAGAAAATAATAAAAAAATTTATACCATTGAATCTATACCACATGAAGATGCCCCGGTTGTCTGGGGGAAAGAAGTGCTGCGTATCAATGAAGACCTGGTTTTTTTACAGCACCAGTTTTACGATCAGGACAACCAGCTGATTAAGACCCTAATAGCCAGCGAAATAAAACTCATCGACGGAAAATATATTTCACTACGCCAGCGCATGACAAAGACAGACAATAAAGATGAGTGGACCGAGTTTCATACCAGTACGATTAAATTCAATATTGAATTTAGCAGCAACACCTTCACATTATCCAACCTCAGAAACCCAAGGTAAGGTATGAATACCAGCTGGCGCTTTGCATGGAGAAATATCTGGCGACATCCACGCCGCACGGTATTAACCATTCTTGCGATTGCCTTCGGCGCGGCATTACTTGTTTTTAGTATCGGCTTTCAGCTAGGTCAATATGACCTGATGATTAAAGGCAGTGTGAGTATCTATCAGGGATTAATACAAGTACAAAAAAAAGGCTATCTGGGTGAACCTAAAATGCGTTCCAGCATTAACAATATCCAGTCAGTTGCTCAAAGCCTGCGCGACAAAACGCAGGTAACATCCATCGCAGCACGCGCCAATGGCTTTGCACTGGTTTCCTCTAATAAACGCAGTTACGGCACCCTGATTGCCGGAGTAGAACCCAGATACGAAAAAATGGTTTCTATCATTCCCAATACGATACGCGAAGGCACTTACCTTTCTTCTGATTCAGCACAGGAAGTCATCATTGGCAAAAGTCTGGCCAGCAATATGCAAATAAAATTAGGCGATGAACTAACCTTTATGGGTAGCGGGCGCGACGGCTCAATTGCAGCCACTATTTTACCGGTTACCGGCATTTATGAGTCCGGATCAAAAGATCTTGATCGTAATCTGGTACAAATGCCGATCAAAACCTTTCAGGAAACTTTTGCAATGGGTTCGCATGGGCATGCGATTGTCTTTTATCATGATAATGTTAAACAGGACCTGATATTTAAACAACAAATAGAACAGGCCCTCAGCAGCCATAAAGAACTGGTCACGCTTAGCTGGGACCAGGTTCAACCCGGCCTCAAACAAATGATCGAACTGGATTATTCTTCTGGCTGGTTTATGTATGTGGTTCTTATTGCCATCATCACCTTTAGTATACTGAATACGTTCTTAATGTCGGTACTCGAACGTACGCGCGAATTTGGCATCATGCTCGCATTAGGATATAAACCACTCAACATCGGCAAGCTGGTTATGCTGGAAGCCTTTATACTCACTTTATTGGCGCTTTCAATTGGCACCCTGATAGGTTTATTAATTAATCTTTATTTCGCAGCTTACGGACTCACTTTTGATGGCATGGAAGAAATTGCACAGATGTATAACATGCCGTCTACATTATACCCTCAGATCTCAGTTGAAAGCACACTGATCGGGCCGCTGGTTATTTTTGTTTTTACGCTGATCTCAGCACTCTATCCCGCGATGAAAATTCGTAAGCTACAGCCAGTAGAAGCAATGAGGAAAATATAATGCGAAGCCTTCCTCTTATTTCTGCACTGGCCTGGCGAAATCTCTGGCGTAATAAACGCCGCACCAGTGTCATTTTATTTGCGATGATCCTGGGCATCTGGGCGATGATTGTTACCGCAGCCTTTATGCGCGGCATGTCGATTCAGGCACTGGATGATACAATTGAAAACCTGACCGGCCACATCCAGATTCACCATCAAAAATACCTTGATGACCCGGTTATTGAAAACTCTTTTTCAATAACTAACCGCGCACTCATCGCCTCACTTCAACATCCAGACATTATTCAATGGACTCGACGCATTCGCGTACCTGGCATCATTAGCAGTGAACGTGATACCCGCGGGCTGGTGCTGGTCGGTATCGACCCACAGTCTGAAGCCAAAATGTCATTTTTGAAATCAGCGATAAGCGAAGGGCAATACTTTCAAAGCCCGGACGATAAGGGCATCATCATTGGTAAAAAACTGGCAGAGAATCTCGAAACACAACTGGGCAAACGTGTCGTCGTCATGTCGCAAGACCTTAACAATGAAATAGCTGATCGCGGTTATAGAATTACCGGCATTTACGACACACCAACTGAAGGCATGGAAACAGGCTTTCTTTTTATGACGCTAGCTAACGCAGAAAAATTACTCAATGTGACTGATGTTAACTCTGAACTTGCCATCATCACCCGTTCCCTTGAACACACCGATGTGGTTTTAAAATCAATAAAAGATAAAAACCCTGACTTAGATGTTCAGGCCTGGGACACACTGCAACCTTTCGTCAAACTGATTGAAGAAATGTATACCGACTTTCAGTATATCTGGCACATGATTGTTTTTTTGGCCATGAGCTTTGGCATTATCAATACTTTATTAATGACTATTTTTGAACGCACCCGCGAATTTGGGTTATTTCAGGCGCTCGGACTCAAACCCCGATTTATTCTCGCTCAAGTCTGGATGGAAGCTGTCTTTATGCTGGCGATTGCGCTCATCATCGGTAACTTCATTTCCTGGCTCACGGTATTATCTACCGGCGAAGGCATTGATGTTTCTGCTTTTGCACAAGGCATGGAAATGGCTCAACTTTCAAACATCATTCCGTTTATTATTATTAGCGAAGATCTTTTTCTGGCGAATATTATTGTCATTATTCTTGGTTTATTAACCAGCCTTTATCCGGCCTGGCGCGCTTCACAACTTGTACCAGCCAATGCAATCACGCGGGTTTAATATGAACACAAACAACAATCAACTCGTTGTCCAATGCCTCGACCTTTCAAAGGTTTATACGCAGGGGACCATTAAAGTACATGCGCTTGATCATGTTGACTTTGAAGCCAGACAAGGTGACTTCATCTGCCTGTCAGGTCCTTCCGGCTCTGGGAAATCTACTTTATTGAATATGATAGGTGGTCTTGACACACCCAGTGACGGTGAAGTCTTCATCGATAATGAAGAAATAGATGAACTCAACAAATCAGAACTTGCTGATATGCGCCTGAAAAAGATCGGTTTTGTTTTTCAGGCATACAACCTGATCCCTGTTTTAACTGCACAGGAAAACATTGAGATGGTGATGCAAATGCAAGGCATCCCAAAAAAAGAAAGAAATCAGAAATCATTGGCCATCTTGCAGGAAGTTGGACTTGAAGGACTGGAAGACAGGAAACCACCCGAACTATCTGGCGGACAACAACAACGTGTGGCCGTTGCACGGGCGATTGTTTCCAACCCCAGCCTGGTGCTGGCTGATGAACCGACAGCCAACCTTGACTCTGTCACCGCGAACAAACTGATTGACCTGATGCTGACAATGAATGAAATCCACAACACCACTTTTATTATTTCTACCCATGACCCGATGATTATGCAGCGCGCAAAGACGCTGGTAAAACTTCATGATGGAAAAATCATTGAGATATCGTAACTCATGACTGCTTTTAAAATATTTTTTTTTACAGCTCTCATAATGCCTTTAAGCCTGGCAAATGCATGGGAGCTGTCGCAACACCTGAAATACAACAATCTCTCTGTCGATTACCCTGAAGCGTCTTTATCCTCTACAGAAGATGGTTATGATAACTTTAATTTTTTTAATTATCGTTTAAATGCAAGCAATAAGATTAAACAACATGCCGACCAAAGCATAAAGTTTGAAACACATTATCTGATTCAGTCCGTACATAGCAACCGAGATAACCTTAACTTTACCGAGCCCGATCAGCATAGACTTTTTGATTTAACAAAAATTATTACCGATCATTCGAACCGGACTAACTACCACAGACTCGATCGCCTGTTTATTACATTCAATACGACTAATTATACATTTAAAGCCGGCAGACAAGCCATCAGCTGGGGCAATGGACTGGTCTTTAATATACTAGATATTGTTAATCCATTTTCACCGACAGCCATTGATACCGAATACAAACCCGGTGATGACATGCTCTACTTACAGTCAACCACTGCATCCGGCAATGACTGGCAGCTCATATATTTACCCAGACGCAATAGCGACAATGATCTTGATAAGTCGCTCGCTACCATTGCAGCAAAATATCACCATACGGGAACATCAGCCGATTTTGATTTTTTATTTGCTCAACACTATGACAAACCACTTATTGGTCTTGCTCTGAACAAAGCAATCTCTGGCAGTGTCTGGCGACTGAATTTAATACACAGCGAAACCCTTACTGATCAGCGCTTTACTAATCTGTCATCTAATATTGATTATTCATGGACAATGATGAACAAAAATACTTATGGGTTTCTTGAGTATTTTTATAGTGGCATTGGCATTGATTCAGTCAGCGCCACTGCTGACACAACTTTATTAACTCATATCCAACGCGGCAGTTTATTTACTCTCTATCGTGACTACCTTGCCGGCGGACTCAGGATTGAACTTCATCCGCTGTTGAATTTTTCACCAACAGTCATACACAACCTCATTGACAATAGCTCTCTTCTTAGCCTCACCCTTAAATATGACTGGCAACAGGATTTTACGTTAACCTCAAATATAACACTTATATCTGGCAACAGTAGCTCTGAGTATGCCGGAGCCACTTCTCCGGGAAACTCATTACAACTTCTGTTAAGCTACTATTTTTAATCAATTAACACCAACTATGACAATCCTCAGCAATTCATTATTAAACTGGCAACAACCTCAGTTTAAATCCGTATTAACGCTGGAATTACTGCAATTAAGCAGCGAAGAATTGCCTTTACACAAAGCGACAAATTCCGGTGGCTTCATAAAACCTGAACAACTGGATTTAGTAATTCTATCAACCAAAGAAAATAATGATGACTTATTAATAAAAACGGGAATATTTTTCACTGAACTAATTGGCGGGTGCAATTGCCACGATGACCCGACAGAAGAAAACATCTATTGCGAAGCATTAATAACAATAAACAAAAAAAATGCCCGCAGCCAAATCACACTGATTGAAATATGACTTTTTATAATACCCCTTAGCGCTTCCAGCAATTATTTCTTGATAAGTCAGTTTTTAACTGATAATTTCTGTCACCAGTACTATAGCTTTTTATTAGATAATACCTTCATAATATAAAACCTACTTAAGATACATCTCAACAAGATTCACAAATGTATCCGGCTCTATCGGTTTTTTTATATAACCATCACAACCTGCTGATAATATCTCTTCTCTGTCCCCTGTCATTGCCTTGGCCGTTAATGCCACAATATTGATCATACTGTCAATTTCAGTCTTTATTATTTTTGTTGCCGTTATGCCATCCATCACCGGCATCTGAACGTCCATTAATATTAAATCTGCCGTTTCATTTTTAAAATAATCCACGGCTTCCTGACCATTTTTCGCCTCTTTTATTTCATGGCCATTCTGTTCCAGTAAAAATCTTGCTAAATACAGATTCTGAGCATTGTCATCAACGATTAATATTTTACTCATTACTTTTCCCTGTTTTTATATTTTACGTATAGCTGATCTGATATTTTCAAGCATGCTGTCTCTGTCAAACTGGCCTTTAATCAGTATTTTTGTCACATTGTCACTTAAGTATGATTGCTCTGCCTCTGTTAAAGTTTTTGCACTAACAACAATAATGGGAATCTCTGACTTTACACCACCCTGTGCCCGCAATCTTCTGATGACTTCAAAGCCACTCATTCCCGGCATCATAAGGTCAAGTAAAATCACATCTGGTAAAGCCTCGTCAACCAACTGAATTGCATCCTGTCCTGAATTTGCCACACGAACATAATAACCAGCAGGCTCAAGAATATGTTTAAGCAATAACGCATCTTGCTTATGGTCCTCTACCACCATCACGTTAACGCCTCCGAGAGATAGCGATATCAACGAAGTTAATAAATCATCAGATGAAACAGGTTTTTGTATGTAATCTACTGCACCTAAAGACACACCTAAATGCTGTTCATCAAGGGTAGATACAATAATAACCGGGATATGTGCAAGTTCACGGTCTTTTTTAAGAGATGATAAAACAGACCAGCCATCTGTACCAGGCATCAATATATCAAGTGTAATAGCGTACGGCTTATATTCTCTTGCCAGCTCTATTGCCTCATCACCATTACTACACATTATCGTACGGTACCCATCATTTTTTAAATACGTGTTCAATAATTCCCTCGCCGAACCTTCATCATCCACAATCAAAACCAGTTTTTCATCAACATCAAAACCTTCAAGTTCGACAGCTCTACCCTCTGGCCTCGATCCTGATTGGTCTTTCAGTGTCTCTATTGGTAGCTCAATAGTAAACAACGAACCAACCCCTGCTTCACTTTTTGCCGTCAAATGACCACCCAGTAATTCTATAAATTCACGACAGATTGCCAACCCTAAACCGGTTCCTTCATTTAGCCGGTTATCTCCGGCATCTAATTGCTTAAACGAATCAAAAACATGCTCTAGGTTTTCTTCGCTAATACCAATACCACTGTCTTTAACTTCTATCTGCAATAAAGATTTAGATATCCTACAGCAAACTGACACTTCACCTTCATTTGTAAATTTTACTGCGTTACTTAGTAAATTTAATAAAACCTGTCTTAGCATTTTTCCATCAGTACGGTAAATTTTAGGTGAGTCCAAAAAATCCACATTCAGCTTCAGCTGTTTTTCTTCCACCTGTGGTTGCATCAAATTACAGACATCAGCTAACATTTCATGGAAGTTAATATCTTCTTTATAAGCCTCCATTTTTCCGGCTTCGACTTTCGATAAGTCTAGAATATCATTTATCAGTTCCAGCAAATGTCTGGCACTGTTATATACCATATTTAACTGTTTGCTCTGCTCCTCATTGACAGGCCCGGCAACCCCGTCTTTTACTATACCGCTGAACCCTATAATTGAATTTAAGGGTGTACGCAGTTCGTGACTCATATTGGCAAGAAACTCTGATTTAGTCCGGGTTGCTTCCAGCGCCTCATCTCTTGCCTTTTGTAAATCACGTGTGCGGTCCCCAACAAGAATCTCGAGATGTTCGCGATATTTTCTCAGTTCCTCTTCTGCCTTTACTCTTTCAGTGACATCTCTTAATAAACCGGTAAACATTACCTGATCACCCACTTTTAGTTCCGTCACTGAGAGTTCAACTATTAGAAAACGGCCTTCTTTATGCCTGGCCTCAACCGTTCTTGTCGTGCCAATAATATGACTAATACCCGACTCTTTATAACCTTCTAAATACCCATCATGTTTTGATTTTGTCGGCTCTGTCATCAGTATTTTAATATTCTGACCGACAATTTCTTCAACCCGATATCCAAATATATTCTCTGCCGCCCGGTTAAAGCCATGAATACCACCCATTGAATCAATTGTGATAATCGCCTCTCCCACATTATCAATAATAGCTCGCATACGATCTTCACTTATTTTTAATTTATTTAATAAATCAAGACGTCTGGTTAAGTACACTAAGAAAATTAATAACCCGATCAATGAAACGACAACCACCCCTATTATTTGTGCCAACACCTGTGGATTGATACCCGCCTCATGCGTTTTTACAAGTTCAGATGGAAACGTATAAACCGATGCCATACCGATATAATGCATGGCGGAAATTGCACTACCCATAATGATGGCAGCTATAAATCTTGGGTGCTTTGAAAATTCGGCATGATCTCCATGTTCAGCCCAAATTTTCACCTTCAGGGCTATATAGGAAAGCACAATTGCTGCAATCACCGATGCAGCCATTATCGATGGCTCATATCGCATGATTGCGTCCATTCTCATAGCCATCATGCCAATATAATGCATTAAACCAATACCAACACCAATCGCCACACTTCGCAGAATGAGTTGTTTTTGCAGCGACTCTGATTTCAGTCCATTAAATAACAGCACCATGCTGGCAATAAATACTGGGAAAAAAGATACCACGGTTGTAGTGATATCATAATTCACAGCTACCGGTAGTTTTGCTGCCAGCATGCCGATAAAGTGCATTGCCCAGACACCTGATGCCAGCGTCAAACCACCAGACATCGCCCAGCTTAACTGATGCAGTCTCTCTTGATAATATGAAATTCGTTCTGCAACCAGGAATGCAGTGTATGAAGCAAATACCGCAATCAATACAGAAACCATAACCAGCAGATAGTCATATTGCACAGCAAATGCACTAGCCAGATCTCTGCTTGCCTCTATAAATACTAAATGTTCCATATAAAATCCCTGATAGCGGTATCGCCCCTAAGGCTGCACCGAAATTATCTTCTATTTATATTTTATAATTTAATGATCAATCCTTAATATCAAAATACATTAACCATCTGTTTTACTCAAGTATCTCTGCCACAAGAGATTGTTTTTATTAATAATATTCATATTTGTTCAGATTATTGCTTTAGTCAAAAAACAATATACTCACATAGTCAGGTAACAACACTATTTAGCGAAATAATGGCAGTAATTTACCAGATAGTAGTCTATTATTAGTATTGTCTATTTCTATAATATAAACGCATTCAGGTATTGATTTATATGTCCAAGATTTTAATCGTTGATGATTCGCCGACCCAACGTCAGGCCTTAATTAACATACTAAAAAAGACCAACCATGAAGTTATCACGGCCGAGGACGGCCAGCAGGGTGTTGATATGTCACGCTCTGAATTACCTGACTTAATTCTAATGGATGTTGTCATGCCCGGTCTGAATGGCTTTCAGGCAACACGTCATATCTCCAAACATGATACGACCAAAGATATTCCTGTCATTATGCTCACCAGTAAAGATCAGGAAACAGACAGAGTATGGGCTGAACGACAGGGGGCTAAAGACTACATCATTAAGCCGGCCGAAGAAAAGGAACTGATTAGTAAAATCACAACATTATTAGGCTAAACATGTCAGAGCGGGAACTATAGTACCTCTCTTAAATCCTACCTTATTAACACACTGGCACCTGGTCCTGCTGTTATCTTTTAACTGACTTTAATATAACAAATTTTTTATTAGCTGCAACTTGCTCACAGTTATTAAATATTTTTTTTAGTTTAACGTGATATGAAAGATGGCGATTACCCACAACCAGTAATTCACCGCCTTTTTTTAATACTCTCTTTGCATCATTAAACATTCTCCATGCAACCGCATCACCAGTTGCATGCTGCTGATGAAAAGGAGGGTTATTTAATATTAAATCAGCAGACTTTGCAGCACAGCCTTCAAGGCAATCCATCACATCAAAAGAGGCTTTGTTTTTAAGTGCCGACGAGAGGAAATTTTCTTCAGCTGATCTTACTGCCATATACGATTCATCAGCAAATCTCACAGTAGCCTGCGTATTTTTACTTGCAACAAACAAGCCTAATAAACCGTTGCCACAACCCATATCAATGATCGTTTGGTATTTTTCTGAGGCGGGCAAGTGTTGTAAAAAAAAACGTGTACCTATATCCAGTTTTTCTCTTGAAAAAACATTTGAGTGGTTACTAATATCATAACAAAATCCATCAAACCGATAAGATTTCGGATACCTTGTTTGACATGCCTGTTTTTGAAGTTCAGAAAATATTAGTCGGGCTTTTTTTACCGCTCTTGATGTTTTTGTTTCACCGAGATATTTTTCAAACATTTCCAGAGTAGATGTATGAATATTTTTTGCCATGCCAGCTGCAATAAATTTACAATCTCTGTCCAGTACGGCATTAAGCCGGCATAATTGATCTTCTAAATAAGCATGACTTTTTGGTACTTTATATAACACTAGGTCAAATTTTTTCTTAGGTGTTTCAGTACTGGGTACAAATGAAAAATCTTTTGCTGTGATATTATTCTCTGCAATATTTATCAGCGCGCCCTGCTCTGATAAATACGAATCCGACCACAATGTCACTTTATTAGTATTTAATAGCGCCACTGTCAGCGCACCAAAACTATCATTAACTACTAATATATTAAGCGCTTCTTCCGCAGGACAATGTTCACTAACATGATTAAGCAAATATTCATCTGCGGCATCCCATGCTCTTAATTGATCATTTTCTAATTCAGGGTAACGCGTTAACGTAAAATCACCCTGTGGCACCTGCATCAGATCAGACATCACTTAGACAAGTGCACCATATTTTCTCGCCAACTGGCGAATATCTTCGGGCTGATAATAGCCTTCTTCCACGCTTTGCACATGAAACTCCCATTGCGCCAGTTGCTGCGCCAGATCAGGATCGGTACCCTGACAACCCACCAGTGAAATAATCGCATCATTTATTTTCCACGGGCCTTCACCTTTTATTTCACCTTCAATCACAGTAGCCTGCTGACCTTCTGCTTTGTTTTCCCAGAACGGCTCCAGATATACCAGACCTTTTGGATGCGGGTAATAAGCAACGATGACGGTTTTTTCACCACTGGCGTAGTTCACTGCCAGCGGTCTTTTCATTTCAAATATATCCGGCATTTTGATTTACGATTTTTTCTTTTGTAAAAAATCAATTGTCTGAATATCACCGGTACTATCCAGATGAATTTCATCGGTGTCCGGTTTGTTTTTTAATATATACGCACCCATTAACATAAACATTTTTTCATTTTCATTATGAATTGCTGACATCATTTTATCGGCCGCAATCTGGCAACGTTGTATCAGACTCGGGCTTTCTACCCACACATGTCCCATCTGCCAGCCTTTATCCATATCAGCATCCATTTTGTTAAAAAAGTCTTCTCCCTGTTCTATCAATTCATCCGGAATATCAAATTCTTCAACACGTTCTTCAACTAATACTTTTATCTTCATTGCGCTATCTCAATAACAAAACTGAACCAACAATGATTATCACCAAAAAAACGGTATAATCATCCAACTGATTTTCTATTATAACACTAAGCCCGCAGGCTAACCCGTAAGTGATCAATCATGTTAATAACCATACCTAATGTACTGAATCCTAATCAGCTAAAGCGTGTGCGAGATATGCTCGACCAGTCTCAGTTTATCGATGGTAAATTATCCGCCGGTAAGCACGCGCAGCGAGTTAAAAATAATGATGAACTGTCGCAAAACGACCGCGCATTAAACGAGCTCAATAATATCGTTATGGGTTCACTGGTTAATCACCCGGAATACAAAAATGCCGCTTTTCCACATCGCATAGCTACCGCTTTTTTTGCCCGTTACGGTAAAGGGCAGGCCTATGGGAATCACATCGATGATCCGATAATGGGTCCACCGGGTGGAAGTTATCGCACCGATGTTTCTATTACTGTCTTTTTGAACGAGCCCGATGACTATGAAGGCGGTGAATTAAGCATTAATACAAGTTTTGGCACTCAAAAATTTAAACTAGCAGCCGGTTCTGCCATTATGTACCCATCCGGCACCTTGCATCATGTTGGCGAAGTGACAAAAGGCGAACGCCTGGTGGCTGTTACCTGGTGTCAGAGCATGATTCGTGACCCCGCCAAACGCGAATTGTTATACAACCTCAATCAAGCACGTGAGTCGCTAATGAAGTCATCACCTGAAAGCGATGAAACCGCTCAAGTTGATACAACTTATATTAATCTGTTTAGGATGTGGGCTGAAATCTAAAGCTTAGTCTTTAGCTGCTAGCTATTAGTTATTATCTAAGCACTAAATGTTAGTCTTTCAGGCATAAAAAAAGCTGCACAAGGCAGCTTTTTTTCTCTAAGTTAATCTTTCGATTAAGGCTTAGAACCAACTTCAGCGTGTGCTGCTGCGTTAACAGCTGCTGCTAAGTCAGCATATTCTTGACGGTAACCGTCTAGAAGATGACCGTCTTCTGGTGTGAA
>Ga0316207_10003344_pt1 | contig 15016 bp, 11 predicted proteins | sample 6weekpyrite_MG_FD_204943 | JGI IMG/M metagenome (GOLD analysis project Ga0316207, IMG submission 204943) | Microbial mat bacterial communities from mineral coupon in-situ incubated in ocean water Damariscotta River, Maine, United States -... | ecosystem: Environmental > Aquatic > Marine >... | reverse complement strand
CTGACAAATACAGAATCATTCTGTATTTCATGTCATGAGATGGGGAGTGTTTATAAGGAATACAAGAAAACGATTCATTATTCAAATAGAACCGGGGTAAGGGCAACTTGCCCCGATTGCCATGTTCCTAAAGAATGGGTGCACAAAGTAGCGCGAAAAGTGGCGGCAACTAATGAATTGTTTCATAAAGTTATTGGTAGTATCAATACAAGAGAAAAGTTTGAAGCAAAACGGCTTGAGTTGGCAAAACATGTCTGGACTACGATGAAAGAAACAGATTCGCGTGAATGCAAAAATTGTCATAGTTTTAATTTCATGTCTTTATCATCGCAGAAAACCAACTCACAAAAAAAACACAATCGTGCTGTTAAAAATAATATGACCTGTATTGATTGTCATATGGGAGTTGCCCATACTATAGCAAGAGATTTTGATGGGGATGGAAAGCTGCATGAAGGTTTTCGAAAGAACGGACGGCCCTGTAGCGATTGCCATAAAGATATGGTAGATGGTGACTGGTAGGTATTAGCGGATATGGACAGACGAGAATTTTTTAGGCGTGGGATGGGGCGTGTTGCCAAAGAGGTAGTACAACATGCAGACGCCCAGGTTTCAGAGCGAGCTTCTCACTGGATACGCCCACCTTTTGCCATTTCGGAAATTGAATTTCTATTGGCTTGTACGCGCTGTAATGCCTGCATCGATGCCTGTCCTCATGAGGTTATTTTTCCACTTGCTGCTCGCAATGGCGCCGATGTTATGAATACTCCTGCACTCGATTTATTAAATGTGGCTTGTCACCTATGTTCTGACTGGCCATGTGTTACAAGCTGTGAAACGGCGGCGTTACAGATTTCAAATTCTGATTCTGAGCCTGAGCCTGAAAAGGAATGGCCTAAAGCTAATGAATTAGATGCAATAATACCATTACCAAATTTGGCACATATAGAAGTTCAAACCAGCAGCTGTTTACCTTATAACGGCCCGGAGTGCGGTGCTTGTGCAAGTGCGTGTCCTGTCGAAGGTGCGTTGCAATGGCATGCAGAACGCCCGTCAATTAACCAGCAACTTTGTACTGGCTGTGCGTTATGCCGTCAGGCCTGCATTACAGAACCTAAATCCATTCTGGTTAGCAAGAATCGCGTAGAATAATACGGTTTTTTGCGTTTTTTTACGATAAAATGGCCGCTTTATATTTTAAGCAATATAGAGTGTAATAGTATGAAGTGTTTAATTTATCGTTGTAGCCGAAAACAGGAGATGTATCTTTACCTGCCTTATCAGGATGACGAATCTGCCGTGCTACAAGGTCTTGATGAAAACTTACTAAAATTAACCGGTAAACTTGAAAAAGTAATGGAGCTGGATTTAACTTCTGATCGTAAACTTGCCAGGGCAGATGTAAGCGAAGTGAAGCAATCACTAATTGAAAAATCTTACTATATACAAATGCCTCCCAATGATTTACTAACCAAAGATGAATCGATGTTACATAACCCATCTGACTCGTTTTAAGCTATGCTTGCATTTGAAAAAATTTTGCCATTATGGGGCAAAGAGTCTTTTGATTCAGAGTTTAAAAGAATAATAGAAAGCATGGGAGTTGCTGAGTTACCTCTACAGGCCGGGCTTAGTTCCAGTAATATTGCTCTGGAGAATGATCTAAAGGTTATTATTTTAAAAAAATATCAGGCAGATGAAAATTATATTGTAAAAGTAGCCGTTTTCTATTTTGGTGTGGTTGCTGGCTGTAATTGTGCTGATGATCCTTCTCCAGCGGATACTCAAAATGAATATTGTGAAATTGAATTTACAATAAATGCTAAAACAGGTGAGGCGGTTAATAAATTATTGACCGCCTAGTGTCTCAGAATATACTAAACGTATAAAATTAAACAAAAAGGGACTCCCCTCATTTCTTTGTTTAGGTGTTTTTTGAACGATGCACTAAAAGTAACGGCAAACCAGCAAGTAATAATAGTAAGCTTTCCGATTCATACACGGATATTGTTTGTGGTATAACATATGTATCAAGAAAAGACACGATTGTACTTTCTAAGGGCGCGTTCAAGCTGCCACGTACAGCGAAGGTTTTTCGAAAGATTGGAGAACCATCAGGATTTTGCCCGATGATTTGGTAACCATCTCTTAATTGATGACATCGGTTTTCTTTATTGCCACTTGTTCCATAATAAAGACGATATTTATTTCCACCTAAGAATGCGTAGTAGGGATTGCTTGTTCCTTTAGGAGGACATTGTATATTTTGTTGAATATATTGTGTGGATGCTCCTCCATAAGCTGCACGTCTTGCAGCTGCGAAATTTGCTGAGGTTAGGTCATTGTTTCCATAAATATCAAGGACTGGTGTTGTGCTAATGAGTTTTAAATTATTTTCTGTATCAAAAATATTGAAGTCCGCGATGCTTGTTGGGTTGGCTGGTGTTGTGGGTAATCCACCCGTTTGTGGAAGCATTCCCGCACCAATTAAACCTGCAAGGTTTACCTTAGCCGTTGGTATAAATAAGCCTTGTTCCCAGGCCGCGGTTGCCGTAGTCATAAAACGCGAACCGAGACTTAGCCCGGATAGAACAATATTTTCAATCCCTCTGTTTGCCATTTCACTGATCGCTGCATCTAAACGTGCGAAAACCTGTTGGCCAATTAATGTTTCGTCATTAACATAATCCAGAAAAGCTGTGCCAGCAGCAGGTACAGGGTTTTCAAGTGATAATGTTGTATAGCCATTTCCACTGTCGTTTAAAGAACGGCCTACTTGCTTTACAAAATTACCGGTAAATGAAGCGCCACGGCCACTAAAAAATAATATGCCGGTTTTATTATCTGAAGCACCTATGCGAAGGTCACCCTGGAAAGTTGTTGTTGGACTTTCATCTAAAGTTATAATTGCAGCATTGGCTACTGTTGAGAAGTTTGCTGTGACTAATATTAATGCAGCAAAACAGGTTAAAAAAGAATGTTTTTTCATGACTTCGACCATTGTTAGTTTTAATTATTGTTTATTTAAATGATACAATTTTTTTACATGTAAAAATATAATATTCATCACAATGCAGTTATTATATTAAAAATTTTAATGGGTTTAACAATAATTAAGCAATAATGAGGTTTTTGAATAAAATAAATTTCTGATATGATGAAATAATGCGCAACTCTAATCAAATTCATGCATTACATGCGATTTTTATTCGGGAAAAACAAACTATTTTGAAGAGTGAGCTTCAAGAATCACTCAATGTCTCCGCCGAGCAGTTGGAGAGGCTTATCCATGAAATGCGCTTACACCTTGATGCACCAATTAAATACGATAAAGCATTAAAATCATATTATTATGATAGAACGGAGCACCCAGATTATGAGTTGCCAGGGTTGTGGTTTAATTCTTCCGAGTTGTACGGCTTGTTTGCTTCCTACCAGCTGCTATCTGAAGTCGGGCCTGGATTACTGGAATCCAATATTGCGCCAATCAAAGAAAAACTTGAATCACTTTTACATGCAGACACCTTAAATAAAGGTGAGCTTGAAAAGCGAATTCGAATATTAAAGATGGCTGCACGTAAGCCCAATGCTAAACATTTTAGCATGGTTGCCAGTGCATTAATGTTGCGCAAAAAACTGAGTATTAAATATGCCGGGCGTGATAGAAAAAAAGTTACCGAGCGGAATATTTCTCCTCAGCGTTTAGTACATTATCGGGATAACTGGTATATTGATGCCTGGTGCCACTTACGTGATGAATTGCGTACTTTTTCTGTTGATAGAATTGAGTATAGTCATTTATTGACGGATAAAGCGATTGATATTGATAGCCCGGTACTACAAGAACATTTCTCAACAGCCTATGGCATATTTAGTGGAAAACCGAATAAGAAAGCTTTGCTTAAATTTAACCAATCGGTTGCCCGTTGGGTCGCGGAAGAACAGTGGCATCCAAACCAGGTTGGGCAGTTTAATGTTGAAGGAGATTATGAACTGGAAATTCCTTATCGTGATGAGCGGGAATTGGTTCAGGATATTTTACGGTTTGCAGCAGACGTGGAAGTGATCAGTCCTGCGACATTGCGAGAGACTATAAAAATAAAATTACAGTCAGCTCTAAATCAATACGATTAAGACTAAACGTGTAAAGTATTAATTGACACCCGATTATTGCACGATCAAATTATTTATAATAAAACCGATAAAAGCTGCTGTGCCATTACGTTTAATATCAGCTTTCTGGTTAGCATACTATTTGTCAATAACATTGAAGCCAATCTTACTGGTAAAGACATAAATGCTGTATTTATAACTTCATCTGGTGGAAAATAAGGAATATAGTTCTCAACATTTACCAAAAAATTGAGCTAAGATATATAGATGCCTGTATTTTTTTGGTTAAATATTGGTGTCGAAAAAATCTAATTGATCGCGCAAATAGAGATTTACTATCAGTAAATTCATACTCATGCTATACGGTGTTTTTTTAATATAAAGTAATAACCTGGACATTTGGATGTGTCTTCGGGGTATGGCATGTCAGATTTACAGTATTAATGATTAATTAAGTGTATATGCTACATAATTCAAGACAGTGTCTTTTATGGAAAACACCTCTATCAATTTAAACTTTTTTTTAACTCTCCTGTTGCTGTTAGTCAGTGTCTTTATTTCTGATAAGCTTATGGCTTCTGTTCCAGATGAGCTGGTTATAAGTTATCGGCTTGATAGTGCACCTATGCAGTTTCAAAACAAGGACGGAAATGCTGATGGCATTCTAATTGATTATTGGAAACTATGGTCGAAAAAATCTGGCATTCCAGTGACATTTAAGGGTGCTTACAGTGAAAAATCCCAGGCAATGTTAACTAAAGGTGAAATTGATGTTAATGCTGGATTATTTTCAAATAAAAAACGCGAAAAATATCTGGATTTTTCTTCTCCCATACTCAATAGCCCTTATCATGTGTATGTTTCTAATCAGGAGTACAAAGAGACCAACATAACCAGTTTAACCAACTATCGCGTCGGTGTTACTCGTGACAGCTTTCATGAAACCTATATGCGGGAGCACTATCCAGAAGTCGAACTGGCACTCTTTGATGGTTACCATGCTCTTTTTAAAGCTGCCGATGAAGGTGCAATTAAAGCTTTTATCAGTCAACCAATGTACCGCACTTATTATCTTCTGCAACATTCACTGACAGAAAATTTTCGCCCACTCAATCCACCATTGTATACACATAGCTACAAGGCCGCTGTAGCAAAGAATCAGTTAGAATTATTAAAAGTGATTAATCAGTATATGGCGGTCATTGAGGTAGCTGAAAAAGCTACCATTACTGAAAAGTGGCTGGGTATTCAATGGCATACTGACCAGGGTAAATCTTCCGGGAGAATTAAACTAGACGATAAAGAAATAAAATGGATAGCTGAGCACCCCGTAATACATATGGGGGGTGAGTCAAATTGGCCACCTTTTGATTTTGCTGACGAAAAGGGTAATTACCAGGGAATAACGTCTAACTATGTCAAATTATTGGAACAACGCCTGGGGATCCGTATTCAGATGCACTTCAAGCAATCCTGGACGAAAACACTCAATATGTTAAAAACAGGAAAGCTGGATGCAGTAGCAGCTATTTCAAAAACAGTTGAACGTGAAGAATATGCAATTTTTACGACCCCTTATGTTTCATATCCTTATGTCATTATCACCCATGAGAAAAATACCAATTTAGACAGCCTTCAATCTCTTTTTGATAAACGTGTTGCAGTTGAAAAAGATTTTTACACACATAATAAATTACGGGATCAGTTTCCTGAAATAAATATAATCGTTGAGCAATCAACCGAAAATGCTATCCATAGTGTTTCGCAAGGCAAAGCAGATGCTTATGTTGGTGTTCAGCCTGTGGCATCTTATTTTATGGATAAAAACTTTATCACCAATCTACGTGTATCTGGAGAGGCACCTTTTAAGAAAGTAGGTATTAGTATGGCTGCACGTGTGGACTCACCGGTACTTGCGAGGTTATTACAAAAAGGACTGGACTCGATCACTGCCGATGAAAAACTATTTATTCAACGTAAATGGTTACGCCCTTCATATGAGAATTCAGTGTCTCGTCGGTCAATAAACTTATCAGAAGCACAGAAAGCATGGATTAATTCACATCAAACTATTCGTATTGGAGTCGATCCTAACTGGCCTCCGATCGAGTATATCGATAATAAAGACATATATAATGGTATAGCCTCCGATTATGTGCGACTGTTTGAAAATACTTTCTCAATGAAAGCTGAGTATGATCCGACATTAAAGTGGACAGATGTGATTGAACAAATTAAAGCTGGTAAAATTGATGTGCTTCCGGCTGTCTCTAAAACTCAGGAGCGTGAACAGTACCTTAATTTCACAAAGCCCTACCTAAGATTCCCCTATGTAATTTTTATGAGGAATGATGCTGAACTAATTACCGGTCTGGATGAACTCATTAATATGACCGTTGTTGTTGAAAAAAATTATGCAAATCATGAAATTTTGAAAAGAAATCATCCCGACATAAACTTGCTGCTGGTCGATAATACTGAACAGGCACTGCGTGCTATTTCCTTCGGGAATGCTGATGCATATATGGGTAACCTGGCGACAACGAGTCATATTATTTTACAAACGGGACGAACCAACATTAAGGTTGCCGCACCAACACCCTATAGCAACGACCTGGCTTTTGCTATACGTAAAGATCTGGAGGAGTTACCAGGTATTATTCAACAATTTCTTGACTTTATTACAGTTGAACAGGCCAACCGGTTTAAGAAAAAATGGTTTTCCATTCAGTATGAACACAAGGTGAATTATGAGTTGTTATGGAATACGATCGGAGTCTCTTTATTTATCTTATTGATGGTTAGCTTGTGGCTTTGGATGCTTAGCAAGCAAAAAAAAGCACTCAGGATTAGTGAAGAGCGTTTTCGTCTGGTCATGAATATCACTCAAGAAGGGATATGGGACTGGAATATCATAACTAATGATGTTTATTACAGCCCAGGGTTTTATAGCATGTTGGGTTACTCAAAAAATGACTTCCCAAATAAATACGGTGCATGGCTGGGTTTATTACATTCAGATGATTATAAAAAAACGAAGACAGCGTTAAAGTCGATAATTTCAAATTGTGATACGCATTATGAACTGGAATTTCGCATGAGGCATAAACATGGTGAGTATCGATGTGTACGCGCCGTTGGCTCACTCACACTGGATCTACAGGGTGATCCAATACGTTCATTAGGTAGCTTGACGGATATTACCGAAAAGAAAAATGCACAGAAAAAATTAGAGCAAAGAGAACAGCAGCTCAAGGAAATTATTGATACTATCCCGTTAGCTATTATCATAGCGAATAATGATGGCGATATCATATTTGCTAACAAGCAAACTGAAAAGGAAATAGGAAGCAATGAAAGTGTCATTGGCCTTAATATGAAACTTTTCTATGAGAAGCCAAAGGATCGGGAGAAATTATTTAAATTATATAAAGATAAGGGACGTGTGGATGCGCTGCCTATGCGTTACAGAACATTTTCAGGCGAGATAACTGAAGGCATTATTTCCATGCTGCCTGTATATTTTGATGGTAGTGTGAAAAATCTCGGGGTGTTGGTTAATTTAACCGAGCGAATACAGTTGGAGCGAGAGTTGGTTGCTGCCAAAGTAGAGGCAGATATTGCAAACCAGACAAAGTCCAGCTTTCTGGCGAATATGAGTCATGAGATCCGTACACCGATGAATGCCGTTATAGGGTTAGGTCAACTGGTGCTAAAAACAGACTTGAACAGTAAGCAGCGAGATTATGTCAGGAAAATAAATTTATCCGCTCAGGCGCTGCTTGGCATCATTAACGATATCCTTGACTTTTCAAAGATTGAAGCAGGTAAACTGGAAATTGAATGTATCGAATTTGATCTGGAAAACGTTATGGAAAACCTGTCTTCGTTAGTTTTATTTCGGGCTGAAGAAAAGAATCTGGAAATTTTATTTTCTATAGAGCCTGATGTGCCATTACATCTATTAGGTGACCCACTACGACTAGGCCAGGTACTGATAAATTTGACACAAAATGCCATAAAGTTTACAGATAAGGGTGAAATACTTGTTGAAGTTCGGCAGCTCCGGCAACAGAGTGACGAAACACGGCTGGAATTTGCAGTAACTGATTGCGGTGTCGGTATTGAACAAGCGGATATTCCACACCTATTTAAAGCTTTCTCTCAGGTCGATGAAAGCCATACCCGCCGCTTTGGAGGATCCGGCCTGGGGCTTGCTATTTGTCAACAATTGGTTGAGCTAATGGCGGGCGAAATCACTGTTAAAAGTGAACCGGGTAAAGGAAGTAGGTTCTCTTTCCAGATACCATTTAAGGTAGTTGCAACGGAAGAAAAAAGTTTAACTGATATAAGTTTTATCGGTAAGCGGGCACTGGTAGTGGATGATAATGCATTAGCACGACAGATACTTACCTCTATGCTAGAGTCGTTTTCCTTTGAAGTATACCCGGCCCGTTCAGGACAAGAAGCTTTAAATATGATTCGTCAAGCAACAGTTCTGGAAAAGTGTTCTTTTGACCTTGTACTACTGGACTGGAAAATGCCAGGATTAAATGGCATTGAGACAGCTCGAAAGATTCATAAAGATATTGGCCTGTCTCATATTCCTACAGTTATCATGGTCACAGCCTATGGACGAGAAGAAATTATGCATCAGGCAGAACAAATTGGGTTAGATGGCTTTTTAATCAAGCCGATTAATCCTTCTTTGTTGTTTAACTGTCTTATGGAAACCATGAAAGGAACTACAATTCAGCCAGAAAATGATAAACCTATCCTACCAGACAGGCAGTTAACAGGCAGTGTTCTGCTTGTTGAAGACAATGCTATAAACCAACAGGTGGCCCAGGAATTTCTTGAAAATATGGGGTTACTTGTGACTGTGGTTAGCGAGGGTGCTAAGGCATTATCGGTCTTACAGAAAATGGATTTTGATATAGTCTTAACGGATATTCAGATGCCGACAATGGACGGTTATGAGCTGACCCGTAATATACGAGATAACCCCCAATGGCAATCATTACCCATCATTGCAATGACTGCACATGCCATGGCAGGAGACCGTGAAAAGTGCCTTGCTGCTGGTATGAATGACCATATTCCCAAACCAATTAATCAGCAGCAATTATTCAATGTGCTTGCAAATTGGTTACCGTCCAATCAGTCATTAGACTCGGATGATAGTCGTATAAACATAACTACCGCTGAAGAAATACCGGATAACATCGTCGGGATCGACATGGCCTGGGGATTACGGAGTATTGGAGGTAATAAAAAACTTTTTTATAAATTGCTGAGGGAATTTGCCGAGGATTACGCGACGGCCGGGCAACAAATAGAGACTGCAATTTCAGATAACAACCTGGAAGAGGCGCTACAATTGTTACATACCATCGAAGGTATAGCTGGCAATATAGGGGCCAGAAGCTTACAAAAGGCCGCCAAAAATGTAACAATCTGTTTACGAAATGACAGTATATCAGAGCAGGAATTTAGGAAAATTTTCCTGGATCCCTTTATTGAACTGTCGACGAATCTTGCTGAGTGGCTGGAGTCTGGCGATGCTGAATTTAAAGACAATATTAATCAAGACATCAATCTAGATAAAGCAATGGTGAACCAAATTGACGGCCTATTGGTAGAGGGTAGTCCAAAGGCAGGAGAAATACTTGCCCGCATCGATCTTGCCTCGTTTAATAGCGAGGCTAGAAAATTACTTGCTGTCGTAATACAAAACGTCCAAAATTTTAATTTTTCTTCGGCGCGTACAGCGTTATCCGAACTGTGGTTATTAATGGAAAGAAGGAAGGGAAACCCCGATGAGTTATGACAAACAAAAAATTCTGATTGTTGATGATGAACGTTTTTATATTAACTTGTTAGTTGAACTGCTTTCAGAAGATTATAATACGGTTGTAGCCAAAGATGGCAAGCAAACATTCGAGCGGGCACTTGATCGCCCCGATCTAATCTTGCTCGATATTATTATGCCTGGCATGGATGGATACGAAATCTGCCGTAAGCTCAAAGCTGATGAGCGTACCCGTGATATACCAGTTATTTTTCTTACAGTTAAAAGTGAATTGAATGATGAAATCCTCGGTTTTGAACTGGGTGCAGTTGATTATATAAGCAAGCCGATAAGTCCAGCAATTGTAAAGGCGCGGGTTGCAACTCATATTGCATTAAGTGATGCACGTAATAGACTTGACCTGAAAAATAAAACACTGGTGACCGAACAAAAAATAAAAGATGAACAATTGCGGCGTAGTGAAAAGTTGGCAGCACTGGGAAAACTGACTGGAGGCATTGCTCATGATTTTAATAATATATTAGGTATTATTTTGGGCTATGCTGAACTTATGCAAGAAAAATTACCTGCTGACGAGTCATTGGCAAACTATATTGCACACATTCTGAAAGCAGGAGACCGAGGTAAGATAATTACACAAAAGCTCCTTGCTTTCTCACGACATGACTCCAGTAATCCTGAAAATATTTATATCAATGATTTACTGGAATCAGACTACAATATGTTCTCTAAAACGCTCACGGCAAGAATTACTCTTAGTTTTGATCTGGAAAAGAATATTTGGCCAGTATATCTGGATAAGAGCGATTTACAGGATGCTATACTTAATATGTGCATTAATGCCATGCATGCTATGCCGACAGGTGGCTCGTTAACTATTGAAACGCACAATGAGCACCTGTCACCTGAAAATGCCCGTCATCTTAATTTGCCTGTTGGAGACTATGTATTGCTGATCATTACCGATACGGGTTGCGGGATGGACCAACAAACACAAAGTCAGATATTTGATCCTTTCTTTTCGACTAAAGGTGAGAAAGGAACAGGCTTGGGCATGAGCCAGGTCTACAGATTGGTTGTGCAACAATCAAAAGGTACTATTCGTGTGGATTCAGAAATCGGGCATGGTACTCGTATTACTTTGTATTTTCCACGCCATAAAGATATTCAAAACAAAAGCGAAGAATTAAAAAATATTGTATCAATTGAAGATAGTTATTCGGGAGATGAGAGTATTTTAGTCGTTGATGATGAAGAAGCGATAAGAGAAATGTTGGAAGAAGTCTTGAGAAGTCGCGGGTATCGTGTTCTTTGTGCTGATGATGCTGAAACAGCTCTCGAAATACTGGATAATGAGAAAATAAATCTTATCTTGAGTGACGTTATCATGCCGGGGATGGATGGTTATGAATTTGTCACAACGGTATTGAAAAAACAGCCCGGTATGAAAATACAAATGCTCAGTGGTTTTGGTGAAAACAATAATCCAAATGAAATTAATGAAACTTTGCATCAAAAACGATTGCAAAAACCCGTTCATATGTTGACTTTACTGAAACGTGTAAGAGAGTTACTCGATAATTCATTATAATGAAAAACTGTTTTAGATATAACAGAGGGTGTATTTAATCTTTTTTAATTTGAGTGGGCTCCAAACTGGGGGCTATATGCCCTTAGTGGATTTTATTAAGTGTTTTTTGTTTTAAGAATAAAATTACCAGCCACCTTAAATCAATATAGTTAAAACTAAACCGGTAACATTTAATTTATTCCTAAAATATTGCACGATCAGATTTTTATTACAAAGCCTAAAAATGCTGCTATGCCATTACTTTTGATATCTGCTTTCAGGTTGTCATGTTCTTCATCAATATCGATATTGAAATATTTAAACTCGGTACTCATGGCAAAACGGTCATTAATGGTGAATTCTATCCCAACATATATTGTAGATGATTTACCACTGGAAACATGATTTATCTCCCCGTTGAAATCTATACCTGCACCACCAAGGCCAATGCCAAGATAGGGTTTAATAAAGCTATCGTTGTTAAAATAATATTCTGCCAGGCCATATACCTGTCCTATATCAGCCTGGCCTGTTCCGCCATTAATGTGTGTATAATTTTTTTCATAGCCAAATAACTCGTCGCCGAAAGCAAAACCATTATCCAGTCGATAGAGGTATTTAAAACCGAGTGAAGTTGAATGACTGCTATCAAATGTAAAGTTATTTCCCTTTACACTATGAGTGCCATCATCAGACCAGTCTGCTACCCCCAGTTTAGGTTGCAAAAGATGTTCACCAGCAGTGCTGGTTGTAATTATTAAGAAAAATAAAAATACAGTTCTTTCACTCGTTAAAGACTGAAATGATTTATTTTAATAAGTTTAAAACACGAGAAGAAGCTAAATCATACATTATAGATTATATGCATTTTTATAATAATGAACGAATACACGCTGGCATTAATTACTTAACGCCAGTACTATGTGAAAAACAAGCAGCATGAGCGGGTGTCAACTTTTTGAGGTATGGTCACCGCTAATATGGGCTAATTTATTTGAGTCACTTGAACGAGAGGCGTACTATTTTCCTATTTACTACCAACGTAGATAATAATGTACATAAGAGTTTACTTATTGATGTTTCTGATAGCTATTCTATTAAATTTTCGTGTATGGGTTAATGAGCATCAAGGGATACCACTTCTAATTTACCTGAATGATGTAGAGTTATAATATGGATATGATTGACATTATAAAGCACCTAAGATTAGTACACTTTACTGTGGTGATGGTGTGTCTTGCGATGTGGAGTAGTATTTTTTATTCTAATGAAGAAGTAATAGATAAAGCGTTAGAGCAATTATCTGTAATTGAAAAAATAGAGCACCTTGAAAGCGGCTTTAATAGAAAAAACATACAACGCTTAAGAGAGATGCGTAAGAAAGATAATGAAGAGTATCGTATACGAAATTTGAGTGGTACAGATTTAAATATTGGATACAGATATATTACCCATAGATATTTTCGTATTAAAAAAGCGTCTAATTTGTCATTTTTTACTAACATCGCGGTTTTGAATAACATAAATATCAGAGTAGCAGATTTTAGACCGCTTCTTGGGAAATTAGAGTCTCGATCACTATCTGAATTTGAAAGGAAGTGGAATGATAATATCGGTAAGAATACCTCATACAAGTTATCAGAAATATATACTGGACATGTTTTAGTTTTTAAAAATAACCTACAAAGCAATGATCTGACCACCGCGACTAAGAGTGTTTCTTTTTTGCAGGAAATGAAATCAAAATCAGTCAGCGCTGATAAACTAAGTATATATTGCACCGATATATTACCAAACAACAAAGCATCTAATGATGACTTTTACAAAATATATAAAAATTCATCCTCACAACTTAGTTATCTAAAAATGACGAAAGAAATTGAATATATATCGTTTTTTTATTGGTGCAAGGGTGGTAATAAAGAACATTACTATAATATTTTCATCCCATTTAAAACGATTAGCAAAGAGGAGTACTTAATAGATGATATAATTAAACGTGAAAATATAGATATTACCTCAGTCCGTGAGATGTCTTCATTTAATCGAGCTTTTCCAGAGCTTGTTAGTATAACTAAATATTCTAGAGATATGAGCATAAGCGCTTTATTTCCAATGCTTGGTGACGAGGCTAAGAGGACAAGAAGAAATACAACCATAATAGGAATAGAGTTACCTCAAAAGGCTGTTCGTCAACTTGGTATAGCAATACTAGTAAGTGTGCTTGTGTATTATATATTACACTTCCAATACTTTTTATCACTGCTTGATTCTAATAAGGTAGTAAGCGCACCGTGGATTGGTCTATATAATAACAAACTGTCTAAAATAGTATTTATTGCAACTTTGTGTTTATTGCCGATCACGACCGTTTTAACATTAAACTATAATATGTTAACAGATACTGACTCTTCCTTATTTGAGATTATACTTACAGTACTTGCTACTATATTACTAACGCTTCAATCTATTTATATATATATTCTTACAGTTAGATATTGGGCTGTGGGAGAAGTATGATTATATAGTATTAACTGTCATTGATAATTTGTGTGGCATACGTAAAGAAAGCTTAATAAATCAAATCAATTTAAATTATTGTTTCAATGTATTCAGTATATTGAATTTATCAGAAGAGACTATCTATAATGAATGGTAAGATAACATACACGGAACTTTTAACTACAAATGTTGCAGCAGTAATTTCTACGGGTAAAATCGTTGATCAAGCTACGTCTTGAAGAATGACTGGTATTGGCGCATCTTTATTAATGATGTTTTCAAATTTAGATATTATTATAGCTTTCGGATTGTTAATGGCTATAATTTTTGGGGGTTTTTGAAAAAAGACATTTTGTCACTAATACGCAAGCTATAGATGTAACAGCCAACTTAAATAAGTACTTTAAAGACAATGGAAATAGAATAGCTCCTCATGATTTGAAAAAGCTGGAATCAGAGCTAATCACTAGAGTAGTCCCATGTTATCTACGTCCAAGAATAATTAAATACAGCACTCCTGAATCAATGAAAAAGAATGATTATGTAATTGATATGGGGAAAAGATACAATAGGCAATTAGAGCTGGCATACTTAACTGCATTTTCAGCTATATTCTCTATATTATGGGCTATTTACTCATTGTATTGCTTCAATGGTTCTGCTAATTAATTTATCTTGATTATATGGATATACTGTTTCTGCAATGAAGATGAGATATTAGTGTTCAACTGAACAAATTTACTTACATGCGAATATGGGTTTTGTGGCCGACAATCTGTTTAATGTCCGTTGAATTCGTGCGTTAACTGTAGTCGATAATTTTAGTCGTGAGAGCTTACTGATTCACGTTGATAAAAGTATTCGAGGTGAGCATGTTGTATAGGCAATGGAACATATACAACTGGCTCATAATCGTCGCCCAGAGCGTATTCAAGTTGATAATGACAGTGAGTTTATTTCAAAGGCATTGGAAAATGGGCGTATTAAAATAATGTTGTGTTGGACTTCTCCAGACCTGG
>Ga0316207_10003343_pt1 | contig 15017 bp, 12 predicted proteins | sample 6weekpyrite_MG_FD_204943 | JGI IMG/M metagenome (GOLD analysis project Ga0316207, IMG submission 204943) | Microbial mat bacterial communities from mineral coupon in-situ incubated in ocean water Damariscotta River, Maine, United States -... | ecosystem: Environmental > Aquatic > Marine >... | reverse complement strand
ATCTTGTGCAGGCCAAAACGCGGGATCAGGTGATGCATAATCATGAATACACCGATCTCAGCCAGTACACCGAGTGCCCACAGGCCACCGATCACGGTCTTCGAGTAGCCATGTTCTTCAAGGTAGATACTGTAAAAGGTGTAGTACGGCCCATGACTGAGCTGCATGAGAAACACCACCAGGATCAAGGCTGCGACTTCCGGACGTTTAATTACTTTGAGAATCGAATCCTTATCAAGTGACAAATGACCCGCGGCGCGTTCCGGGACAATGAGGCTATTCATCCATATCAAGATAAAGGTCACCAGCATCGAGACAGGGATAATCAAGGCAGCATAACTCTCCAGCATGTAACCAATGACCAAAGCCGCAACCACGAAACCGATTGAGCCCCACAGGCGTATAGAGCTATAGCGGTGTGTGTCGTCACCAAGATGAGTAAACGTGGTCGCTTCAAACTGTGGCAATGTCGCGTTCCAGAAAAAACTGAACGCGGCCATTACAACCGCAATCCACCAATACGTTTCACCGATAAACACCCCGGCAAAACAAATGATCGATATCAGTGAACCGATACGCACAATAAGCATACGCCGGCCTGTGTGATCGGCTATCCAGCCCCAGATATTCGGCGCGATGATCTTGGTCGCCATGACCACGGCCATGAGTTCACCAATCGCACTGGGTTTAAAGCCAAGTGATTCCAAGTATAACGGCCAGTATGGGACGAGTATGCCAAGCGAGGCAAAGTAGAACAGGTAAAAACCCGACAAGCGCCAGTAGGGAGTGGCCGTGCTTGCTGTCATATCAGCAGACGGCTGACTTAACTACCGGCCGGGATAACAGGTGTCTGTGATTCAACATCCTGGTTCTGAGCGCGGTGACGCAACATATGATCCATTAGCGTAATCGCCAGCATGGCCTCGGCAATCGGTGTTGCGCGAATACCCACACAGGGATCATGACGCCCCTTGGTAACGACTTCGATGGGTTCACCGGCAAGGTTTACGCTCTTGCCCGGCAGACGCAGACTTGACGTCGGCTTCATCGCGATATGTGCGACGATATCCTGCCCGCTGGAAATGCCACCGAGAACACCGCCGGCATTGTTGCCAATGAAACCTTCAGGGGTAATCTCATCACGGTGTACGGTGCCCTTCTGCTCGACACTGTCAAACCCGGCACCAATCTCAACACCCTTGACGGCATTGATACTCATGAGCGAATGCGCAATTTCGGCATCGAGGCGATCAAAAATCGGTTCACCCAGACCCGGGGGGACATTTGTCGCGACAACGGACACCTTCGCCCCAATAGAATCGCCCTCCTTACGCAAGGCATCCATATAGGCTTCAAGTTCCTCGACCTTGCCTGCGTCAGGGCAGAAAAAAGGATTGTTGTGAACTTCATCCCAGTCAAATGCCTCGGGCACTATTGGGCCCAGCTGTGACAGGTAACCACGGATCTCGATGCCGTAACGTTCGCGCAGGTATTTTTTCGCGATGCCACCTGCCGCGACGCGCATCGCCGTTTCACGTGCCGAGCTGCGACCACCACCACGGTAATCACGCATGCCGTATTTTTGCTGATAGGTATAATCGGCGTGACCGGGACGGAAGGTATCCATGATGTTGGAATAGTCTTTCGAACGCTGGTCGGTATTGTGAATAATCAGGCCAATCGGCGTGCCGGTTGTTTTACCCTCGAAAACCCCGGATAAAATCTGTACCTCGTCGGCCTCACGGCGCTGCGTGGTATGACGTGAAGTACCGGGCTTGCGCCGATCCAGGTCACCCTGAAGGTCGGCTTCAGAGAGTTCAAGTCCGGGTGGGCACCCATCGACAATTGCACCAATAGCCGGGCCATGACTCTCGCCAAAGCTCGTTACGGTGAACAGTTTTCCAATCGTATTTCCTGACATGGCCGGTATTGTAGCCGTTTATTGGCACCGCGTCAGGTCGATTAAGCAAACTCTATATGACCTTCGAAAATTGTTGCTTGCTATCACTCAAATAGGCATCAAAGGCCATGCAGATATTGCGAATCAACAGGCGACCCGCTGGCAGTACTTCAATACTGGTATCATGCATAGTCAATAAACCATCTTCCTGCATGGCCACCAGGGTTATTAACTCGTTGGAAAAGTAATCATGGAAGCGAATAGCGTAACGCTTCTCTACCTTCTCAATATCAAGACCAAAATGACAAATCAGTTCCTGGATAACACTGCGGCGAATTCGATCATCCTCGCTCAGGTACATCCCTCTCAAAATAGGCAAGTGCCCGCTATCAATCGCTGCATAGTAATCATCCAGTTCCCGGTGGTTCTGACTAAAGCTGTTACGCGTTTGACCAATCGCCGTGACGCCCATCGCCAACAGGTCACAATCACCATTGGTTGAGTAACCCTGGAAGTTTCGTTGCAACTTACCCTCACGTTGTGCGACGGCAAGCTCATCCCCGGGTTTGGCAAAATGGTCCATGCCAATATAGACATAGCCGGCCTGCTGAAGCTGTTCAATACTCTGTTTCAGGATCGCCAGCTTTGTCCTTGCATCAGGCAGGTTGGCTTCATCGATACGACGCTGGGGCTTAAACAGAGTTGGCATATGTGCATAATTAAACAACGAAAGTCGATCCGGGCCGGTGTCTATTACACGTTCAAGAGTGCGTGCAAAACTGTCGACGCTTTGGTGTGGTAAGCCATACATCAGGTCGAGACTGATGGAACGGAATCCACTTTCACGCGCCGCATGGATAATATCAAAGGTCTGCCTGGCCGTCTGAACGCGATTGACGGCACGTTGTACCACCGGGTCAAGATCCTGAACACCGAGGCTGATCCGGTTAAAACCAATGTCACGTAGAAAGATCACCATCTCCGCGTTCGCCTCACGCGGATCAATCTCGATCGAGTACTCCCCAACACTGTCATCCACCATCGGGAAGTGACTATGGACATGCTGCATCAAGGCTGCAAGCTGGGGCTGACTCAGAAAGGTTGGCGTACCGCCGCCCATGTGCAATTGCTTGACAATGCGATCACCGTCAAACAATTCTGACTGCATTGCAACCTCTTGGTGCAGGCGCAACATATAATCTGTTGCCTTGCTGCGATCCTTGGTGACAATCTTGTTGCAGGCACAGTAAAAACAAACCGTACTGCAAAACGGGATATGGAAATAAATTGACAGTGGTCGCGCCAGGAAATCACCATTGCTCTCGGCAATCGCATTTTTGTAGTCCTGCTCGGTAAAACTGTCGCTAAATTGAGGGGCTGTTGGATATGAGGTGTAACGCGGCCCACTGACGTCATAACGTTCAAGCAGGTCAGTATCAAAAACGAGTTCGTGTTCCATGTGCAATCTGTCCAATAAAGTTAGACAAATTATGGTTTAACTACTCTCACACAGATATGATCTGGATCAATCTTCATCGATATCTATGCAACCACGACGAATTTCACCAGTCATAGCCAGCAACATTTTGATTAGTATCACTAAACTATCTTGCTTGTTGACCGCGCCCTAAACCAACTTAATCCATAAATGCTTCATGAAATTCGTTTAACTGTTCCACAGTAAGCATGAACACGCCATGACCACCGCGTTCGAATTCGAGCCATAAAAAGGGCACGTCCGGGAAACGCATACCCAGGGCATGGGCACTGTTACCGACTTCTACGATCAGCACACCCTCATCGGTGAGCCATTGTGGTGCATCAGCAAGAATCTTCACACAGGCATCGAGCCCGTCATCACCCGAGGCAAGCCCCAGTTCAGGCTCATGACGAAACTCATCCGGCAGTGCGGCCATATCCACGGCATCAACATAAGGCGGGTTGCTGACAATCAGGTCATAGCGCTGCGCGGGTAAGCCCTCAAACAGGTCTGCCTGGTAAAGCCGTACCTGCCCGTCCACGTCATGACGTTGTATGTTTTTCTCTGCAACGGCGAGTGCATCTTTCGAAATGTCTGTTGCATCCACTTCTGCATACGGCATGGCCATGGCCATCGCAATGGCGATACAGCCACTGCCCGTGCACAGGTCGAGGACGTGTTCAACATTGTCGACATCAACCCAGGGCTGGAACTGCTGTTCAATCAACTCGGCAATCGGCGAACGCGGTACCAACACACGCTCATCAACATAAAAAGACAGGCCTGCAAACCAGGCTTCGTGCGTGATATACGGTACCGGTTTGCGATCCCGTATACGTCGCTCAAACAACTCGAGTATCCGCTGCTTTTCTGTGCGCGTCAGGTTGGCAGAGAACAATTCATTGGATAGGCCAAACGGCAGGTGCAAGGCATGCAGTACCAGCGCCAGCGCATCATCAACCGCATTATTTGTACCATGCCCGTAGTAGAGCTCGGCTTCGTTGAAACGGCTCGCACCCCAACGGATGAAGTCCACCAGGGTATGCAGTTCTTCAAACGGCTGTGTCGCGTTATCCATCTCGGTCGGTGATATTAGTGAGTATTCTTAACGGGCGACCACTCGTAGTGAGTGACCTTACGTTTGAATGATTTTTGAATGACGACGCCACGTACAATGTATTTACCGACCAGTTCGACATCATCTTCGTCACTGTTCAGTGCATGCATGAACTTCTTACCATCGCGTTCAATGTATTGGCGAAATGTCACTTCACCCTCATATTCGAGCACCGCATAGGCGCCATTTCCACACGGTGCAGACTGGTCGACGATAATGATCGCACCGTCTTCAAATTCGGGCATCATGTCGTTACCCAGTACCTGCAAGGCAAACGGTTCGACGTCATTTGATGAACAACCACCACTCATGATTTTCTCCTGCCCTGCACGTGCGAGGCTTGATTCCGGAGGGGCAGTCTAGGGCGCGGGGCCATGAAGTCAAGTCTGGAGCGAAAATATACCGGAAAAACCCTGTAAAACGCGGGGTTCAGGCGGCAAAATCAGCTAGCCGAACCGGCTGACGACGCGCACCCCAGGTGCCAGGCTTCGGATCAAACACACCGGCACAGGCGGTACCGCAGCTTTTGCAGTGGCCGTGTTCATCGAGGTTCCACTCACCCAGTACATACCAGTCACGGCCAATCACCTTTGTCCCGCAGTTGTGGCAATAGGTACTGTCCGCCTCTTCGTTGTGGACGTTACCGACGTAGGCATAGCGCACACCATTTTTAATCGCAATATCACGGGCACGGATCAGGGTACTCGGTGGTGTTTGCGGTATATCCATCATTTTGTAATCCGGGTGAAAAGCCGAGAAATGCATGGGCATGTCCGGACCTAGATGTTCAACCACCCACTGTATCATCGCTTCGAGTTCAGCATCACTGTCGTTATGCCCCGGGATGATCAGGGTCGTGGTCTCAAGCCAGACATCCGTCTCATGGTGAAGGTATTTCAGGGTATCCAGCACCGGCTCAAGATGGGCACCGGTGAGTTTGTAGTAAAACTTCTCATCAAAAGATTTCAAATCGATGTTTGCCGCATCCATGTGCTTGTAAAACTCGGCACGCGGTTCCGGGCAGACGTAGCCGGCACTCACTGCAACTGACTTCACACCGACGTCATGACAGGCCTGCGCAACATCGATGGCATATTCGTGGAAGATCACCGGGTCATTATAGGTATAGGCAACACTGCGGCAGTTGAGTTGCTTCGCGGCCTGGGCAATCAACTCGGGGGCAGCGGCATCTGCCAACGTATCGATCTCACGCGATTTACTGATGTCCCAGTTCTGGCAGAACTTGCAGGCAAGGTTACAACCTGCGGTGCCGAATGACAGCACCGGCGTGCCCGGTAGGAAATGATTGAGGGGTTTTTTTTCTATCGGGTCAATACAATAGCCGCTGGAACGGCCGTAACTGGTCATAACAATCTTGTCGCCCTGGTTAGCTCGCACAAAACACAGCCCGCGTTGGCCATCTTTTAATTTACAAAACCGTGGGCACAGGTCGCACTGCACGCGGCCGTCTTCGAGCACGTGCCAATACTTGGTCGGAACTATTGAGGTGTCGAGAGGTTGTGTCATACTTTATATATTGGCACTTGATGCAGGCAAATCAACCTGTCTGTGCAAAACATTAAGGAGTCTGTCATGAACACAGCCCAAATCTCTGTACGCCAGCCAGCCGTGGCGGGGATGTTCTACCCAGATAACCCGACCGAGTTGCATGAGCAAATCAATGAATACCTGCAGGCCGTTGAGCCCAGCGGCCAAACACCGCGCGCACTTGTCGTGCCCCATGCCGGGTACATCTATTCTGGCCCAATTGCCGCAAGTGCTTTTATTAACCTGCGCCCGCTGCGCGATACGATCAAACGCGTCGTCTTGCTCGGCCCGTCTCACCGGGTTGGCTTCCGTGGCCTCGCGGCACCGACCGCGAATGTGTTTTCTACACCCCTTGGCAATATTCCGCTCGATGTTGATTCATTAAACAAGCTTTGTACCCTGCCACAGGTGCAACAACTCGATGCGGCCCATGCACAGGAACACAGTCTCGAGGTACAACTGCCCTTCCTGCAGGAGGTTCTCGGTGAGTTTTACCTTGTGCCTCTTGTGGTCGGTGACAGCCGTCCGGAAGAAGTTGCCCAGGTCATGGAGGCCTTCTGGCATGACCCGGCAACACTGATCGTGGTCAGCTCGGATTTGAGTCACTATCACGACTATGCCTCGGCCCAGCAGATGGATAGTGAGACCTGTACCGCGATTGAAACCCTGAAACCCGAGGCAATCAGCCATGACAATGCCTGCGGCCGTAACCCATTACTTGGTCTACTGGCACTGGCCAGGCATCATGACCTGAAAGTGAGCACACTCGACCTGCGCAATTCAGGCGACACCGCCGGTGATAAAAACCGGGTGGTCGGCTACGGCGCCTGGCTGTTTTCGGATTAATACATGTTAAAAGACACTGACAAACAACACCTGCTGTCACTCGCACGTGAGTCGATCCGTCATGGACTCGACTATGGCAAACCACTGGCCATCAACAGTCATGATTTTTCAGAGGCACTGCAGGCACAACGCGCCAGCTTCGTGACCCTGCACAAAAATGGCCAACTGCGCGGTTGTATCGGCAGCCTTGAAGCAAGACAACCTCTGGTCAGTAATGTCGTCAGTAATGCCTTTAATGCGGCCTTTCGTGACCCTCGTTTTCCGCCACTGTCTTCAAACGAATTCGAGCAGATACACATCCACATTGAAATCCTCAGTACGCCTGAGCCGATGACCTTTGCCTCCCAAGCCGACTTGATCAGTCAATTGCGACCGGGCGTCGATGGCCTTGTGCTGAGTGACGGTGCTCACCGCGGCACTTTCCTGCCGACTGTCTGGGGTCAGTTACCCACGCCCGAGGTGTTTTTGCAGCACCTGAAAAACAAGGCCGGACTGCCCGTCGATCACTGGTCAGATACCCTCGTCGTTGAGCGCTACGACACCGAATCATTTGAAGAGTAAGCGTCTCAATGCTGACTGCAGACGCGCCGCGCACGGCATGGCATAATCCCCGCATGACAAGCTTAACGATTACACGACCTGACGACTGGCACCTGCACGTGCGCGATGGCGAGGCAATGGCCAGCGTGATTAGCCATACCGCGCAACAGTTCGGCCGCGCCATCATCATGCCGAACCTGAATCCGCCTATTACGACCGTCGATGAGGCGGTTGCCTATCGCGACCGTATTCTTGCCGCGCTGCCTGAAGGCAGCCGCTTTAACCCGCTCATGACCCTGTACCTGACAGACAACACGACTGCGGATGAGATACACAAGGCGGCAAACAATGAACATGTCTTTGCAGTAAAGCTCTACCCCTCGGGCGCCACCACCAACTCTGACTCGGGTGTCACCGACATAGCCAACACGCATGACGCCATACAGGCACTGCAGGAAACCGGGCTGCCACTCCTTATACATGGCGAAGTGACCGACCCTGCCGTTGACGTGTTTGACCGTGAGAAATTTTTTATCCATGACCAGCTCATGCCACTGCTTGGCTATTTCCCACACCTGAAGGTCGTGCTCGAACACATCACCACGCGAGATGCCGTTGACTTTGTTCTCAATACCCCCGCTAACGTTGGCGCGACCATTACTGCCCATCACTTGCTCATGAACCGCAACGCGATGTTTGCCGGTGGCATGAACCCGCACCACTACTGCCTGCCAATACTGAAACGTGAAAAGCATCGCGAGGCACTGATCTGGGCAGCAACCAGTGGTAACCCGAAATTTTTCCTCGGCACTGACAGTGCGCCCCATCCACAAGGTGCGAAAGAATCGTCCTGTGGCTGTGCCGGTATGTACACGGCCCATGCCGCCATCGAACTCTATGCCGAGGCCTTCGCCAGTGCCGGCTCACTCGACAAGCTCGAGGCATTTGCCAGTTTCCATGGCCCGGACTTCTACGGTCTGCCACGTAACACCGAGTCGATATCCCTTACTCAAAGTGAGTGGACTGTGCCTGACTATTATCCACTGGGTGATCAACGCGTTATTCCCTTACGTGCTGGCAAAACCATCGGTTGGCAACTTTCAACCTGACAAAGCCCCCTATAACCGCTAAGCTAGACTCATAACTAAGGTTGCCAGTCAGGAATTCAGGCAACAGGGGAATAATAATCACGCCCCATAAAGTCTGTGCAATGCAGAGTGAAAGACGGGGGCCGTAACAAGGTGGTTGCAGCATGAGTCAGGAAAAGAAACGTCTAGAAGCACTCAAAAACCAACAGGCCGGCTGGCAAAACTGGGGACCTTATCTCAGTGAACGCTCATGGGGCACCGTCCGCGAAGATTACAGCGGAGACGGTGATGCCTGGGGTTATCTCAGTCATGACATGGCACGCAGTAAGGCCTACCGTTGGGGCGAAGACGGCATCGGCGCCATCAGTGACCGCTACCAATTACTCAATTTCTCACTGGCACTGTGGAATGGCAAAGACCCGATCCTGAAAGAACGCCTGTTCGGGCTGACCCCGCACGAAGGCAACCATGGTGAAGACGTCAAGGAATACTACTTCTACCTCGACAGTACGCCCACCCACAGTTACATGAAGTTCCTCTACAAGTACCCGCATGCCGAGTACCCCTACCAGGATCTCATCGATGAAAACAAATCCCGTGGTGGTCAGGGTGAAGAATACGAACTACTGGATACCGGGGCATTTGAAGAAGACCGCTACTTCGATGTGTTCATGGAATATGCCAAGAACGCACCGGATGACATCGCGATCCGCATTACCGTCCACAACCGTGGGCCGGAAGATGCCGACATCCACCTTATTCCACAGCTGTGGTTCCGAAACATCTGGGCCTGGGGTGATGAACCGCTCGATCAGCCGGTTATTAAAAAAGGCCGTAAGGCAGCAAAGAGCAACCACGTGCACATCGAGGCCGACGATACTGAAGCGTCTGGCCTGAGCAACCTGCCCTTCAGCTATGAACTGGGCAAACGCTACCTGTATGCCGATGAAGATGGCACACCGATGTTCACCGACAACGAGACAAACATGGCACGTGTCTACGGGCCAGAGGCCGACAACGGACACAAGTATGTAAAAGATGCCTTCCATCGCCACATTGTGAATGGTGAGAAAAGTATTAATACAAAAAACACCGGCACCAAGGCCGCCATACAATTCACTCGCACCGTCAAGGCCGGTGGCAGCACTGTTCTAAAGCTTCGCCTGAGCGACTCGGCCGTCAAAGACCCTCTTGCTGATATCGATGACATCGTCGAGGCACGCCTGAATGATGCCAACGATTTTTATGCCGACGTGCATCCCCCCAAGGCCAGTGATGATGAAAAGAACATTCAACGCCAGGCCTTTGCCGGACTGATGTGGACCAAGCAGAATTACATCTTCGATGTACAACGTTGGCTAGAAGGTGATAACGGCAAAATGCCACCACCTGAATCACGCAAAACAATCCGTAACAAACACTGGCGGCATTTAAACTCCATGCGCATTTTGTCAATGCCCGACAAATGGGAATACCCCTGGTTCGCAGCATGGGACCTCGCCTTCCATACTGTACCGATTGCACTCATCGACCCTGAGTTTGCAAAAGACCAACTCTGGCTCATGCTGTTCGAGCAGTTCCAGCACCCGAATGGTCAGATCCCCGCCTATGAGTGGGAGTTCTCTGACCTCAACCCGCCCGTTCATGCCTGGGCCGTGTGGCGTGTCTATAACATGGAAAAACACCGCAGTGGCAAGGGTGACCGCGAGTTCTTACAAAAGTGTTTCCACAAACTGCTGATTAACTTTGCATGGTGGATCAACAAGGTCGATGCCGAGGGCAACAATGTCTTTGAAGGCGGCTTCCTCGGCCTGGATAACATCACCGTGTTTGACCGCAGTGAAGACCTGCCCGGTGGTGCGACGCTCGAACAATCTGATGCCACCGGCTGGATGGGCATGTTCTGCCTGAACCTTATGCGCATTGCACTGGAACTGGCTAAAGACAACCCGGTCTATGAAGGCCTGGCGACGAAGTACTTCCAGCATTACATCTATGTTGGCTCGGCCATGAAACACATGGGTAACCGTGACTATAACCTGTGGGATGAAGAAGACGGGTTCTTCTACGACGTGTTGCGCTACCCCGATGAAAGCTTTGACAAGCTTCGCGTTCGTTCACTGGTAGGGCTGATCCCATTATTTGCCGTCGAACGCCTTGAGCGCCAAAAGATCGATGTCTTTAACGAGTTCACCACCAATTTCGACTGGTTTGTCGCCAACCGCCAGGACGTTGTCCAGCATGTTTGTAACCGTGTCGTTACAAAAAACACCGATACACATATCCTCACGATTGTTAACGAGCACCAGCTCAAACGCATCCTCGAACGTATGTGGGATGAAGGTGAGTTCATGTCCGACTACGGACTGCGTAGCCTGTCCAAGCATCATGAAAAACATCCATTCGCACTCGGCGAACATACGGTTGGCTACGAAGCCGGTGAAGCCGTCTGCAAACTCAAAGGCGGTAACTCCAACTGGCGTGGTCCAATCTGGTTCCCGACCAGCTTCCTGATGATCGAATCATTGAGAAAACTCGACAAGGCCTACGGCGACTTGCTGAAAATAAAAATGGAAGACGGCACCGAGGCCACAGCCGGTGATATGGCCGAACGCCTTGCCAATGGCATGATCGATATCTTCACCCGGGACAAAGATGGCAAACGCCCTGTGTTCGGCAATGTCGAAAAATTCCAGACCGACCCATTATGGAAAGACAATATTTTATTCTATGAATACTTCCATGGTGACAAGGGAACCGGCCTGGGTGCATCACACCAAACAGGCTGGACAGCGCTGGTCGCCTCACTCATTGATGAATGGCGGCGCTAAGCAAGCGAGAGAGTACCCATGCAGCAAGGAATGCTGGAACAGTAAACACAAGGAGGTGTTATGCTTATAAAAACAGTTCATATGTCTGATCAAAAAAGGTACGAGAAAGCTGCATTCGTCGGCTCCACGTATATCCAACCCTGAATGTGACATAGCAATCACGGTTTTGATCGGTTAGTAAACAGGTTGGTAATCGCCAAAACACTGATTACAAGTACAACCATGAATGAAACCGCATTCAGTACAGGTGTTGAGCTAAACCTGATTCGTGAATACAAATCGATCGGTAAGGTGGGGTCTGATCCAATTAAAAAGATTGTCGTGTTGATATTTGAAAAGCTTAATATAAAGGCCACCACAAAAGCCCCGATTATCGCCGGACGCAGAAAAGGAATGGTCACATACCCTATCGCTTCCAGTCGTGTTGCCTTTAGACTCAGTGCCGCTTCTTCCAGTGTCCTGTCAAACTTCTTCAACCGTGCGGTTACTAGTAACATGACATAGGTCGCCGCAAAGGAAAATTGCCCAAGGATAACCAGCCAATAACTGGGTCTGAACAACTCTACATCCAGACCAAACGACTCCTCAATATGATTACCCGCCGCTGTCGCAGTCAACAATATCGAGATACCCAAAATAACACCCGGAATAACCAGCGGTGCCAAAGCCAAAAAGTACAACAAGCCTTTTAGCCGGAACTGTTCTTCTTCAAACAATAATGCGGCCAGCGTCCCAACCAGCGTCGACAATACTGCGACGAAAAAACCGGTGCTGAGACTGGTATAAATACTCGTGAGTAGTTCCTCATCCGCAAACAGCCCATACCGCTCATCTGTAGCTGAAAAAAACCAGTCTAGTGTAAATCCATTCCACGGCAGCGAAATAAAATCCGAGTCATTGAATGCCAACACTGAGATGGCAACCAGGGGCATCAGCAAGAACGCAAAAAACAGCAACACATACGCGCGATAGGTTGCCCTGTATAAAGTAGAGCTCGGCAATGAACGAATCATGTACCCACCTTCTCTAACTTTTGACCGGATACTTTAAGTGCCAGCCAGATAATCCCTGAAGAGAGCAGTAACAGTAAGAACCCGAATGCAGCGCCTTCATTCCAGTTAAATGTTTGCAAAAAACTATTATATATCTGTTCGGTAAACCACAATGAGTTCTTGCCACCAAGTAAATTAGGCGCCAGGTAATCGCCTATCACCAGCATAAACACGATAATTGCGCCCGAGGTAATGCCCGGCATGGAATAGGGAATAATGATTTTTGTAAAAATATCCCATTTCGATGCGCCAAGATCACAAGCCGCTTCAATCAGTGAATCATCCAGGCTCTGTAGCGTAGACATAACAGGGATCACCATGAACAACATGGACATGTAAAGCAGGCCAATAACCAGGCTGAAATTGGTATACAGCATGTTAAGGGGTTCGTTGATGATGCCAATCGTCATCAGGAAGTGATTTATCACGCCGTTATCACCCAGCAGGACCATCCAGCCGTATACAGTGACGAGTTCACCTACCCAGAGAGGAATGAGTAACAGCACCATCAAAAATGCGGCGTTCTTCCTGGTGGTGACCTTGGTTAAATAAAATGCAATCGGAAAGGCAATAATAAAAGCCAGCAAGGTGACACCAATGGAATAAGCGGCCGTTTTTACAAACGTCAGCCAATAGATCTTTTGACTAAAAAATTCGATATAGTTCGCGAATGAAACGACCATCTCACCATCGTCATTCTCAACCAGGAATGAGCTGATAAGCAGCTCGGCATGCGGTATGACAATCATGAAGATAAGCCAGAGTAACACCGGCACTATCAATAAATAGAAGGTAAAGTTGAACTCGTTTTGCGGTTTCATCATGAGCTCTCTAGAAACACTTTACATCGTCACGGTGAACACCAATCTTCAAGGTATGACCTTCAACAATGCCATCAAACTGGGCATTTTGTGGCAGTGATATCAACAGCTCTTCACTGCTGCCGCTGACCTGTGTAGAAAGCTTGGTATTAGAGCCGTCAAAAAGTATCGTTTTAATCGTCACCTCAAACTGTTCAACGTCATTAATCGTATTGTCGGGATTGAGAATGAAGGCTTCGGGGCGAATGTAAAGCACTTCGGGGGATGTATTAAGCTCAGGGCGCTTCAGCTCCCAGCCCCCCCTCGTGATCATTGCCCCCTCTCCGGTTGACTGCAGTTCAAAGCGATTCGTATCACCGACGAAGCCTGCGACAAACGATGTCTTGGGGTTTTTATAAAGATTACGCGGCGTATCGATCTGTTCAAACTGGCCATCATGCATCACGGCGACCTGGTCACTCATCACCAACGCTTCTGATTGGTCATGGGTAATATAAACAAACGTAGTGCCTATTTCCTTTTGCAGAAGTTTAAGTTCTACCTTCATATGTTCCCGGAGCTTTCTGTCTAACGCGCCCAGGGGTTCATCAAGCAACAATATGGAAGGGTTCATGACCAATGAACGTGCGATGGCCACTCGCTGCCTTTGACCGCCTGACAGATCAGTAACTTTTTTCTTCTCAAATCCATTCAGGCCAACGCGCTCTAACATTTCACTAATTTTGAAATTAATGTCAGCGGCTTTCAGCTTTTGTCTTTTCAGGCCAAAGGCAATGTTTTCCCTGACATTCATCATGGGGAACAGCGCCAGGTTTTGAAACACGATATTAACGGGGCGTTTTTCAGGTGGGATCCCCTTCATGGATTGACCACGAATAATCACCTCACCTTCTGACTCTTGCAGAAAACCGGCAATAATGCGTAATAATGTCGTTTTCCCACAACCCGATGAGCCTAAAATCGAAAAGAAACCACCCTCTTCTACACTAAAATCGACATTCTTAACGGCTGTAAAATCATCAAAGTGTTTTGAAAGATTTTTTATTTCTAATATTTTTGCCATTAATAATCCATAGTTTCAATTCAATGAAAGACTGCAAAATAACGTAACGGAAGGTTAGAGTTTCAGGCATTTAAGCATGTGAACAACGAAATAATTTAATCCTGCAGTCGTTGTTCAGTCGCCTTTAATTTGCCGCTTTAATCCGGTCTAGTGCCTTTGATTCAATTTTATCAAAGCCGGCAGGGACCGGTGGATGCCATTTTATATTGTCGATATCTGCTTTTGAGAAAGACCGCTCAAAATCGGCCTTGATAGAGGCTTCTAAATACTGAGAGGCATCTTTAGAGGCCGTACCATATTTTTCGCTATTAGTAATAAGTGCTGCATATTCAGGTCTGGAAACAAAGTTAATCCATTTATAGGCGGCACTGACATTTTTTGCCTTGGCAGGAATCGCGAAGGTATCAATCCAGCCTAAAGCACCACTTTTAGGGGCGACATAATCAATATCAGGATTAATCTTGTGCAGTGCCCAACCCTTGGCATCCCAACCGGAAATCACGTTGGCATCACCACTTTTTATAATCTCTACCTGGGTGTCTCCGCTTGTCCAGTAGTTTTTCACCAGACCTTTAGAGGCAATAAGCTTCGTTTCAACCCGTTTAATCAATGCTTTGTAGGCCTTCTTATCACCATACAACGCAAACGGGTCTTCGCCCATCGCAAACGCAGCACCAATCAAAATGGGTCTTTTTAGCCGGTAAGAGATTTTCCCTGCATATTTGGGGTTC
>Ga0316207_10003342_pt1 | contig 15017 bp, 9 predicted proteins | sample 6weekpyrite_MG_FD_204943 | JGI IMG/M metagenome (GOLD analysis project Ga0316207, IMG submission 204943) | Microbial mat bacterial communities from mineral coupon in-situ incubated in ocean water Damariscotta River, Maine, United States -... | ecosystem: Environmental > Aquatic > Marine >... | reverse complement strand
AACCCAAACGGATCAACCCACCCAGTTGGATTCGGCACATAAAGGTAATTATTATTACCCCCCGCTAAGCCAATCGGGTCCTGATTAATAAACCGTCCACTGCTCGGGTCATAGTACCTGAACCGGTTATAGTGTAACCCCGTTTCACTGTCGAAGTACTGCCCCTGGAAGCGCAGGTTATTTTCTATCTGGTTCTCATACGCTACGGCTAAATTGCCATAGGCGTTAAAGCTCACCGCCCAGACAATATTGCCATTAGCATCACTGATTTCCTGTGGCGTGCCCAGGTGATCGAGGTGATAATGATACACCTGTTTGTCCTGCACAAATGCCAGGGGCTTAAAGGTGCCGGGTTCAAACAGGTAGGTTTTTTGTTTTTGTTGTTTCTGGTTGTTTTCGGTGGTTTCACTTAACAGTACATCTTCCATCCACAGGAAGTGGGTGGTTTCAGCTTCGCTGGCCTTGCCCATTCTGCGCCCCAGGGGATCATAGGCGTAATGGCTTATCTTGCCGTTATTATCGACGGCTTCCAGTTGGTTCAGTGCATTGTAGCGATAATGTGTTTTTAGCTTCTGCCCTTTTCCCCGTATCTGGGCGATGCGGTTGCCTTTGTCATCATACTGGTAATGGTGGTCACCCTGAAAGGCCAGGCGGTTTCCGTTAACCTGTGCGTTTTGTTGTGACTGTTCGGGGCTGTTTATGGATAAGATATTACCCGCCGGGTCGTGTACAAAGCGCTCCGGGTTGGGGCCCTGTACCTGGGTGAGTCTGTCCAGTGCGTCGTAGTGGTATTGGGTGCGGCCGCGTATCTGGTCATCAATCTGGCTTAGCTGGCCTTGTGCATTGTAGTGATACTGTCTGTCACTCAGCGCTTTATGGACACTCGGTGCAGCAACGTCTGCCGTTGTTTCTCTATAGGTGGTCTGGCGTTGTAATCGACCCTGTGGGTCATAGCTGTGATCGGTGACCAGCTGGTTGCTCAGGCTGCGTTTTATTTCCCGCCCCATGTCATCATGACTAATGCTGGTAATTTGCTGGCCATTGTGACTCAGCCCGGTAAAGATACCGGCTTTATCAAAGCTGTATTTTAGCTGGTCGCCATTGGGCAGTTCACTGCTAATGCGTTGTCCTGAGGCATCATATTGGTGTTTGAGTACATCGGTGCCCTGGTGGTCTTCGATGATTCGGCCCGCGGCATCATAGTGCCATTGTAGATGGCGGTGGTTGTTTTTCGCTTCGGTGAGTCGGCCCAGTGCGTCATAATTAAAGGCGTTGATGGATTGTTGGTTAGCGCCATTGAGCTGCTGCAGTAAACGCCCCTGGGGGTCACGTTGGTAGCCAATCTGGTTTAATAGCTGTTTGCCATCGGCTGTGTAGTCTTCGCTTTGAACCAGCTGACCTGCCGGGTTGTATTGATAGCGTTGTACGCGACCATCAAAGCCGGTTTCCTGTATGAGCCGTTCGTTAAGGTCGTAGTTTAGGTGGTAGTGCTCGCCTTTTTCATTGGTGAGCCCAATGAGGTTGCGCTCGCCATCGTAGTGGTAGTTGAGGATCTGTTTGCTCGGGTCGATGCGTCGCACCACCTGTGACAGGCCATTGTACTGGTATTCGGTAATACGCTCACTGCTGTCTTTGTGATGGGTGAGCAGGCCTAAGGGGTTATAGGCAAATTGACTGACCGTGCCATCGGGGCCTTTAATGGCCGTGCAGTTGCCATTGGCATCATAGCGGTATTCGGTTTGCTGTTTGTCGGGCCAGGTGATGCGGGTAAGCTGACCTTCTTCGTTATGGCTGTAGCGGGTGTGCTGGCCCAGTGGGTTGCGAATGGCGGTAAGCCGTGCCTGGTTATCCCATATGTAATGCCAGTTGCTGTCGGTGGGGTCGGTAATGCTGCTGACCAGACCAAGTTCGTTGTACTGGTATTGGTGGGTTTCACCTAAGGGGTTGGTTTGGCTTAGCAGCTGGTGGTGTTTGTTGTAGGTGCGTGTCCAGTTCTGCCCCAGGGCGTCGGTTATCTGGGTGACGCGACCCAGGTGATCGCGAATCAGGCGTTGCTGATGGCCCTGTTTGTCTGTGTAGGCGGCTATTTCACTGTTGGAGTCGTAGGTGAAACGTTCGGTATGCCCTAGTGGATCCGTCTGGGCGGTGAGGTTGCCCAGTGCATCATACTGGTAATGGGTCTCGCCTCCTTCGGGGTCTTTCTGGTAAATGGGCAGGCCGCGGTCATTGAACTGGGAGATTTCGACCCCACCGCGGGTGTCGGTCATGGCGACGCGTTTGTTGTCGGGGTCCCACTGGAATTGGTAATCGTAGGTGGCTTTGCCGTCGATCTGGTCACCCCAGTTTCTGATGCAGCGCGCTTTGGGGGTATCGCTGTCCCACTGGAAGTAGAAGCTGTAGCCGCTTTTCAGGGTGCGTTTTACTATCAGGTGTTTTTGATAGGCGTAGTGCTCCGTATTGCCACCCGCATCCGTGGCACTGAGCATGTCGTCGTTTTCATCATAGCCGTATTGTACGAGTGTTTTTTGCATGCCTTGTGGGGTGCGCCACTGCACACTGGCAATAAGACCCTGTTGTGAGTAGTGTAGTTGCCATTCATCACCAAAATTCGCTGTGATCCGTTGCAGTTTTCCCTGCTGGTAACTCAGACGATGCTGGTTACCATGGGTGTCTTGTATCTGTGTTAGCTGCAGGGTATCTGAACCATGTTGGGTCTCAAAATAACGTTCAAGACTGGGCCCTGGCGTTGTATCGGTAAGGATATAGGCTTTTTTAGAGACGCGTTTTATAGATAGCTTTTCTGCTTTGTTGAGGCTGTTTTTGCCAATTGCGGGTGTCTTAAAGGGGATTATTCGACCTTCTGCATCGTGTAATTCGATGTTGCTGTCATTGATCCGCAGGGTTTCAGAAAACGGGTGTGTCCAGCCATGGCCCAAACCTGTGTTGTCTGGGTTGCTGCTGCGATAGGTGCGCACCCAGGACAGGGGTAATGGGCCATTCATTTCAAAGTCAGTGAGGATGAGTAACTCTTCACCGCTTATTAAACTAATCGGTTCTCCACCGGTACAGGTTTTTGAGCCTTCTGGGCAGTTGTTTCCGTTTTTGTCTTTACCACTGCTGTCATTACTTGCGTCACTGTCAGGGTCAGAGTCAGGCTGATTTTTTTCTTTATTCGGGTCGTTTTTATCCGCTTCCTTCTTTTTAAAGGTATCGTCATCCGGCGCATTTTTTTTCAGTTTCTGTTTCGCCGGTGGCTTTATTTTAACTTCGGTTATTTCATCCAGTTTACCTTTGACTGACTTGCGTAACATTTTTCTTTTGCGCAGCTCAACCAGCTTGACCAAGTGCTTCGCTAGTGCACCAAATTTGCTAACATGACGTACTTTTGCGGTAATTTGAGCCGCATTTCCAGCACCACCGGTCGTTACTGCCAACACCGCTGTGAGGATCAGATCAAAAACGGCTGAGCCTCCGACGTTCGTCAACTCTACACTGTTTTGTGCTTTGGCGTAATCCACGGCAAAATCCATGAGCATTTTTTTGGTTTCATTATCTTCCATGATAAAGGCCGTCATTTCATAGGCCTGGGTTATTTTGTCTTTGAGCTCTGCGGGGCTTATGCCAAATATCTCTGCAAAATCTGCGATATTTTTTTCATTTAAGCTCTGAAAATAATCTTTTTCACTGCCTTCTACATATTTTTCCCAGGCGGTTTCAACTTTGTTGATTTCTGTTTGGAGGTTAAACCACAGGGTTTTTCCACCCAGGACTAAGCCATCACCTATAAACTGGATAAGTTCTACAGCCCCTTCTCCTACACCCGTCATAAAGGCACCGGTATAGATCAGTGCCTTTGAGCCAGCAGACTCTTCTTCTAACTGCTTGTCGAGGTATTTCTGTTCTTGTTGTTCGCTCTTTATAATGACATCTAAGGCCGCTTTTATTTTCTTTCGGGTCGTTTTTAACTCGTCATCTACATCTTTTTCAATTTCATAACTCACCGTTGAACCCGGCTCTAGCATGGTCTGGATGCATTCGCCTTCAAAGTTAAATACGCCGGATGTATCTGCATTATTAATGGTGGTGGTTAACATGATGGGAACATGGTATGGCGTTCCATTTGGATAGCAGTACCGGACACCTGCAAAGTGGTTATCTTCGATTGCTTCATCTTTTATCGTTGTAATTGCAACGCTTTCACCTACCTGTGTCATGTGTACTCCTGTTGAATCGTGTCTTTGCTCTGAGGCACTGGTTGATTGGATTTTGCCTGTATCTCCTGCGACAGTACAACTGCAGACCGATACGTATTATCTGAAGAACAGCATACCAGATGATGCATTTTACGTGGCTGAGCCATTAAATTCTGTGCCGCAATGCCCATTAGTACCGCACCACTGGCCGCACCCAGGTCTCCATAACAATCTGCAGGGTGTACAAGCTGGTAATCATCACTCAAAAAAGACTGATTACGTGAAATTGCAGCACCTAATTCTTTTACCCAGAATCGTTCGCCATTCATGCTGCTATAAATATGGTTAATTTTGCTGTCATTAAGCAGACCTAAAGTCTGCTTAAAAGCATTTGTTAGTCCATCCCCCAGGCAGGGTTGTTCACTGTACATATGTCCACTCTCCTGTGCCACCCCTGGATCGCTCAGACGAACCAGGGGACAGGCATTTTTTTTATCCTGTTTGAAGGCATTGCTTTTATTTCGAGTGAGTAAAATAAAGCCAGCTCCTTCTCCGGGTGTAAACCCATCAAAATTATCTTGAATAGCAATTCGCCCTTCTTCAAGCAACCCCCTGAACAGCTCCGGGCGTTGAAAGCTATCAACACCACCAATCAATATGGTTTCTGCATCGGCGTCTAAAAAATACTTAAATGCAATTTGTAATGCATCTAATATTCCAGCACGCCCTGTTTGTACTGTTCGACTCAACTCAGGATCAACCGCTACACCGGATTGCTCAATCAGGCATTTTACAAAATTTTCCGGTAACTGATGTGGCCATTTTGTGTAATGCTGGGGGCAAGCTAATATCAAGGGAACCGGTTTTTCAATTTTGGCATTTTTCACAGCATCTATCATGGCTGCATGGGCCATTTGCAACAAATGCCTGTCCCAGCGAGTGTACCCCTTAATAGCAGGTGTTTCATTTATATCGGGCAAAGCATCAGGGGGCACTAGAGCCATTTTTACAGGCTGTTTCGATTCTGTAAAATACCCGGAATCCTGATAGCGGTTAATTCTTGCATTAACTGATGCAAATGTCATCTCAGCATTTTTACCAACCGGGGTAATCGCGCCAATACCGGCAATATAAATTTTTTGTTCTTTTTCCATATCAGCTATATACCTGTACCCTGGAATGAGTATTTTCTAACGGCATTGCAGGATCTAATATTGCAAGCTCCATAGCTGCTGCACGCCGTTGTCGCTGATTAGCGTTAAGTATTTTGTCTTTTAAAAAATTCTGGGTAATTTCTTGCCCCATAAAATATCGATGGCCAATAGTAAACTTCGTACCCATATTATTCCAAACCTGCGAAATTTTATTAACATCAGGCCATTGCAGGTTTTCATCTTCATCGAGTGAAACATCGTCATCATCTGTTTCTTCACTCGGATGTGGCGTTACCTCGAGTGGAGGCTCACTTACCAGCTGATATTGCTCTAAATCTATGCCCGTAATATAGCACAGGGCCTGGGCACTGATTCGTGCCAGTGCAGTATCATTCATTGTTGAGATGAGCCAGTTAACCGCATGAGGATCACCCAGAACAGCTACAGCCTGAATGACAAATCGAATCTGTTTTTTATCTTCTGATAGTTTCGATATCAAGTTTCTAGCCTGTTCGACAGTTAATACCCTGAACACTACATTAATAGCTTCAAGCTGATGTGGACCTGATTGAAAAACATATGGTTCCAGGTTTGTTGAAGCCACCCTGACACCTAATAATATCGATGACCAGTTTGCCCAGAACTTTATCTCTTCAATATCAGCATTTTTAGCCTCTTCCAGGAATGAATTCAGATCCTGCCTTTTTAACTCGCCAACAAGCCTTAATGCACGTGCATATAACTTTTTATGCTCTTTACAGTCTTCACGTGTTAAAATTCGATTCAGATGTTCGCCTGGATTTATACGCCGAACACTACAGGCAGCTATTGCAATGTATTTGTGATTTAAGTCTTTACTAGTCAGAAATTTTTCAATCCAGGGGAAAGCCAGTGCTTCTGGTAACCAGCCTAATGCAGATACCAGACCTTTAAAAGTATCCTGTGTTTTTAAGCCCTCTTCTATTACTTTCTGAATTTTAGCCGTATCATGGCTTTTAAAGGCAATAACTGCTGAGGTAAAAACCTCACCCGGTCCTTCTAGTTCGAGTGCTTCCAGACATATTTCCCATGAGTCTTCAACGGCTACCATCAATCCATCTAGGTGTGCATCAATCCTTTGCTCCAGTTCATAAATATCCTGGCGATTATAATGCGGTTGATCTACTGCTATAGATCTTAATATCCACAAAAAAGAGACATCGGTGACATGTTGTTCATAAATGTCTTTATACGAATTCATTTTATTATTATTTAAGATACTGACATGATTTATAGACTGCGAAACTACAACATTCACTTAGGTAGAGTTTATTAACCCACGATATTTTTTTTATTATGAAACAACGGGTCACCCATTCGACATACATTTTTTCCTTCAAACATAACATCAAAAGAATACATCATAAATTCACATACGCCTTTTATTTTACCACTGAAAATCCCTTTATGAATTCCTGGCTCATCACCTGTGCTTGTAGAATATTTTGCCCCTTTTACCATTGGCATTTTACCATCGGTCTTCACTGACTTAGGCCCTTTAGATGTATCAGAGGCTTTACCTAAATTAGGATAAGGAATGGGAACAATGGGTGGCCCACACTGTGTTTTACACACATCAGGAAATACCACGCTTTTGCCGCCACTACCTTTATGTGCAATGCCCCTTGAGTTTGCGAATGTTGTCTGTGCCATAAATTTCCTCCTGTATTAATCCTTATGTGTTTATCAACGTGATAAAGCAATACCTATCTGTTTAATTTTCAAGGTCTTTTTATCACATGGAACTGAAGATCTCCACACCAGACTCATTTGTGTCTGGTTAGGTTCGAGTATTAATGTTTCAAGATTAAACCCAGTGGAAATGGTTTGTTTATCCAGCAGTATACTTGAAACAAAATTAATACTTGGCAATATAAAATGTAAATCTCCTCCAGGGTGCATATTAGTAATTTGCACTTCTTCGCCGCCACGAAGAAATCCCGGATAGATCAAATCTTCATGGGCCATATTAAAAAAGCGGCTATCAAAATCAGTGGGTAAAAAAGGGGCTCGCTGTTGTTGCCACTGCTCATCGTAGGTACCCGCATAATTGAGCCTGGGTTGCCAGTTAGGGGCACTTAGTGCAAAACAACCTGGCACAGGCCGATCATTATATTGACGAATTAAGCTAGCCGGGTTCTCCAGGTTAGGTAACGGCATACCATTTATCTCTGACTCTGGACGCTCTCCGGTAAATCCACATCCAACTGGATTCCTGTCTTCCTGTGAGAGAATCTGACCATCTACTGTATGTGTACCACCATAAGCTTTTTCATAAACCATTGGCATAGTTTGAAAGGGCTCAGGTTTTGTGATCTGTCCATTTTTCCAGACACGATCACCAAAGACGCGTACTGTTTTACTGACCTGCCCTACAGTCAGGCTCACATCCAGTTCTCTTACAGGTTCGTTACCAGGTGCACAGGCGTTACCTAACATAATAATATCTGTTGCAGGCTTGCCAATGTGAAAATCTGATGCAAATTTAATACTGGTTTTATCCGGTTCTCCCCAATAATCATCAACTTCTAAGAGGGGTGATTGTTTATCAGCAAGTGTCAAATTCTGGCTTATATTGAAACTGGCTTTAACCATAAGATAAAGTGTATCAACTCCATACTGATCTGGAAACAGAGCCATATTAGCAGCAAATGGAGTGCTATTTTTAAGTTGAAGCATATGGCATTTACCTTCGATTAAGCAATCCATTCAGATTAGTTAACCTGGACTGACCCACCCATTATTCTATTAACACCTGTTGATCTATTCAGTAAGTATTTACCTCGGATCAAAATTTTACCAGCCTTAGTCAAAGTAATGCTTGCTTCACCACACTTGAGCACGATTTCTTCTTTACCTTCAAGTACCACTCGTTTTCCATCCACATATGCATTATCGATTTCAGCATCATCGCCCTGATCACTATTTTGAGCTTTGCTCTCTGGATGATCATTGACGGGATTTATTTCAAAATTTTCTATTATTTGACTCAATGGGTTATGTATTAAACCCATTATTACTGGCTTTTCTATATTTCCTTCAGCGAATAGCAGGGCAACCTGCTCCCCCTGCTTTTCCTGAGTAACCGCAACAGTTGAGATAGCAGCGAGAGGCTTACCAGTCAGGTTTTCAGTAAAATCTACTAGTGGTACACCTTGTTTATCTAAACCCTCAAATACACCAATAATAATTTCACCTGGTACTATTTGATTGACTGTAGTTGATAATGCTTCAACCAATGGCTCAATGTCAGATGTTTCCCGCTTCACAATAACTCACTATTAATTGTTGGTTACTTTACTGCCTTTAATAACGACATTACCAGAGCCCTTGATATTAATGGTTTTCCCGCTCAGCGTAATATCACCATTGCTTTTCATAACAATTGAAGCCTTACCTGTTTTCAATGTTATTTTATCTTCTGCCTGCATGTTAATTGTTTTCGCCTGCATCTTATAAGCTTTAGTTACGCTTTCAGTATAATTTGCATTAACCGTTTCTTTTAAATCACCCGTAATATTGATTGTCATATTTTTATCAATACTTTCAGTATGATTTACTCCTACTTTTATCGTTTTATTTTTAGAGATTGTTTCAGTCTGGTTATTTTTTACAGTTTTGTTACGATCATTATTAATGGTTGAGTTTTCATCATGCTTGATTAACTTGGTTCTGTCATTATCAATAGTTAATGTTTCATCGTTCTCTATTTCCGTATCCATATTTTTTTCTGCATGGATAAAGATCTGTTCAGAACCTTTTAAATCATCAAATCGAAACTCATTACAATTGCTAGCCGTACCTTTTTTACTAGAACGGGTACGAATACCACTTTGTGTTTTCGAGTTAAATGGAGGCGCATTATCACCGTTATAAACTGAGCCGGTAATGAGAGGGCGATCTGGGTCACCATCTAGAAAGTTAACAATTACTTCCATACCGATACGGGGAATAAACGATGTACCCCATCCAGAGCCTGCCCAGGGCTGCATTACCCGAATAAAACAGGTACTGGTCTCATTGTTTTTGCCTTCTCTATCCCAATGAAACTGAACTTTTATACGCCCCAGTTCATCTATGTAAATTTCTTCACCTGAGGGACCAACTACTACTGCTGACTGTGGCCCTCGCATAACGGGTCTTTGATGAACCATGGGTGGCCTGAAATGAACGTTATCGGGAATGCAGGTAAAATCATTACTATAACCAAACTGGTCTCCATTTCCTGCTAGATAACTATTGTCAAACACACGATGCCTTATAGAGGTAATTATGTATGTGCCCTGTTCTTCTTTTATCGCATGCTTTGATAGCTTAAATTTACCACCTGCATAGAAACTACTACAGTCACTGGAGGCCTCAATGACGTTCATTGGTGTTTCTTCAGATTCAATGCGCTTTTTAGATAAATCCTTGATTCCGGCAAAATCATGATATGGTGTATATTCATAATGCTCATATTTAGAAGCATTGGCAAATTTGCTAGTTGATGCGGTAACCTGAAACTGATTTTTTGTAGGCGCATTAAAGTCGTAGTCGTCAAGACTCCATTTGCCTTTTCTGAATTCGTAAACGTGATCCCAGCGATTTAGCTGGGTATTGGGTTGATTACCCTTAGAATAAGTTAAATTAGTTTCGGCACAAACCTGATATGCATTTGCTGCGTCAACTATCTGCATCATATGCTCACCTTTTTTTTGTTCAAAAAAGTAAGCAATACCATCTTCTTCTAATAAACGGGAGATAAAATTTAAATCACTCTCATTATGCTGTACGCAATATTCTCGTTTTTTGGGATTGCCCGTAGCCTTAAACTTAAAGTCTTTAAAACCCAGATCCTTGAATACCTTCGAAACAATGTCTTTAGTCGACATATTCTGAAAGATTCTATGATTATTTGTTTTCGATAAAAACCACAACCAGGGAACCATGGTCATGCGATACATTCTTAAGTTATCTGCTTTTACTTCCCCATAAGTAAAGCTGCTAACATAACCGTTGAATGTTTTTTTCTGGTCATTCTGTATAGTTACATCAACTAATTTACCTATTAACTGCTCTGGCTTAACAGAGTGATTGTTTGATAAGACTTCTATTTGGAACTCAAACAGGTCAGAGATGTAATCTGTACCTTCAAAAGATGTGAGCAAAAGCTCATCTTTAGCTAGAGGTGTAGATATAGATATTAGTCGTGAGTCTTGAGTAAATTCACTCATAAAAAAAGAACCCTCGTCGCGAGGTTAAATGGAAAACCTCTTCCATGGGTAAAAAAGATATTGTTATTATAAAATTTATATTATTACCCTGAGTTAATGTTAACACAGGGTAATAATAAACTATAAGCAATTGAATTGAATAACAATACTCGTGCTTATATGGAATATGCCAGTTTATAAAGGCTTAGCAGTTTCCAGATCATAACCCACTCGCTGTGGACTACCAGACTTATTAGTCTTATCAAAATCACTATAGTTAATCATTACTTTTGCGAAACTGATTGTAACTGTTTCAACTGGTTCACCTTCAGCATCAGCTGAAATTGAATATCCACTTACCAATGCGTTTGACAATTCATAATCCATGTATTCCTGCACTTTATCAGCACCGGTACGCACAAATTTAATTCTTACAGTTCTACCAGCACTACCTGTAACAGCCTCTTTAAAGAGACCTGTTACTGAGTTATCAGCCAATTTAGTAACAGTCACTTCACTTATACTTGGACGAGTAGCCTCACGATTACTCATGTTGCCTGGCTCCATAGTGATACCGCGTCCTACACCAAACTGAATAGATAGAACTGCAATGTGGTCTTTGTAACCGTCCGCAGTTACGTTTCCTTTAATACCATCGTATTCGAGATAAATAGCCATTTATATGTTCCCTTCTTTGTAATTGAAATTATGATAAATAGTAAAACTGATCATAGAGTAAAAGCTTTAAGGAATCAACGGTATTAAAAAAAAAAAAATTGAGGTAATTCAAAGATTTAGGTGGCTAGTTATAAATATACACCAAATCCCTACAAGCATTATCGAAAATTGTACTGGAAATCGAATACTATTTTCACTTCATCATCAGGCACCTCAAACTCATCAGTGCTAAATTTTTCCTTTAACGGAAAAGCAAATTGCAAACTTCCATGAAAATTATTCTGGTAAGAGATTTGAAAACCAAAACCTGCGTCATATAATTGCCCTGTATTATCATCAAAAGAATCGATTAATGATAAAACCTGCCCCCATGAAGCGTCTAGAAATAAAAATGGACTGAGCATATTTCTTAAATTACTTGTTCCAATTTGAAGATCAAAGAACTTTGGGGCATCAAATATCCAGTCAATACCATTATAAACTGCGTTGTCAGCGGAAAATTGATTCACCGGATACCCCCTTACACGCGTTGGCCCTGCTAAAGCAAACTGACTGATCGAAGATAATGGGGAACTTGCATATTGTAGAGCTGCTCGATAGATAATTCGTGTATTCGATTCAAAATACGGTAATTGAAAGAATGTCAATAAACTGTAGTCCAAATTCAGTATGTTATATTTTTCGTCCTGCCCTTCTGCTGCTCCCTCCAGAAATTCACCAGAAATTAGCTTAACATCTCCCTGATGTAAAATTTTATTGTCTTCATCTAATAAGTCATAGGTAAATAATAAGGACTGGTTGGTAATTACATCGTCCAGGTCAGATCCCCCACCATCACCAAATGCACCCACTCGAAGAATTGATTCGACCTCTTCGTATATGAAATCTACATAAAAACTGGAGGTTCGACTCCTTTTAATACGATAGCTTGCGCTTATATCTTTTTGAGTTGTTTCACCAGCTAGACCGAGCCTGTCAACTGTTTCAGAATTACCAGAACCTAATACAAAGTCATTATTGGCTAAACCTATTGATAAACTAAAGCGTGGATCTAAAACACGTGTTGAATAACGAAACTGTCCAAATGTGGTATTACTAGGTTTCGCTGCAAATAAAAGAGCTAATTGTAACTGATCTGCATAACCTAGAGGATTGTTCAATAATGCTTCTCCATATACTCGGTATTCACCCGTCTGTTCTGAGCCATGATTATCTAAACGTACATTAAAATCATAGTTATTTTCTGCTTTTACCTGCAAGTTAAGTTTAGTATCACCAACCTGTGCTCCTGGTTCAAAAAAACCTGTAGCAACAATTCCGGGGTAATCATTTATCAAATATAAATTTTCTTCTACTGCTGAACTTGTAACTGGCATCGTCAGCATGCTATCAAATGAAGATGCTAAATAATGACTGTCATAAAGTTTATTACCCGATACTTCAACCTCACCCAGAGTACCTAATAATAAAGTTAATGTAACAACACCATCACGCACTTCCTGCTTAGGTATATAAGCTTTAGCTAAAATAAAACCACGTTCTCGATAAAATTGCGTTATTCGGTCAGCAACAGTTTCTATTGTTCCCAACGTAATACCACGATTAGAGCGTTGTTCACGGATTAACCAAACAAGTTTCTGAACTTCAAGGTCAGAAACATGACGCTCCATCGTGTCTTCTTCAATTTCAACCAGAAGACTGGAAACTTCTTCAAGCTCTGTTTTTGTGAAACCCGATTCTTCAACCTTATACTCAAGCATAAGATCGTAACGAATACTTTCTATAAGCTTATCAATATCTTTTTTAGTAATACCTAGCTCTGGAAACTCAACAATACCCTGAAGTTTAAATTTTAAAACATTAAGACGAGGGCCTGATGAAGGGTCTGGATCACGATCACGTACACTGGGAATATCAAGATCTTTGAGCAATGATTTTCGCTCAAATTCAGGCATTTCTGTAATTTCTGGCATTTCAAGAAAACCAGCACTGGCCACAACCGGAAGTAAATATGCCACGATCAGTAGGAGTGGATGTATAAAAGCCCTATATTTCAAAACTAACCTGTAAATTGATCATTAATTTTTAATGTGGTCATATATGCAATATTCAATCAATATTATAAACAATATATGTAAATACATTTCCGCCATATTAAGTCGCTGGATTATACCCGTTTAAATAAATTATTTCATGCTGGATTCGACAATTACATCTACATAACTATAATTACTCTACCTATAAAATTATAAATTAATATATATTTTCCAATCACATAAACATAAAAACTGTAGGTTAAACATACCTACGCTGTAACCAGGAAAGTCTATAGATTTTAAAAATACTGGTTTAAATGAATGAACGAATAAAATCAAAAACTAATTTTGATATGGCTGCAAAAACAAACAAAACAGGAAAGACAGTTGCAGGCATCATTAATATCATCCAGCCTTCACCATTGCGAATTGGCTGCCCTACTTTATTTGCTAATAAGGCAAGCAGGACCCAAAAGACAGAAAAAACAACTACTGCGAACAATGCATACAGTAAATAATTCCATGTCTTATCTAAATAAACACCATAAAATAAACTGGATAACAAAAACACCATTCCAATCGATGCGCCTGCTATTAAAACAGCTCCAACATCCAGTTTTGTAAAAATGGATACAATTAATAAAAGCAAACAACTGATTACCGCTTGATGGTATGGATTCGATAAATAATCAAACAAGCGACCACCTTAGCGAAATTTTATCAGTCATTTAGAGCATTAAAATAAAAATCATAACATATCACGTTATAAGTTCTTCATTATATATCTGCTATTTAATCTTATAATTAAATACAAACCAACCAACTTCAATCAACAATTACCTGGTTAATGAACTAGAAAAATAAATATTTTAGATTGAAATTTAGTTTAATTTTCATTGACGATCATTTTCTTCCAGCTCATCTTCAAACAACTGATCACGGGGCATTCTAATCGCAATATCTTCCTGGTTATAATTTTGTAATTCAGTAAATATAGCTGGGTCAATATCACCTAATGATTCAATTTCAACTAACTGTTCACCAGCTACAGCAGAAATAGCACCTATAAGCGTAAAATCTATTCCACGTGTATCAAGTGAAGCAGGTCCCGGCGGAACAAATCGTGGGAAAAATGAAGTTTTTGTATCAATCAATACAGATCCGGGTACATCAAGTGTTAATGGCCTATCAATTGAACCAAAAGTACCTGCACGACCAAAGAACACGGCATTTTGAGCCGTGATATCAGGATTGCTTAAAGTACCTTCCCCAAGCCCTAAGAAACTTCCGGTTTGAGTAGTCATAAATAACTCACCGTTGTCGCGATTTGCAACTACACTGCCAGGGTTGAAATTAATATCCATATCAGTGAAAAGAGTAACATCCCCATCAGAACCCGTGTTTTTTAAAGCAACCAACTCAATCTCTCCAGTTTGAATTAAATCGACTTTTCCACTTGTAGAATTTTCCACATCCATAATAGAAACTTGAGACTCTAATCTTTCTGTGGAGCCAATTCCATTAGCTGCACGTAAAGAAAGTGTTGTTGCAATAAAATTAAGCGCAACTTCATTGGCATCTATTATCTCACCCGCAGACGTATTAATGCCAGCAACACCGTTAGCCGTTAAGCTTGTCACTATTACATCATTAACCGCATTGTATTGGATATCCCCTAATGTAGAACTGGTTGATGTATTTGCAGCCATGTTAATACCCTGA
>Ga0316207_10003341_pt1 | contig 15021 bp, 19 predicted proteins | sample 6weekpyrite_MG_FD_204943 | JGI IMG/M metagenome (GOLD analysis project Ga0316207, IMG submission 204943) | Microbial mat bacterial communities from mineral coupon in-situ incubated in ocean water Damariscotta River, Maine, United States -... | ecosystem: Environmental > Aquatic > Marine >... | reverse complement strand
AGTTTGGCATCATCAATGAGTTGTTTAACCTGATGGAGTTCGGTCAGGTTCGATAGCATCGGTATCATGATACGCACAGGGCCATATGCTGAGGCGCGCAAGATGGCACGAAGTTGAGGCATAAACATTTCTGTATCACGTAAGCAGAGTCTGACTGCGCGTAGCCCAAGTGCCGGGTTGGTGCCAGCCTGTTTATTGGAGGCGGCGCCATCAACTTGTTTATCTGCCCCTAAATCAAATGTGCGAATGGTGACGGGCGCCCCTTTAAGTGCCTTAATCACTTTACGATAGACGCTGAACTGTTCTTCCTCAGAAGGAAAATCATCACGGTTCATGTAAAGAAATTCGGTACGATAGAGGCCAATACCTTCAGCAGCAACTTTTCGTACTGCAGGGATATCTTCAGGTAGTTCAATATTGGCGTGTAGCGTAATGGCCTGTTTGTCGCCAGTTATAGCTGGTTTGCCTTTTAATTCTTTTAATTCATTAATGCGTTTCTTTTCTTGACGTTGGCGGCGGCGATAATATTTTTCCGTATTTTCACCGGCATCGGCTAACACTACGCCGGCACGGCCATCAATGATGATGTCTTCATTTTCATGAATAAAGTTTCGCGCATTATGTAAGCCGACAATAGCCGGAACCCCTAAGCCTCTTGCGAGAATGGATGTATGTGAAGTCGGGCCACCATATTCGGTGATAAAGCCGGCGATACCAAAATGTTGCATTAATACTGTATCGGCAGGGCTGAGATCGTCGGCAATTAAAATGGCACCTTTGAGCCGGCTATCAACATCGCTGGCATGGGCAGACTCATCAAGTAATAAACCTAAGATACGATTTACGACATGGTCGATATCATCTTTACGTGTGCGTAAGTAAGGATCGTCCATGGCATCAAACACTTCGACCAATTTGTCGCGCTGCTGTTTGAGTGCCCACTCCGCATTGCATTGTTGTTGGTGAATCATGTTGATGGGCTCATCACTGAGCATTGAGTCCTGAATCATGAGTAAATGCGCATCAATAAACGAGCCAATGTCGGCGGGGGTGTTTTCCGGGATATGTTTACGAATAGCCTTTAATTGTGCGGCGGCAGCGACCAGTGCTTTTTTTAAACGGTTAACCTCATCTTTAACGAAATTTTTAGGTATAACATATTCAGGTATCTCGATTTGACCACGGCGTAATATATGCGCCTTGCCCAGGGCAATGCCGCGTGAAACGCCGGTACCTGAAAGTACTAAGCTCATAGAAAGTCCTTATTCATTTTCACCGAACCGGTTTTGTACCAGCGCTTGAAGCTCATTGATTGCTTTAGCTTCATCATCACCAGATACATGCAGTGTTAGTTGGGTACCTTTAGCTGCAGCCAGCATCATGACGCCCATAATACTTTTGCCATTCACTTTTTTATCCTGACTGGATAATTCTATGTCACTTGAAAATGATGAAGCGAGCGTGACAAATTTTGCCGCAGCACGCGCATGCAAGCCAAGTTTATTGATAATAGTAACGTCCATATCAGTCATGCGGTGCTTCCTTATTACATGTTAGGACACCATCCTGTCCACCCGTGAGTGCTTTATGAGCCAGCTCATCTAAATCGAGTCTGGGGTAATTGAGTACACGAATCAGCATGGGTAGGTTCAAACCGCTCACAATACGTACATTGTTCTTATCTCTTAAATGACAGGCTACATTGCTGGGTGTTGAGCCATACATGTCAGTGAGGACCAGCGTGCTGGTATTATTTTCAATTAGCTTTTCGGCTTGCAGACGTGCTTCGTCAGGGTTGGTGTTCTTGCTGACACCCAGCACATCAATAGGCAGAGGAGTAATACCTAACATGGCATTTGCGGTGTCGACTAAAGACTGACCAATAGTATCGTGAGTGATGACAAGTAAACTAACAGTCATGATTAATTTTTGATCCTGAATTTTATGTATTATTAGGTGTATTATTTTTTATAAATTCTTGCTGGCGTTGAATAAAGTTTTCGGCAGCATTATAGCCCTTATAAGAAAGGATGTGATTGCGTATTGCTATTTCAACCAACACCGCAAGGTTTCGCCCTGGCGCAACCGGAATAGTTATTTGTTGAACATCAACACCAAGAATATTTTGTAATTGATGACTACCACGTAGCCGATCAATTTGTTGTAGCTGCATTTCACTCATTTCTTCTAAATGCATAATGAGTCGCAGGTACTTGTTATTTTTAATGGCAATGTCACCAAACATCGCACGAATGTTAAGAATACCAAGCCCGCGGACTTCAAGAAAATCTTTAAGCTGATCCGGGCATTCACCACTTAATGTATCTGGGGCAACGCGTGAAAATTCGGGCGCATCATCAGCAATAAGTCGGTGACCACGACTAATCAGTTCCAGCGCCAGCTCGCTTTTACCAACGCCACTATCACCGGTAAGCAAAATTCCAATACCATTTACTTCGAGAAAAACACCGTGCAGGGTAATGCGGTTAGCCAGAGTATGAGACAGGTAATATTGTAAATGGTTAACAATAAATTGACTGTTTTGCAGTGATGAAAACAAAGGGATACCACTGCTAGCCGAGAGTGCCTTGATCTCGGTACAAGCCTGAATACTGTTAGCAACGATAATGCATAAGGGGTTACCATCAAATAGCCCTTGAATAGCATTATTACGCTCTGCTTCGTTTAGACTTTCGAGGTATTCTGTTTCCCGATAACCAATCACTTGAATTCGATGCGGGTGAATGAAGTTCATGTGACCAACAAAGGAAACATCGGGCACATCTTCTACCGCAAGTTGAGTATCTTCAAGTTGAATAAAACGATCTTGACCATCACTGCCTTCAATATGCTCGAGAGTGAGTTTATCTCGATGCGTTTCGAACAAATCCTTGACGGAAATGGATGCAATCATAGTTACTCTGTTATTGCCTGCCAGTTAGTGATCAGCTCACGTATTGCTTCTGCTGAAGTCGCCTCTCGGAGTTTGTCACAGATAGTCTCATTACTGAACAGTGTGGCTAATGTTGAGAGAATTTGCAGGTGTTCATCAGTTGAGTCTTCCGGAACAAGTAAACCGAAAACAAGGTCGACAGCTTCACCATCAATCGCATCAAAATCGACAGCATTTTCAAGTTGCATAAAACAGCCAATGCACTTTCCGCCGGTTCTCACTCGCCCGTGAGGAATCGCAACACCATGACCAATGCCAGTGCTGCCAAGTCGCTCACGGGAGACCAGACTTTCAAATATTTCATCTTCGCTTATATCTGGATTTTGGGTTGTTATAAGCGCCCCTAGTTTTTCCAGCACCTTCTTTTTACTGGAAACATTGACTGAACTTTTGATGCAATCAATCGAGAGGATGTCAATTATGTTCATAAAACGTTTAGGGTCCTAAAGCTAGTTACTCTTCAACCTGAAGAGGTTGGTTCTTTAAGCCACCGGTTGAACGATGGTGATCGGAATCTTTTTCTTTATGTTTTTTGATTTGGCGATCGAGTTTATCGGTCAGGCTATCAATCGCTGCATACATGTCTTCATTAACGGCATCAGCAAAAACATTATGACCCTTTATATGGATAGTAGCTTCTGCTTTTTGGCGTAGCTTCTCTACCGTTAAAATAACATGCGTATCAGTCACGTTATCGAAATGTCTTTTTAGACGCTCGAACTTTGTGCTGACATAGTTACGCATTGAGTCAGTGATTTCGATGTGATGTCCGGTAATATTTATATTCATAAAACTCTCCTGGTTTAGGCCGGCCTACATGAGGCGCTTACGCTCGTTAGAAGGCGGGATCGACATTGCTTCGCGGTACTTTGCAACAGTACGGCGAGCGACATTGATGCCTTGTTGAGCCAATATTGTTGTGATCTTATTGTCACTTAGTGGCTTTTTCTCTTCCTCGGCAGCAATCAGCTTTTTAATCAGTGCACGGATCGCTGTCGAAGAACATTCTCCACCACTTGCAGTACTCACGTGGCTGGAGAAAAAATATTTTAATTCAAAAATCCCACGGGGGGTGTGTAAATACTTGCGTGTTGTCACGCGTGAAATTGTCGATTCATGCATTTCAACGCTTTCAGCAACATCATGCAAGACGAGTGCTTTCATGGCTTCTTCACCATGCTCAAGAAAACCGCGTTGTCGCTCAACGATACAGGTGGCAACTTTAAGCAATGTTTCATTTCGACTTTGTAGACTTTTAATTAGCCAGCGTGCTTCCTGTAAATTATCTTTAAGGTAATTGTTATCTTTGCTGTTGTCGGCACGACGGATTAAATTTGCATAGGTGCTATTGATATTGAGTTTGGGCGCAACGTCAGGGTTGAGCTCAACTTTCCAAATACCTTTCACTTTGCGTACAAACACATCAGGCACAATGTATTCGGCTTTTTGGCTGGAAATTTGGCTGCCTGGTCTAGGGTTAAGTGAGCGAATCAGATTAACCACTTCTTGTAAATCCGCTTCAGACAACTTCATTTTGCGCATTAGCTGGTTGTAATCATGTCCAGCGAGTAAATCGAGATGCTCACTCACTAGTTTCATAGCGGTTTTTTTCCACTCGCTATTTGTTTCAAGTTGCCCGAGCTGTAAATAAAGACAGTCCCCCAGATCACGTGCGGCTACGCCAGGTGGATCAAAATTTTGAATTTGTCGCAGCACGGCTTCAATTTCATCGTGCTCGAGTTCAGGGATATCGTCAACAAGGCTTTCGTGAATGTCCTTGATGGGCGTTGCAAAATAGCCATCTTCGGTAATCGCGTCAATGATGGCGATCGCAATTTGCATATCGGTATCACTGAAAGGGGTCAGACTCATTTGCCAGCTTAAATGTTCATGCAGGTTTTCGGAATCAGTGCTACTGATATCCATTTCGCGATCATTGAAAGGCCCGCTTCCAGCACCAGTACCACCAGAGAGTGACTGGTAGGCAGGGGGCTCATAAATGTCTTCCCATGCGGTATCGACGGGTAGATCGTCAGGCATTTCTGATTGTGCCATCGCCTTGTCGGTATCGGCCGCAGCGATATCTTCAGTGGCACTGGCTTTTTCTTTGATGGGAGAGTTATCCGTCGATGCATTGGCATCAGGTTCATCCGCCTCGGTAATTTCGAGCATCGGATTACTTTCTAGGGCATCTTGAATTTCACTACTGAGTTCTAACGAAGATAACTGTAACAAGCGTATAGCCTGTTGCAGCTGCGGTGTCATGGTTAAACTCTGGCCCAGCTTAAGCTGGATTGACTGTTTCATGAATAACGGAGTCTTTCTCTAGAAACCAACAAATAAGTGTTACCTATATTCTAGCGCAAAAATTGTGCCAGTACAGTTCTATTCTGTGTCAAAGCGTAAAATGATGACCAAGGTAGACGTCTTTAACTTGTTGGTTATTGAGCAAGTCGGCTGGCTTGCCTTCGGCAATAATTTGGCCTTCATTCATGATGTAGGCACGCTCACAAACTTTGAGTGTTTCACTGACATTATGATCGGTAATAAGTACGCCAATACCAATTTCACGCAAGTGCTTGATAATAGAATTAATATCGACCACAGAGAGTGGGTCAACGCCCGCGAAAGGTTCATCCAGCAGGATAAAGTGAGGACGTGTTGCCAGTGCGCGGGCTATTTCAACCCTGCGTCGTTCACCACCAGAAAGACTCATGCCGATGTTGTTGCGGATATGCGTGATGTGTAATTCCCGAAGTAATTCCTCAGTTTCTATGTCAATTTGTTCTTCAGAAATACCCGGTAAAGTTTGTAGAATTGCACGGATATTATCTTCAACACTTAACTTGCGGAATATCGAGGCCTCTTGTGGCAGGTAGCCAATCCCTTGTCGGGCGCGTTCATGCATAGGCAAGCGGCTAATGGTTTTATCATTGAGAATAACATTGCCACTGTCGGCCTGAATAAGGCCAACTAGCATATAAAAGCAGGTCGTTTTGCCTGCGCCATTTGGTCCGAGCAGCCCAACCACTTCACCACTGTTAATGTGCAATGAGGCATCGTTGACGACAGTGCGTGAACGATACTGCTTGGTTAAATTTTCAGCACTCAGGGTGGTCATTTTTTAGGCGTTTTATTCTTTGGCTGAATGGTAATATGCACACGACCTTTTTTGTCGCTGGTGTTCGTGGTTGAGCGGGTGTTTTTGGCAGTAATTTTATTACGTCTTGAATCATAAATAATATGATCGCCGGTAAAGGTGTCGCCACCCTGAACAATCTTACCATTGCGGCGCATGATCAAAATTTCTTTTACTGAGTCGTAAAAAAGTTCTTCTGCCTCAGAAATAACCGGGACATTTTTGTTGTCAGGGGTTTGTTGAAAGTGAGCCGGTTTTCCAACTGAATGAACCTTGTCGAGATTCTTTTTTTTGTCACGGTAGACCACGACTTTATCACCAGTAATACGAATACTGCCGCGTGTAATAACAACATTACCCCGGAAGGTGTTGGTGCCTTTTTCATCATCAATATCAACCCGATCCGCTTCTATATTCATGGGTTGACTGCTATCGGTGCTCAAGGCGACAGCCTGACCAGATAACGCCAGCGTAATTAGCAGGCCTAAAAGAAGTAAATTATTTTTCATAACTAACATGCACATCATCCAGTAGTTGCAGTTTGCCTTTGCGCACATAGGCACGCATGCCAGTGGCGGTGGTTCGTCGTTTATTGCTGATCATGGTAACAGGCCGATCGGTTTCGGCGAAGTCTAATTCAGGGTGAATCCTGAGTTTGTCGGTAAATAATTTAACCGGTCGGTTATTCGGGCCACTGACGCGGTCAAGTCGAACATTGCCACTGAGTAAGATGAGCTTATTATTAGAGGCAACCCAGCCTCGATCAGCTTTAATTTTCCAGGGTTTGCCTGTTTCAGCAATCATGGTCATAAACGGGCTGTCTAGTTCGGTGCTGTCGTCGTCAGGGAAGTGGAGCATTTTTGCAGAGGTGAGTATGGAACGCGGTTTACCTTTTTCGTTCATACTGGTGATGGTGAAATCTTCCATAAAATAATCTGGCGTGTGTTTTTTCTTGAGTTTCTTGCCTTCTATTAGCTCGGCATCACCATCACTGCTTTGTTGTAACCAGCTGGCCAAACCGGTCAGACTGAGCAACAAAACAATAATACCAAGCAAGCGCAGATTCATTGCAAATAGCTGTCCAGTTTTTCCTGTAACACGCCACGTGCTTCCATTAACATTTCACAGACATCACGACCGGCGCCACGGCCACCACAGCTCGGTGTTTGCCAATGAGCATGCTTTAAGACCATTGAATGGGCATCTTGTACGGCAATAGCCAGTCCGACTTTGGACATGACGGGAAGATCGACCACATCGTCACCGACATAGGCGACCTCGTTGGCATCCAGTGATAATTTCTCAAGTAATTCAGCAAAGGCGTGACGTTTATCAAGTTGCCCCTGATAGACGTGTTCGATGCCTAGACTTTGCATGCGGTATTCAACAACTTTTGAGGTACGGCCAGTGATGATCGCAATCGTCACGCCAGACTGTTGTAACATTTTCATGCCGTGGCCATCGCGTGAATTGAAGGCTTTATATTCAAGGCCATCATCACCCAGAAATAAGCTGCCATCGGTCAGCACACCGTCAACATCGAAAATGACGAGTTTAATTTGTGCGGCACGTTCCAGAATATCTTTCATGTCAGTTTCCTTGTTAGACAACGCCTGCGCGCAGTAGATCATGCATATTTAGCACGCCAATCAGTGTGTTGTCTTTATCAACGACCAGTAAGCCATTAATTTTTTTCTCTTGCATAGTTAAGAGTGCTTCTTCGGCAAGTTGTTCACTTTGAATACAGGTAAATTTAGTGCTCATACAGTCGGCGATAGATGAATTGTGAATATCTACGCCACTATCGAGCGTACGGCGCAAGTCACCATCGGTATAAACACCACATAATTTTTGTTGATCATCAACGATGGCCGTCATGCCCAGTCCTTTGCGACTCATTTCTAACAAGGCTTCGCTTAGGCTTACTTTTTGATTCACCACAGGCATATGTTCGCCGGTATGCATGACGTCATTGATGTGAAGTAACAGGCGTCGACCAAGTCGTCCGGCAGGGTGAGAGCGCGCAAAATCACGTTCATCAAAACCACGTGCTTCCAGTAGGGCAATGGCCAGCGCATCACCCATCACCAGCGTTACTGTGGTACTTGAAGTCGGTGCAAGATTAAGTGGGCAGGCTTCTTCATCAACACTGATGTCGAGATAGCAAGTAGATGCTTCTCCCAGTGATGAATGTCGTTTGCCGCATAGGGCAATCAGGGGTACACCTAGACGTTTAATTAGTGGTAGCAGGGTAATAATTTCATCGGTTTCGCCAGAGTTGGAAACGGCGATGATCACATCATCCGGGGTGATCATGCCAAAGTCGCCGTGGGCGGCTTCGCCGGGGTGAATAAAAAAGGCCGGACTGCCTGTGCTGGCCAAGGTCGAGGCAATTTTGCCGCCAATGTGACCTGATTTACCCATTCCAATGACAATAATACGGCCTTTGCATTCAAGCATGGCATGGCAAGCATGGTTAAAATCATCATCAAGGCGTTCGCCAAGTGATTGCACGGCACGTGCTTCGGCTTCAATTACCGCTAAGCCCATTTTTCTAAGGGTTGTGTCATTCATGAGGTGTTTGGCTACTGGTAGTTATTATTCTATTAAGAGAGGTGAGTATAGCACTTTAGACACTCGCGACATAAATCCAGCCCATATACCCACACCAGCTAGCAAGCAGGATGCCTCCTTCGAAGCGATTAACACGGCCAACACCTTTGAACCCGTATGACATGATAAACAAGGCAACGGTGAGCGTGACCATCACGCCAAAGTCACGGCTCAATGTCTCGGCGGGGAAAGCAAAAGGAGAAATCAAGCCAGGAAGCCCAAGTACGCCCAGCAGGTTGAACATGTTGGAGCCGACGATGTTACCTATAGCGATATCATGTTCGTTTTTATAAACACACATGATGGTGGCCGCCAGTTCTGGCAGGCTGGTGCCAATGGCGATGACAGTTAGGCCAATAACAAGATCACTGATGCCGAGAGCAATGGCAATCTCGGATGCGCCCCATACTACTGCACGAGAACCCATAAGCAACACGATAATGCCGACGAGTAGCCAGAAACTGGCTTTGCCTGTCGACATGGTGTCAGAAAGTTCTTCTTCAAATTCCGTTTTCATGGGGTCGGTTTTGCGGCTGCGCAGACCAATCATGACAACCCAGCCAATCATGGCAAACATGCCGCCGATGAGGATGAGACCATCCCACCAGCTAAGATAGTTGTCTGACAATAACCAAAGCGCCAGCATCATAAAGAGGAATAACAGCGGAAACTCACGGCGCAGAATATCGGAATTGACCGTGAAGGGAACTAGCAGGGCCGTTACGCCAAGTACCAGCCCAATATTGGTGATGTTGGAGCCAATTGCATTACCGACCGAGATTCCGGGGTTGCCATACCAGGCAGCAAGCCCAGAGACCAGCATTTCGGGTGCCGAGGTGCCAAAGCCAACGATGGTGAGACCAATAATGAGCGGTGAGACACCCAAATTGCGAGCGGTGGCGGATGCACCCATTACAAAGCGGTCGGCGCCCCAAATGAGAAGGCCAAAGCCAGCGAGTATGGCGAAAAAATTGAGCAACATAGGTTTCGGGTTCTTTATTATGTGATTAATTAAGCGACGCTATTGTCGATGATCTTGTTACAGAGTCCAAGCACAACTTTTTTGTACGCTAACAGACATTAAAATCCATTAATATCGTCGAAAACAGGTATAAATGTTATTAAAGTGTGGCTTTTTCTTATTGCGGGGTATCTAAATAAAAAAAGCCCCGTTGTGAAAACAGGGCTTTTTTAAGAATTACTCGTCAAATTTTTGTTTTGGCGGATTACCGTCATAAACGAGGTTCTCGCGACGTTGTAAATAAGCGTCTCGAACAAACAGATAAGGATCAAGCGCTGCTTCTTCAAGAATTTTGCTGGCACTAAGTAAACCTGCACGACGGTCAATGACGTCAACGACAACCAGAGCAGTGCGGTCACCGCGTGGCTCGACATCATAAAGTGGGTTGACGTAGGCATCACCAATCAGACCAACTGTGTCACGAACATTACTTGGTCCGAAGAAAGGCCAAACGATGTAAGCACCGGTGTCGACACCCCAGTAACCCAGTGTCTGCCCAAAATCTTCATCGTGTTTGGGTAAGTCCATGCCGCTGGCAACATCAAATATACCGAGTAAACCAATTGTGGTGTTGAAGAAGATACGCGCGCCATCATGAAGTGTTTGATCAAATTTAAGTTGTAAAATATCGTTGAACAGCACCACGACATCATCAATGTTGCTAAAGAAATTACTAACACCTTTATTAACCGGTGCCGGTAATACAGCGTTGTAACCTTGAGCGACTGGTTTTAATACCGTACGGTCGAGTGTGTCATTAAAGCCGTACATGGCGCGGTTAAATGACTCTAAGGGATCATCCGGATCGGCTTCGCCTTCAATCGTGGCACAACCACTAAGCAAAGAAAGACTGAGAAGTAAGCTGATGAGTAACGCGTGTTGTTTAGCAAGTATTTTCATTGTTTTTTATTACCGCTTGAGCCCTAAGCTCGTTAAGGATTCGTCCATTTATTAATTTTCTGTTGTAATAACACAACAATGCAGCGAAACCTAAAATCCATTTATCCCCACGTATTTGGGATAATGTCATTTTCAATCCGCTAAATCAAGCTCTTAGCCTGTAAAAGATGTTTTCGATGCAACTTTGACTCAGTGTAGTATATAACCGACAAAATGCATGATATTCGTCCTACATTCTATCGACGTTGTCTGTGATAGCTTTAATGTCTAGAGAGTTTTAGTCCGTGTCTTACCGCAGCGGCTGCATTTAAATTCGGTGATGAGCTGGCCTTGTTGGACATCAAATTTTCGTTCGTTAACGATAACCCATTTATGCAGACCATTTCGGCACAGCGTGTTGCCACGGTGCTTTTCTTTTAATGATGGTTTGCGAAACGGAATAATGTTGCTCATAGCGATACAAAAACAGCTTATTTGCTTGATGAGTCTGAATAATGGATAGTCCTGCTCAAACTGTCAAAAAGATTTAGGTGGTCAGCGTGGATAGTCAGGAATCACAGCCATATTTAGCCGATGTTGTAGTGGGTGCAAGAGGCTGGTTGCACGATCGCTGGAAGGAAAGTTTTTATCCGGATGACATCCCGGAAGAGTGGCGATTGGGTTTTTATGCCAATGAATTTAATACCTTGCTGGTGCCCTGGTCACAATGGAGTGAATCGGTAGAAGCGTTGGAGGAGGGTCTGGAAGATACTGCAGATGATTTTCATTTGTATTTGGAGCTTCCAGCACAGCAACAAGCTTTGCCAGCACATTTGGCGGAAATAAAAGACCGTGTTACCGGGTTTGTTTGCACAGCGTCTGATTCGGATGCATGGTTAGCTGAAGCAGCCAGTACCAATATTCGTTTATTGACACCACTGCCTGAAAATAATGATTTTTTTCAACGCCTTGTTTCACAGCCAGATGAGCAAAATATTACGCTGGTATTAATGGACGGCACCAAAATTGATGATTTGTCGATGATGCGCGAACAGCTTGAGATGGCCTTACAAGGCACGGAAAAGCGTCTGGATTTTATTTTTATGGATGAAATGCCGGATATGGAGGCGATGCAAAACACCCGAATGATTGCCGAGTTGATGGGCGCTTGATCAAGGGGCTATGCAAGTTGAGGGCTAAGCCTTTATACTTCCACGCAGAAATTATGGACTTAGAAATAACAAAAAAAATGGATAGTTTGAATAGTCACTATGATTAGTAATTCAGATTCAAATGATGTGTTGGTACAGATAAGAGATCTGCACTTCTCGCGCGGTAATCGCAAAATTTTTAATGGCGTCGATCTCGATATTCGTCGAGGCAAAGTCACGGCGATTATGGGGCCAAGTGGTACAGGTAAAACAACACTACTGAAGTTGATTGGGGGGCAGTTAAAACCCGATCATGGCAGTATCCATGTTGACGGTCTTGAAGTACCGAAATTAAAACTTTCCAAACTTTATGAATTGCGTAAGCGTATCGGTATGCTGTTTCAAAGCGGCGCTTTGCTGACGGATATTAATGTCTTTGACAATGTCGCTTTTCCGATTCGTGAACATACCAATATGCCACCGGCCATGATTCGGGACATGGTATTAATGAAACTCGAATCCGTCGGTTTACGTAACGCACGTGATCTAATGCCGAGTGAATTATCCGGCGGTATGGCACGGCGTGTTGCACTTGCTCGGGCGATTGCACTCGATCCAATGATGATTCTTTACGATGAGCCCTTTACGGGTCAGGATCCTATTTCAATGGGTGTCATTGTGCAGTTAATTCGTTTATTGAATGATGCCCTAGGTTTAAGCAGCATCGTGGTTTCCCATGACGTACAGGAAACGGCGACGATTGCGGATGACATCTATGTTCTGTCTGAGGGTAAAGTGGTTGGGCACGGTACGCCACAACAACTTGCTGAAACGGATTCCGACTGGGTTAAACAGTTTATGCAAGGTCTGCCCGATGGCCCAGTGCCGTTTCATTACCCTGGTAAGCAATACGCCGATGATTTGCTCGCTGGCAGTGAACAGAACAGGGTGAGTTGATGATAGAGACAATAAGAAAACTGGGTAGATGGGGGCTGGGAAGTTTTGAGCGTTTGGGTCGTGGGCATATTTTCCTGATCCATATTCTTCTGGGTATTCCATCCGTACTGGCGAGATTTGGTTTACTGGTACAACAAATGTTGTCTGTGGGTGTCTTGTCACTGATTATTATTGTTGTTTCCGGTTTGTTTGTTGGCATGGTGTTGGGGTTGCAGGGTTACAACACGCTGGTTGATTTCGGTGCCGAGCAATCTCTGGGTGTGGTGGTTGCATTGTCATTGGTGCGTGAACTGGGGCCGGTGGTCGCATCGTTACTGTTTGCAGGACGCGCAGGGTCAGCATTAACCGCTGAAATTGGTTTAATGAAGAGCACCGAACAACTTTCAGGCATGGAAATGATGGCGGTTGATCCCATCAAACGTGTTATCGCACCGCGCTTTCTTGCCGGGTTTATTTCGCTACCATTATTGGCGGCTATTTTTAGTGCAATCGGTGTCGTAGGTGGTTACTTTGTAGGCGTCGGTTTATTGGGTGTTGATGACGGAGCGTTCTGGTCGCAAATGCAGGCCAAGGTCGACTTTAGTGAAGACATCATGAACGGCGTTATTAAAAGTATTGTATTTGGTTTTGTTGTAACGTGGATTGCAGTATTTGAAGGTTATGATTGTGTGCCGACATCGGAAGGTGTCAGTCGCGCAACAACTCGTACGGTTGTGCATAGTGCATTAGCGATTCTCGGGTTGGATTTTGTTTTAACAGCATTGATGTTTGGAAATATCTAGGGACGAGGTGTGTGATGCACAATTCTAAGACGGTTGAAATTATTGTTGGTTTATTTGTTGCCTTAGGCATTGCAGCATTGTTTATGCTGGCGATGAAAGTCAGTAACCTGAGTGCATTTACGGGTGAAGGCGGCTATATCGTGACAGCACGTTTTGAAAATATAGGTGGCTTGAAAGTGCGTTCGCCGGTAACGGTTGCGGGTGTTCGGGTCGGTCGAATTTCGGAGATTAATTTCGATAATACGACTTATGAAGCCGTCGTGAGTATGAATATTTCTGGCGATTACAACACGCTGCCAACCGATACCTCCGCGAGTATTTTTACGGCAGGTTTATTGGGCGAGCAGTACGTCGCGTTGGAGCCAGGCGGTGATGAAAAATATCTGCAACAAGGTGGTGAAGTGCGTTTAACACAATCTGCGATTGTGTTGGAACAGGTCATTGGACAATTCCTATACAGCCAGGCTGAAGGTGGCGGAGACGCCAAATAATGGACGCAGTTCAAGAACCTCGTATTGTTTTGAAACGCCGTGAAGATGGCTGTTTTGTCCTTTCCGGTACGTTGAGCTTCAAGACGGTGCCGGTGATATGGCGTCAGGGTCTGGATTTGTTTAGCGAAGCACCGTCTTTGCTGCTTGATTTATCGGCGATTAAACGCAGCGATAGTGCGGGTGTGGCACTATTAATTGACTGGATGCGTTTTGCCCGCAGCCACAATAAACCAATTAGTTACATCAATATGCCTCAGCAAATGCTGGCGATTGTCCGTGCCAGCGGTCTGGATGCGATTTTGCCCTTGTCTCGCGGCTGAATTTTAGCCCGTTATTTCTCCTTGTTTTTAGCCTTCCCCCGTTTTTTTCTATAGAATAGGCCGCCTTTGAATGATCAGACAGGCAGAATGCAAGTATGGAACCCGAAACAATTAAAGATTTAATCGAAGCTGGGCTGGAGAATTGTCAGGCGCAAGTCACCGGTGACGGTAGTCATTTTGATGCTATTGTGGTGAGTGAAATCTTTGAAGGCATGTCCCCACTCAATAAACAACGTACTGTTTACGGCACATTGGGCGATAGAATTACGTCGGGCGAGATTCATGCATTGAGCATAAAAGCCTATACGCCGGCAGACTGGGAAAAGGCCAGTAAGCTGCAAGTTTCCTAAAGAGCCAAGGAAGCAGCGTAATCAGGCCACCGCTTACGGTGGCTTTGTTTTTTTAAAGTGAAATTGAACCAGCAATAAAGCAGCAGGATAGAAAATGGACAAGTTAATTATTTCAGGCGATAGCAAGCAGCTTAGCGGTGAAATTCGTATTGCCGGTGCAAAGAATGCCGCTTTGCCTATTCTTGCTGCAGCGATGTTGTCTGATGAGGTCGTCACTATTCGTAATGTGCCACACCTGCACGATATTACCACGACATTGGAATTGCTTGGTTACATGGGGATTGAGTTTGTCGTGGATGAAAAACTCAATATTGAAATCAACGCCTCAGTGATCAAGAAATTGTATGCGCCCTATGAATTAGTGA
>Ga0316207_10003340_pt1 | contig 15022 bp, 16 predicted proteins | sample 6weekpyrite_MG_FD_204943 | JGI IMG/M metagenome (GOLD analysis project Ga0316207, IMG submission 204943) | Microbial mat bacterial communities from mineral coupon in-situ incubated in ocean water Damariscotta River, Maine, United States -... | ecosystem: Environmental > Aquatic > Marine >... | reverse complement strand
CGCTTGATCTGATCCTGTCTGCTCATGATTACCCGGAACCTGTTGCGCGCATTCTCGGTGAAGCTGTCATGGTGGCCGCTCTGGTCGGGGATGCGCTCAAATTTGACGGCCGATTGATCGTGCAAGCCAGTGGCAATGGTCCGCTCAACTTCGTGGTGGCTGAATATACTACAGGTGAGGGTGTGCGGGGTTTTGCCAGCATGGACCGTGAAGGTGTTGATCAAGCCATCAAAAATGCGACCAAACATGTGCCCCTGATTGCCACGCTTTTGGGCAAGGGCTCTTTTGCCATGACCATCGATCGTGGTCCGGACATGGATCAGTATCAAGGTGTGGTGCCTTTGGAGGGCCAATCCTTGGCCCAAAGTGCCGAACATTATTTTGCTCAATCCGAACAAACACCAACCCGGATGCATCTCGCCGTGGGCGAAATATGGGATCAGGACGGCAATAAATCCTGGCGCGCAGGCGGGGCCTTGATCCAGGCGTTTGCCAGCGATGATACAAGGGGCTCTGTTGAGGGCGATTGGGAACATGCACTTGCGCTGTTTGAAACGCTGGAAGATGCCGAGCTTCTCGACCCTGATGTGTCTGCCGGGCAATTGCTGTATCGTATTTATAACGAAGATGGCGTGCGGTTGATGGAGCCAACGAAACTTGAACGTCGGTGTTCATGTGAACGCGAGCGCCTGGCCCGGATTATCTCCAGTTTTCCCGAAGAAGATCAAGCGCATATGATCAAGGACGGCAAGGTGGTCATGACGTGCGAATACTGCAATCGCGATTGGGGTTTTACCTCGGATGAGATCGAAAAAGCGGGCTGAAACCCTGCTTGAGATCTCTCATGCGCCTTGTTCGGCTTGACCCGATGCTTTGCAGCCTCTAACCCGCCGCAATCAACCTGTTTTCAGAAAAGTGACACCCCATGTCTGCCGATAACGCTCTTAACGCAAAAGCCTGGCCGTTTGAACAAGCGCGTCTGCTCAAAAAGCGTCTGGACAAGTTAGGGCGAAAATCAGGTCCGGTTGTCTTTGAGACCGGGTATGGCCCATCCGGGCTGCCACATATGGGAACCTTTGGCGAAGTTGTGCGCACCACAATGGTTCTGAACGCATTTGATGCTCTGACCGACGGTCAGTATGAGCCAAAACTGATCTGTGTCTCCGATGATATGGATGGCATGCGCAAAGTGCCTGACAATCTTCCCGAGCAGGACATGTTAAACGAGCATCTGCAGGAACCGCTGACCGTGGTGCCGGATCCGTTTGGCACACATGAGAGCTTTGGAGCGCATATGAATGCGCGCTTGCGCGGCTTTCTCGACAGTTTCGGGTTTGTCTATGAGTTCAAATCCGCAACCGAGCTTTACAAATCAGGTGTCTATGACGCGATGTTGCTCAAGGCTGTCGAGCGCTATGATGACATCATGAAAGTGATGCTCCCGACTTTGGGGGCAGAGCGTCAGGCGACATATTCACCGTTTTTGCCGATTTCACCCAAAACCGGTCGCGTGCTTTACGTGCCGATGAAGGCGGTGGATACCAAGGCCGGGACGATCACATTTGAGGATGAAGACGGCGCAGATGTGACGCTGCCGGTCACGGCCGGGCAGGTGAAGCTGCAATGGAAGCCGGATTTCGGAATGCGTTGGGCTGCCTTGGGTGTTGATTTTGAAATGTTTGGCAAGGATCACCAGACGAATGCGCCGATCTACTCACGTATCTGCCGTATTCTGGGTGCTGAGCCGCCAACGCAATTTGTCTACGAGCTATTCCTCGACCAACAGGGCGAGAAAATCTCCAAGTCGAAAGGCAATGGGCTTTCCGTTGAGGATTGGCTGAAATATGCCCCTCAGGAAAGTTTGAAATACTATAATTTCGTCAAACCCAAGACCGCCAAGCGTTTGTTTTTCGACGTCATACCAAAAGCTGTCGATGAGTATATGCAACACCTTGCAGCCTATCAGGGCCAGGACGAAGTAAAGCGTCTGGAAAACCCGGTCTGGCATATCCATAATGGCAAACCGCCTCAGGATGTTTCACCGATCAGCTTTGCCTTGATGCTTAATCTGGCGTCAGCAGCGTCGGCTCACAACACAGATGTGATGTGGGGCTTTATCGGTCGATATGTTGAAGGGGCCACGCCTGAAACCCATCCCATGCTGGATCAATTGGCCGGGTTTGCTGTCCGGTATTTTGAAGATTTTGTCCAACCGACCAAGACATTCCGGGCTCCCAACGAAATGGAGCGGGCCGCGATGGGCGAGCTATTGGAAAGCCTGAAGGGCATGGATTCTGATTTCCGCGATGCTGGCGAGATTCAGAATGCCGTGTTCGCAGCCGGAAAAACCCAGGAGTTCGAAAACCTTCGCGATTGGTTCAAGGCCTTGTATGAAGTCTTGCTTGGTCAATCTCAGGGACCACGCTTTGGCTCCTTTGTCGCCATTTACGGGGTGAGGGAAACCATCGCCCTGATCGAGAAAGCCTTGGCAGGCGAATTGCTCTCCCAAACCTGACATATATTTTAGATTGTTTTTCTTGACCCAAAGTGTGAGATCGCATTGATTGGTGGCTTCTCCGGGAAGGGAAGGCAATGGGTCTCATTGCCATTGCAGGAACGCTGATTTGGCTGATTTTTCGCGTATTGTTTTCATGGGTTTATTGTGCCTTGGTGTGTCGTTGCCGGCTTATGCTGATGATCATGCTCCCAGCCATATTGAACAAAGCTCAACCGAGGCGGGTATTCAGGTGTTCGCGCCTGAATTTTACGCACAATACCGACCTGAAACCGCCATTTCCCTCGTTTACAACACACCGGGTTTTCAGCTGGAAACAGGTGATCAGGGGCGCGGTCTGGCCGGGACAGAGGGCAATGTCCTGTTTAATGGGGAGCGCCCACCGCCAAGGGGAAGCTCAATTCATACACGCCTGAACGCCATCCGTTTTGAAGATATTGTCCGGATTGAATTGATTGAGTCCGGTGCCCGTGACATCGACATGCAGGGTTACCCCAATTTGATCAATGTCGTGACCAATTCCCAGACGACCCGCCAGATCAGTGGCAATTTCCAAACCACACAACAGGATGATGGCGGCGAAAGCTTTGATTTGAATTTGCGGGGAAATATCAATGCTGAAAACCATGAAGCTCAATTTTCCCTGCAAAGGTCAAACAGTTTCAAGCCGGAATACGGCTCTTTTCTGACGGCATCCAGTTTTGCGCCCGAACCCCGCATGGCAGATGATTTTCTGGTTGATTTTGAATGGCAAAATCTGGATGGGTCTGGTTCGGTCAATTTCGGTGAAAATACACGGCTTTCCCTGTCATCCACCTTGCACACGATGAATTATCAGGCCTTGCCGAGCGAAAATGATGGTTCGTCATCCAGTGCTCTATTGGTTCAGCAGCTTTATGGTTTTGATGTTGATTCCAAGTCAGTGTCTGCAGATTTACGATCTGATTTGAGTGATGATCTCAACTTTTCCCTTGTGCTGGCATTAAAAGATTCCAGCAATGGAAACGCTTCCAGCCTTCAAAGCGGTTCATCACTCAGCACGTCTTCCAATACGTCTGAGTCCGGTGAAAATGCCCTGCGTTCCGTTTTGCGCTGGAATATGAGTGAAACCATTGCCCTTGAAGGGGGAGCGACCTGGGCTTTCAATTTCCTCGAGGGAGCCTCCTCGGCGAGCCTGAATGGTGTGACGCAAGTCATAGATGGCTCTCAAGCCCGGGTAGAAGAAGTGCGCACAGCTGCTCTGGGCTCCATCAGTTGGACGCCGTCAGAGAAATTGGCGGTCAGTTTTGGCGGTAGGGTAGAGCGTTTTGACTTGCAGTCATCGAATGCACCTGGGCAGTCCTTCGAGCTGACCGATATAATCCCGCGGGCCACACTAAACTACACATTTGATAATGAATGGATATTTCGTCTGAAGTCCGAGCGTGAAGTCGCTCAATTGGCGCTGGGGCGCTTTTTGGCGACAACAAATTTGACGACAGAGATCAACACATCCGGGGCTCAATTGCTCGAACCTGAGCGCAATTGGACGCATGAGTTGACGCTGGAACGACGTTTTGATGAGCGCGGATTGTTTCGTCTTCAGGCGATACAGGAAGATATCGATAATCCGATATCAACCGTGCCCCAAAGTGATGGCAATCTGCGCCCGGTCAATATTGGCCCGGAGTGGGTGCGTACGCTGTCAACTGAATTGGAATTGCCTCTGGATCGATTCGGGTTTGTCGGGGTTGTTCTGGAAATGGAAGGACAGTTGAAAGCTTCTGACCGTATTGATCCCTTGACGGGCCGCAACAGAAACACTTCCGGCCATTCTGATTACAAATGGGAAGTCGAACTGCGTCACGAGATTGAAAATACAGATTTTATCTGGGGTTTCAGGCTTTCTGATGATGCACCGGCCACGCATTTCTGGTTGACGCAAATTCGAGAGCAAGATGATAGCCCCCGCGCTAGGCTTTATCTGGAGTGGAGGCCGGAAGAGCATGTTCGTGGCGGCGTTTCGGTTCGCTATTCTCAGGATTTCAATCAAACCGTTCAGGTCTTTGATGGCGTTCGCTCGCCAAGCTCCCAGCCTGAATTCATCAACCGGATCGACCGTGAGCATGAAACCTCTTTCAATGCCTGGGTTGAGTGGGAAGTCAGGGATGGTGTGAAATTGAACCTTAGGGGTGATACGGGGCGTCGACGTTTGGCATTAAGCGATGTTGATGATCAGGACGGGTTCAACCTGTACCAGGCAGAGCGCGAATATGAGGCTGTGCCCTCCATTTCATTCAGTTTGAGATTTGATCGGTAACGCTTCCAAATATTCATGTTAAAAATATTTGACACGTGTGTAGCTGGCTCTTAAGTGTGTATGTAATAAATATTTTACATGATGTATGGAGAGTTTAACATGTCATATCTTGAAAAAATCAATCTTTCTGCCTTGGTAGGAATGGCTCTGGTTCTGGCTTGGTATGGCAGTCAAGTGCTCTCGCAGCTTGGGAATATGCCGGTTGAGGATATTCGCTATGGAAAAGTCATGATCATAGCGATTATCGGACATGTGGTTTTTGTGGTCGGTGCTGCAATCCTGATTGGAATAAGTGACCACAAAAACCTCAAGGAGGAAGCTGAGCAGGGTGATGAAAGAGACAGGAAAATCGAGCTGAAAGCGGATGCCGTTGGCGGTAATGTGTTGAGTGCTTTGATCGTTCCTGCCTTGGTCATGCTGATGATGGACGTTCAGCCTTTCTGGGTTGCCAATGCATTATTTCTGTCCCTGGCTGTGACCGCCATGTTGAGTTTTGTCATTAAGGCCATTGATTATCGTCGTGGGTTCTGATCATGGGAAAAGAAACAAAAATAACCAATGAGATCCGCCGTTTGCGCTTTGAAGCCAGTGAGATGACTCAGGCTGAACTGGCCCGGCAAGTGGGCGTGACAAGGCAGACGATTATCGCTGTTGAACAGGGGCGTTATTCGCCCTCCCTGGAAGTCGCTTTTAAAATTGCCCGGGCTTTCAAGGTTCCGCTTGAAACCGTTTTCCAGTTTCCTGAATGATGGCAATCGTTATCTAAAGGCTGGCGTCTTCGGCCTTAAATGGTCTACACATTGGCCATGAGATATATCCTGTCAGTCGTCCTTTTTTTGTTCGCGTCACCGGCTCTGGCCGATATGGATGCCGCCCTTGAAGCGTATAATGAAGGTCATTGGCGACAAGCGTCCGCTTTGGCTGAAGAGGAGGGCGATGCCGAGGCGTTGGCCTTTGCCTCGAGGGCCTTGCTGGCCCAATTGATGGTTGAGCCCAATTATCCGGATCGCCGTCGTTTGATGCGCGATGCCTTGCGTTTGGCCGAAGACGCCTATGATCTTGACGAGGAAAGTTATTTGGCCCGCCGTCAGTTGGCTGCAGCGATCGGTTTCAAAGGTCGTTTCATGGGTGGTTGGCGAGCCTATGTGCAGCGTATTCCCCAACGCGGGCACAACATGTTGGAAATATTGATTACGGAAAATCCCAATGATGCTTGGACAGTCGGATTGATGGGGGCCTGGCATTTGGAGGTCATCCGGCGTGGGGGGGCGAGTGGCGAGAGCATGCTCAACGCCTCGATAGAAGCTGGTATCGGTTTTTATTCCAATGCCATAGCGCTCGATCCTGAAAATCTGACACCGCGTTATTACCTCGCTCTGGGCCTGATAGCTTTGGATGATCCCGGCCACCGGACTATGGCGTTGGAGCAATTGCAGATGGTTCTGGAAATGCAGCCCCGGGATGCTTTTGAAATAGGAATTCTCGCTGAAGCCCGACTGCTTGCCGGCTTGCAGGATGACCATCGCGAGGCAGCAGAATGGGCCAATGAGCGGATGGAAGGTTAGCTATTTTGATTGTTATTGGCTGGCCCAAACCACACGGGCCATCCAGACTAGATCGCTCAGTTTTCGTGTCAGGTCTGGTTTGTCCGGATTAAGCGAGTGCAATTTTATGGTTTGCACATCACTTGATCCTAGCTCCCAAGCCTGAATATCACCATCCCGAGTTTTGACGATTATCCGGTCGCCCTGACGCGGCCTTTCGTCAGGCGAAACGATCAACTGGTCTCCGTCACGATAGACAGGTGCCATGTTTTGGCCTTTGACCCGAAGGGAATAGGCGTTGTTCAGGGTGGTGTCAGGAAAGCTCACTTTGATCCACCCATCGCCGATGGGCAGGCCACAAGCATCAAAGGCTGAGGTTTGTTTGTCTTCTGATAAATCCAAGGCTGGCAGGGTGGGATTGGTTTTGTTCCCGGTGATCAGGGCGGCGAAATCAGTAAAATTCAAATGCGCTGCACTCAAAGCTTTGGACAGGCTTTCTGTGGATGGCCAACGTGGTTTCTTGCCGTCAGATGAAAAGCGTTTAGACGGATTGAACGTTGTGGAATCGAGTCCGGCACGCCGGGCCAGTCCCGAAGGACTGGTCTGGGCATGAGCGGCAAGACGGTCAATACCGCGCCAGATTTGAGCATGGGTCAGCATAGCGACATGTCCTCGAGGGGATGAATATATAGGAAAACAATCCTTTGAGCCAGCGCCTCTTGCGCGAATGGCTCTGTGAGGATACGCCCACATTATGGATACTGATATTGCATACCGACTCGCCACGCCTGAGCGCTGGTCCGAAGTCATGACAGCCGGTGTTTTCGAAGGTGATCCGCATGATTTGGCTGATGGATTTATCCATTTATCAGCGGCGGCTCAAATCGAAGGCACTTTGATCAAACACTATGATCAACATGACCGGCTGGTTTTGGTCGAGATAGATCTGAGCCAATTGGGCGATAGCGTAAAATGGGAAGTCTCGCGCGACGGGGCGAAATTTCCCCATGTCTATGGAGTCATTCCTGCCAGCGCTGTGAAGGGTGTTCGCCACCTAGTTCGAGATGATGAGAAGAGCTGGGTTCTTCCTGAAGAGGCTTTACGTTGAGCGGTATATACTCACTGGCAACCAGGGCCTTGAGGGTTTTGTCACCAGAAGATGCTCACAAGGCAGGCCTTTTGGGGTTGCGCCTTGGTTTGGGACCAAGACAAAATGGTTCTGATGACCCAAGGCTGGCCGTTTCTTTGGCGGGTCTCGATTTTCCAAACCCGGTTGGTCTCGCCGCGGGGTTTGATAAAAATGCTGACGCTCCCGATGCGCTCTTGAATGCGGGCTTTGGCTTTGTGGAATGTGGGGCTGTGACCCCGCGCCCGCAACCGGGTAACGCCAAACCCCGCGTTTTTCGTTTGAGCGATGACCGGGCTGTTATCAACCGGATGGGGTTCAATAATAATGGTCTGGAGGCCTTCAAGGCCCGGCTTCAGGCGCGTCAGGACAAGGCGGGAGTGGTCGGGGTCAATCTCGGAGCCAATAAAGACAGCACAGACCGGACGGGCGATTATGCTCTTGCCTTGAAAGAACTGGATGGTCTGGCCGGGTTTTTCACCATCAATATTTCATCGCCGAACACACCGGGCTTGCGCAATCTTCAATCGGCTGAGGCTCTGGATGAATTGCTGGCGCGTGTCGCTGGCGCGCGGGGGGCGGCACCGGTTTTCCTGAAAGTCGCGCCTGACATTGAAGAGGGCGAAGTCGATCGCATGGTCATGGCTGTTCGGGCGCATGGTTTGAACGGCATTATTGTTTCCAACACCACATTGGCCCGCCCTGACAGCTTGCTGAGCAAGCAGGCGGGGGAAGCTGGCGGCCTATCCGGGCGGCCCTTGTTTGAGCGCTCTACCCATCTGTTGCGTTTGTTTCGACAAGCTGCAGGCCCGGACATGATTTTGATCGGTGTTGGCGGCGTTGAAAATGCCGAAACCGCTTGGGCCAAGATCAAGGCCGGGGCGAATGCCATCCAGCTATATTCAGCTTTGGTTTATGAGGGGCCTGGTCTGGTTCAATCGATCAAGGCCGGGCTGGTTGAGCGGCTTCAGGCCGAAGGCTTTTCTTCGATTTCTGAGGCCGTTGGAACCGGTTGAAGTCTTCTTTCCAAAGAAGGATAGGCGACAGCCAGACATAGTCCGCGCGCGATATAAAAGGTCAAAAATGCGGCCCAGACACCGTGATTGCCAAAAGCGGGGGCCAGGAAATAATCAGCTATAAGGTAGATAGCTACAGCAACAATGCCTGCATTGCGAAGCACCTTGCCGCTTGTGGTCCCAATAAAGACCCCATCCATCAGCCAAGCGCCCGCGCCCAAGAACGGCACAACGGCACACCAGGGCAGATAGGTGATCGCGGCATTGCGGGCCTCTATATCATTGATCAAGAGTGTCAGGATATCAGCACCGAAGAGATAGGTCAGACCTGCAAATATCGCCCCGGCCAAAAACATGGGTTCACCGGTCAGGATGACGGCCCGCCTCAAATTTACCAATGACTTTCGGCCAAAAGCACGTCCGGCTTCTGTTTCAGCCACAAAGGCGAAGGCATCCAGCACAAAGGCCCAGAGGGTGATCACTTGCAAAAGGACGTGATTACCGGCCAAGGCGGCTGTGCCTTGGCGCGCGCCGGCATTGGCAAACCAGGTGAACCCGATAATCAAGGTCCAGGTCCGGATCATCAAATTGATATTGACGTGAAACATTTCCTTGATTGCGACCGGGTCCAAAAGGCGAGCCACATCAAGTGAATTTTTTGCCAGCCCACCCTGTGTTTTCAGGGCGTGCCAGACAAAGCCAATGCCAACGATAAGCGCGGCCCATTCTGCAATTGCTGTCGCTGCTCCGACGCCGCCGGGGCCATACCCCAAGCCCAGAACAAACCAGAGGTCGAGCCCGATATTGACAGCACTGAAAATGGCATAAATAGCCAATGTTGCCGAATTACGGCCCAAGCCGATCAACCAACCGGATATGGCAAAGGCAGCCAAAGCCGCTGGCGACCCCCAGGCACGGGCCAAAAGATAGATAGCGCCTTTGGCTTCGACATCGCTTTCACCTTGCAAAATTGAAAATCCGCCCCAGGCAATCGGCTGGCGGAATAGCCAGACCGCTATACCCAGAACCATTGCAATGATGACGGCTCGTATCAGAACCCGCTGGGCACGCCCGGTCTTTCCCGCCCCGTCCGCCTGGGCAGTCAGGCCGGTCGTGCCCATGCGCAAAAAGTAAAAACTCCAATAGAAGGCGCTGAAAATCGCTCCCCCCAAAGCCACACCGCCCAAATCAGATTTATCGCCCGACAAGCCCAGTACGAATGTATCTATGACACCGGCCAATGGCACTGTGGCATTGGCAAAAACCAAAGGCAGGGCACGCTTGATCACTTCAAGACGGGTCAGGGAGGCAGAGGACATGTCTAGTCGATAGTCAGCCCGTCTATTCCTGACAAGTCAGCTTGCCGTGTTTTCAACAGTCCTCAGTATTGAATCAGGTTTATCCAACGATCACTCCGCAAGAGCAATTTGCGCCATGGCGTGATCCATAGCGGTCTCTATGCACACTCGTTCTTGTCGACTGGCCGAGGCACCTAAGCCTCTGTCGGAATCACAGACCCGTCTGGCAGATCGACGAATTTCTTCTTGCAAGTCTTCCAGGTTTTGCGGGTTTGCCAAATGGCCCCGTTCATAGCGGATGGATTGCGTGCGAATGCCGTTATGCTCTGTGATAGATGAGACGGGGTCAAAATAGCTCAGTTCCACACGCGGGTGATGGCTGGACGGGACATGAGAGCTTCGCTCTTCTTCTCGAACGATTATGGTGTCTTCATCATTGCGTTCACAGGCGCGTCTGTCCTGAAATACCAAAAAGCCCCGGTGTGCGCTTGGATCACAAACTGGCCTGGCTCCCCGCTCTATATCACGGGATTGTTGGCGATCCTGCAGAATTTCGATCAATTGATCTTCAGTTAAAGGCGCAGCATTTTGGGCAAGGCCAATTGGCGTAACCAAGGCGAAAGCGGCCAAAGCTGACAGAGTACGAACAAGCATAAGAACTCCGGCATCCATAAAAGACGTCAGGAGTGTCTCACAAGAAAGTTGTCGGCTTGCTAATATCAGTTTGAGTTTTGCCAAATCTTGACAGAGCGGGCATCCGTTTAATTTTCAGAATGCGATCCAACATGGATGATTTTCCAGTTATCGCCTCTGCGGACCCATATTTGTGTTCCTGATCCCGATGCTTCAATCATTTCACCTGACTTGAGCTGAAGGGTTTGGGTGTAATGATTGAGCAAAATGGCTGAATTTGGATTCAATACGGTGATGTGAACGAGGTCAAAATTCAGAGTATCAATCCGTTCTATCTGAGTGGATTGGGTAAGATAGAATTCAGAAAATTCATCAAAATCAAAACGGGTTTCACCATTGATAACTATCGAAAAACCTTCTGGTTCGAAATGCGCCAGAAAGCGGTCATGATTCAATGTTCGAGAGGCTTGAGTGAGATTGTCGAAGGCTTGCCTGACTTCGTCCTCAACACGGGGTGAGCCATGATTGGGGTTGCAAGCGGTCAGGAACAGGAGTGCGCAAAGGACGGCAGGCCTGAACGGGAAAAATACATATCTAAAAGTTTCAAATGTCATGCGGTGCAATTAGTTTGCAGGCTATTCCAAGTCAATCATGATTGTTCCAGGTTTCATGTTTCGCTTTCAGGCGTGATCATGAAATGCCCGTGCAATGTAGCTACCGGAGCACTTTGGCGACCCTGCCAGGCTTCCGCCCTCACATTGGCCACACGGCGTCCGCTCCGAGCAACTATCGCTCGGGCATAGACGTCATTAGCGCGAGCAGGACGTAAATAATCCACAGTGATGTTGATGGGTTTGGGAAGGCGGACCAAAGACTGATTGCTGATCAGGGAAGCCGAGGCAATGATTTCCAGAAATGCACTGACAGCACCGCCATGAAGGGCGGGGATCAAGGGATTGCCGACCAGATCTTCCTGATAGGGAAGAATGCCTGTCAGCTCATCACCCATCAATTCCAGACGGAAACCAAATTTGGCGACATAGGGTGCTTTGAGAAGGGTCTCAATCAGCGCTTGGCTCATGATCCACTCCCCTGTTCTATGGCCTTGCGAGCACGTTCCTGAGCGGCCAATGAGGTTTTGGAGACCATGAAGGCTGCCTGGGCGATTGCTACCGGGTCAGAGGGATCTCCATCGTGTGCCGTGGCTCTGACAAAGGTAATCAATCCGTGGGATCGCAAACATTCGGATTCTGCAATGACATCTCTATTTGGATGTGCCGGGCGCATATAATCGATACGCAAATCCAGTGTAGCCGGCATGTCACTGGCACCGAGTGCCGAGAAAGCAGCCATGCCGGCGGCATGATCCAAGAGTGCAGAGATAACACCGCCATGCATGACACCGGTTTGGGGATCCCCGATCAAATCTTCACGATAAGGGGCTCGCATGATGGCCTGCCCCGGGGTCAGCTTTTCCAGCTTAAGCCCCAGAGCTTTGGCATGAGGTGCTCCGTCCACAAGAAGGGGGGCAAGGCTATCGAGCGTGGTCTGGATATCGTCGGTCATCTGGCCTCACAAAGGGTTTGAAACCCGGTCGGGTCGGCCACTACAAACCACACCCTTCGACTATGAACCAGAAGAAAAAGGCAGAGTTACTTTTGCCTTGTGGCTTTGAGCAGGCGCATAACCAGCCAGATCGGAACAACGAGTATGGCTCCAAGGAAAAAGTAGTCGACAGCCCAAGCTGCGCTGTGGGCAATCACTTCGAGAAACCGGCTCCAGGATTCTGCAATCGTTCCAAAAAAATCAACCCACAAACGTCTCGGATTAACATTGAACGCGGCCAGTACAATACCTGCAGCTATGCTGAGAAAAACCAGCCGAACCAAATCACCCGGAGCCACTTTTATCAGCTTTTGGAGAAAACCCGACCGGCCGTTTTTTGAATTATCATCGCTCATGCTGACACCCTATGGATAAATGAGGCACAATCAGGGCCGATAAATCCCTATGCCTTGCGGGCAATATTGACTTGATGGGGATACGGAATGGAGATGTTATTGGCGTCGAACGCCTCTTTTACATTTTTCATAGCGTCATGATAAATGCCCCAGTAATCACTGCCATCGCACCAAGCCCGGGTCACCAGATCGACAGATGAGCCTCCATGGGCTGTGACGGCGATGAAAATGGCTGGGTCCGTGTGAACGCGTTCATCGGCGCTGATCGTATCTTCAATGACTTTCATCGCCTTGCCGATATCGTCGCTGTAATCAATCGAGAAGGTGAAATCGACACGGCGGGTGCCATTGGCGGAATAATTGGTGATGACATCGCCCCAGGCGCTTCCGTTGGGAACGATGACTTTTTTGTTGTCCCCCGTGGCCAGTTCGGTGGTGAAAAGATTGATGTCCTTGACCGAGCCAGCTTGTCCGGCGATTTCAACAAAATCTCCTAGCTTATAGGGGCGGAAAAACACGATCATCACACCGGCGGCCAGATTGGATAATGTGCCTTGTAAGGCCAAACCGATCGCCAGAGTGGCTGCGCCCAAGGCAGCGACCAAGCTGGTGGTTGGGACGCCGAATGTATTGAGAACAGCGATAATAACCACCGCCATAATGGCGTAATAGATTCCTGAGGCAAAGAACGAGCCCAGCGTGTCATCAAGGCGTTCGCTTTTATGGGCCGCATCGCGGATGGCCTTGCGAATCCGGCCACCTATTATCATGCCAGCGATCAGGATCAGGGCGGCCATGCCAACACTGGTGCCTGCACTGATGGCTTTCTGTACGAGGCTTTCTACTGCTTCCGGGCTCAGAAAAGTGTCCATGTGTATCCCCTGTCTCGTCTCATGGTTTTGTGGCAAGACGGATAGCAGTCTTCTATCGGGAAGCAAGTCAAAATGCCTGAAACAAGCAAGGCGCGAGTTGATATTTCTGGTTAGCTAGCTGTTGCGACATTGGTCGCTGATGTTGCGGCGACCACGGAGGCAACCATGGCCGATTGTGCGGCCAGAATGGCGGCCAGGTCACGGGCCGCTGAAGTCGGAGCTGTCTGACCATTTTGCAGTTGAGCCAACCTCATGGCCAATCGGGCTGCAGTTTCGCCGACAGAGCGGGGGCGTAAAGCCTTGATCGCTTCAAAGCTGTTGACCAAGGCATCTGCTGTGGCTTGGCCATCGCCTTGTGCCGATAAAACAGCCAAACCCGTTTTGCCGACGCCATGTTTAAGGGCTGATCTACCGCGAACAGCCAAGTTGAGTGTTGTCCAGGCTCCGGCCACTTGTCCATGGTCTGGATCAAGCAAAGCGACTTCATAAGCAGCCGCGTTGGCGTGATGCTTGGGTATGCCAGCGGATAACAAACATTGCCGGGTCTTGTTTAGCTGCCCAAGGGCGTCATCCGGGGCTTCTCCCAAAGCGACAAAAGCAGCGGCCAGGGTTTCTTCTCGGGAGGCATCCCTGCGCCACCAAGGGGCTGCAATGGCTTCGAGCGTGTCATAAAAATTATCAGCCTGGTGTGGGTGTCCTCCTGATACAACAAGTGCCAAAGCTGCGCAGGACCCGCCCTGTGACAAGGACCTGCCCCCACGTTCACTACGCCGGGCCAGTAAGGCATTGCGGGCATCGAGAAAATGTTTCGCATTATGTCCTGTTGATGCCAGTGATGCGGCAAAAACAATCCTCATGGCACGACCAGGCGAACGCCATACACCCAGTTCTTCATTGAGTGTGTCGCGAATTTCCAGGGTTTTATCGACCAGTTTGGAGCATTCCAAAGGAGACGACAGAGCTGCAAGGGCAGCAAAGCGAACATATAATCGCTCGCTTCGTTTGCTTCGTGCGTGAAAAGCTTCATCTAACTCGGTGAATTGCTTAATGATGTCCTGTTCCATGATCTGTCCCTGAAAAGGTTCCATGGATCATATGTGCCATTTATCCATCGAAATTTGCAGAGGGATGCTTATAGGGCGAGTCCCTCCCGGATCAGGCAAATATTTGAATAGACCCGTCAGGGGTGAGACGTTTAGCGCTGTCGATTGAAGATGGCATTGGCAAGCCAGCCAAACAGCATGGCGATGGCAACACAGAACAGGCCATACAATATGGGTGTGTTGTGAGCGAATTGGAAAATGACCCGCTCCATCCCAGCTTTGCGGACACGCAAGGTTGATACCCGGCTGGCTACGGCATGCCCGTTGCGGAACAGATAAAATTCAGCCGTGTAATCCCCAACAGGTGTTTGCGGGGGGAGGGCGATGTTCGTTCTGAACAAGCCGCCATCGAGAATTTCAACCCCAATGGGAGATTCCGAAAGAAGCAAATTATTGGCGGAATTTCGCCGGATTGCTTCACTGTATTCGTCATTGATGTTTCGGTGGCGTTCAGAAATTTCTGTATCGTTTTCAAGGGGGTCTTCATCAAATGCGGCCTGAAGGCGATGATTGAAGCCGATTTGCTGGCGTCTGAGAGAATCCGGGCGCGCGAACTCTTCAATCGGTCGAGAGCTGGCAATGGCGTAAAAGCTTGGGACATCGATGAAAGTCGTCGGGTTTGAATTCATCCATATGCCAAAATTTCGCACTTTGC
>Ga0316207_10003339_pt1 | contig 15022 bp, 10 predicted proteins | sample 6weekpyrite_MG_FD_204943 | JGI IMG/M metagenome (GOLD analysis project Ga0316207, IMG submission 204943) | Microbial mat bacterial communities from mineral coupon in-situ incubated in ocean water Damariscotta River, Maine, United States -... | ecosystem: Environmental > Aquatic > Marine >... | reverse complement strand
TCGACTTTAATATTTCTCAGTATCGAAGCAAATTCATCGCCACCAATTCGTGCATGAACATCAGCCTTACGCATACGCAAACACAGCTCTTTTGCCAACTCGATAAGCAATTGATCGCCGGCCGCATGGCCTGCCGTATCATTGATGTATTTAAATCTGTCCAGGTCAAGGTACAGCAAGGCACTTGATTCATTACTGCGGTTCAATCTTCTTACTTCCTGCCCCAGTTGCTCTTCAAAATATGCGCGATTTGGAAGCCCCGTCAACGAATCATGAGTCGCCTGCCATTTGAGCTCATCTTCAAGCAGCTTTCGTTCTGTAATGTCTCTAAATGCGACAACTGAGCCTTCCATCTTGCCTTCAATCTGTAATGGGTAAATCGTGCATTCGATTAGTATATGATTTCCTTCCTTGTGCAGGAATGTCGTTTCTCGTGATACAAACTGATAACCATTTCCATATGCACGTTGCAGTGGACACTCATTAATGCTTTTGGGCGTACCATCTTGATGCTCATGATGAAACATCTTGTATGGGGACTTACCTAGTAACTCGTCATCTTCTTCATAGCCAAGAATTTCTTTTGCAGCGGGGTTGATAAAGGTAATTAAACCTTCCGTATCGACCCCGTATACGCCGTCCCCGACTGATGCGAGGATTCCTTCCAGTCGTTGATGATCTTTCTCAATAGAGTTACGTACCCGTACCGCCCGGCTCATTGCATCTATTCGAGCAAGAAAAAGCTCCTGACCTTCATTTTTGAACATGCATTCAACTGCACCGGCCTCAAGTGAGCCAATAATGGCATCGTTTAAGTATGTGCCAGTAATAATCGCTGAAGTAATTTTTGCGGTACGACGATCGTCACGGAGCATGCGGCACAAATTATCGCCGGTACCATCTGGCATGAAATAGTCCACGATCGCGATGTCATAATCGTTCGCAATCGCCTTTTCCATGGCCTCGGCGATACCACTTGCTGTATCCGTCTCATAGCCATACTTCGTTAAAAGCCGCCTGTAACTCACCCTAACAGTCGGTGAATCATCCACAAACAGGACTCTAATCGGGGTTTGTGATGCCTTACTTAATATCTCCGGGCGTATAACGTTTCGTTCAGGTTTCACCTGGATGATCTGGTTGATCGAATTTGTTATTTCGCGATAGTCATCCCAGAGTAATAATGTCGAATGTTTTCGTTGCGATAACCAGTTCAGCTTCGGCGTATCCGCTTCGTGAGCCATGATCAGGACAGGCAGCAGGTTATTTTCTTCCTCAAGAAGGTAGGCAAGTAATTCATCTGCATTATTATCTGTTCTGGCCGGCCAGCCAATGATAACCGCATCGTAGGATCTGGCATTATCCTGGATATAGTTAAGTGCGGCGGCAAAATCATTTTCGATCGTTAACTGGTGCCCATGCCCATGCAGCAACTTCTTTGTTGCATGACGCAATGTTGCAGACGTCTCAATCAAAAAGAGCTTATGTGCCACCAATCCCTCACAAAAAGCAGAAAATATAGATAATTAAGTATAGTCCAGCTTTGCCATTTAACGCCCTAACAAGAAACTTTTTATCACCGTTGAATAAATATAATTTACTAAAAAATCAAGATGTTGGCTAATCATGAATATAACTAAATACTGTTAAAGCTATCTACCTGGCATTTGCGTGACGTGACAAACCATCATTGTCAGAGTGAAAAATTAAATACCGTGACATTTAATGCGCGGTCGAACCGCCTATCAATATGAGCGTTATCGCCGTGAGAATGCGTTAAATACAAGCACGACACAAATACCGATTAGTCCCAATCCCGCGACTTCGATCACTGTGCTGTCCCATGTCATCGGCAAAAAAGGCTGACTACTTAGCAGCTTTTGTTTCCCTGAGATTGTTTCATAGACCCGCTGCTGAAATGGCCAAAGTATCCATAGAGAGGCAAGTAATATGCCTTTTATCACCAGCAAAGTACGCTGGTAGAAATGCCTAAGCAATAAATCAAGAAATCGAGAAAACAGGACCAACCCCGTTATACAACCTAAAACGAAAGGTAGAATAACGGATAAATTCAAGTCGCCCAATGCTTGCAAGATAGTGCTGTACTTCTTCATTATTAATAACAGAAACGACCCTGATATACCGGGTAGAATCATCGCACAAATCGCAATCGAACCTGTTACAAAAATAAACCAGCCACTGTCAGGGGTCGCAACGGGCACCATATTTACCAGTAGCAAACCACCCGCTGTGCCGAGCATCAGTGTTAATGCATCTTTTATGCAAAACCCTTTTAACTCTTTCATTAACACAATAATCGACGCGAGTATCAAGCCAAAGAAAAGCCCATACACATGCTCAGGGTAGTCTTTGATTAGCCCAGGCAAAGAAATTACACGCGTAAAGAAAAATACTGCTCCAAACAAGCCTACGAGCAATGGCAAAATAAAACTGAAGTGAGGGCGGCCGACAACCTCCCTTACATCCAGCTTGATAAAAGCCAAAACCCAGGCCTTATCAAATGAGCGTATTGCCGCTAATAACCGTTCATATATACCGAGTATGAATGCCATTGTACCGCCGCTTACACCGGGTACCAGATCGGCCATCCCCATGCAGAAGCCCTTCATAACCAGTAATGGCTTATCGCTCAATGGCATATCAGTCTAGTTCGCTGCAGCAGCGATTTTTGCCACTTCCTTTTGCTTTGTAGAGAAATTGGTCCGCGCGTTCAAAGGCGATTTCGATTGTGTCGCCTTTTTTAAATTGTGTCATGCCACCTGACACTGTAATCGGTACACGTTGCTCTCCATGATGAAACTGGCAGTCCTCAATACCTGCACGCAGTTTTTCTACAACACTCACTGCATCATTAATATTTGTCTCGGGCAGCAACATGACAAATTCTTCACCACCGAAACGTGCAATAAAGTCTGTTTCCCTGACTTGATCTTTTAGCAGCGTGGCAATGGTGACCAACACCTTGTCTCCTGCCTTATGGCCATAGGTGTCGTTGACCTTCTTAAAATCATCAACATCCCAAACGACAACGACCAATGGTGTCTCATAGCGCTTCCACCGACCAAACTCCTGATCCATCCGTTGGTCCCATGCGAGTCGATTTGGTACTTTAGTCAGCGCATCCATCATGGCTTGCTGCTGTTCTTCAACAATTTTTTCTCGTAATGAAACTGACTCATCTTCTAAATCGCTTACCTTCTTAGCAAGCTCGCCTACACGAATCTCCATCTGAAGTTTTCGTTTTTCTTCCTTGTCCCTGAACGTTTCGACATGGGTAGTAATATTGCTCAACTTCGCTGCAATATGTGTCTTAAGATCCATAAGCTCATTGGCATCACGGACATCTGTTTGTATCTGTTCAACCTCACCACCAACATCATCACTGAACTTTTTATTCTCATCAAAGATTTCCTGCTGGCTTTCTGCGTTTTCCTGAATAGACTGATCGAGCATTTGCAACCTGTCTGTCACCTGTTGTAAAAATGCCTGGAAATCATTCTTTTCACTCTCAATACGCGTACGAATCTTAACAACCAGTTCTGCAATTGACTCTAGCGCTTCTACAACCTGATCTTCCTCTAGCCCAGTCTCCCATTTATGCTTCAGTGACTCCGCATAGCCAATCATGTCTTCTGGGAGATCAAGGCGCTCCAATAGCTGAATAAAAATTTCATTTATTTGTAAGTCACCTCCCTGTTGAGAGGTCACAGGCTCCTGTGCCGCTACATCATTCTCCGAATAAGAAACAACTCTACTGATATCATCGAGCAGGAGGTTTAGCTCTCTCTTGCTCTGGGTTTTAAGTGTTTTTTGCTTTATGACTTCCAGTCGTTCGTCGAGTGCCTGGGGCAGGTGAATTGTATCGAGCAAGTCAGCCAGAACTTCAGTAACAATACCAATTACATCATCAACCTCTATGTTTGACTCAGTACTTTCCTGGCTGTCTGCTTCCTGAACGCCCTGCTGTTTTTTACTGCCCCCAAAAACACCACCAAAAAGACCTTTCTTGCTGACTTCGCTTGAATCAGGTTGATCAATACCAAGTTGTATTCCTTCACTAACCAGTTCAAGTAATTTTTTTATCTCATCATCCAGAACGGCATCATCAGCCATGTAATCGATCTTTTTCTGAAGCGATCGTTTTCTTTTCAGGAGTTTTTCCGGGAAAGGTAGCTTTTCCAGCATGGATAACATGACATCACGTGCGTCAAGTTGATTACTTGTATCTTGCTTCAGGTCTGAGGCAATTTCTACAATCGTATCAACCATCTTTTGGATACGATCATAATTGCGTTCGCGACGAACCGTATTACGCAAGCGTTCCAGGTATTCATCAAGTCGTTTACCTTGCCCGTCCGACGCCAGCGTTAACCTTGACAGGCATCGCCGTAGTAATTGATCCGCGTCCTCCCATTCCTTTTCTTTTTCTTCAAGGCTTTCAAGGCTTGCGTAATATTTATCTTTCCAATCTTTCATTGTCTTTATCTTTTCTAGTGTGTTGTTCCTATCTTGATTTTCATCGAAACAGGAAGGTGATCGGAAACCCCATGTTTAAGTACACTGCCTCCCGTGACCTTAACATCACTGCTCACGAGAATGTGATCGATATTTTTTTTCGGTTGCCAGCTTGGAAAAGTATGCTCTCTGTATTCAGGTTCAAGCAAGTGAGTATTCTTGAACAGGTATTCCATTTCCTTACTGTGCGATTCGCAATTCATATCACCCATCAATACCACATGCTTGTCTGATTGAATCAATTCACTAATATAGCCTAGCTGCTGCATACGTGTCTGTTTGCCCAGTGCCAGGTGCACAACAATAATCGTCAGCTCACTGCCACCGACTTTTACCCGCGCATGTATTGCACCACGGCCGGGTATCATCCCGGGTAGCTTGTGCTCACAAATTTCTATAGGTTCACGCTTACTTAAAAAACCATTACTGTGTTGTGCAATTTTGCCCATATTGCGATTTACCTGGTTGTACCAGTAAGGGAAGTGTCCTTTCCTGGCGAGATATTCTGTCAGGTTCGTAAAATTACTCCGCAAGCTACCTGCATCAGTTTCCTGCAGCGCAACAATATCGTAATCACTGATTATTCCCGCAACCTGATCAATATTTTCGCGTTTACGCGAATGTGGCAGTACATGCTGCCAGCTTTTTATAAAATAATGATGAAATCCACGCGTCTCTATGCCGCCCTGGATGTTATAACTTAGCAGGCTGACTTCATTATCTTTCTTATGCTGCTCTACGTGATGTACGCTCATATCCTGTTTATGCCTGTATCGGGGAGACCATCTCACCCAGCTTCTCTGTCAACTTCATGTTTTCACTGTAATCAACCGGACAGTCAATAATACTTACAGTATTATCGTCCAGGGCGGTCTTTAATATAGTGGCAAGATCCTCGGCATGTTTTACCCTGTACCCTTTCGCACCAAACGATTCAGCATATTTCACAAAGTCAGGGTTACTGAAGTCTACGTTCGAGGGTCGCCCAAACTGGTTCAACTGCTTCCATTTAATCAGTCCATAACCGCAGTCATTCCAGATAACAATGACAATTGGCGTATTCAAACGCATCGCCGTCTCGATTTCCTGCGAATTCATCATGAACCCGGCATCACCCGTCACTGCGACCACAGCACGATCCGGGTGACTCAGTTTCGCTGCGATTGCGCCGGGCACGGCAATCCCCATGCTGGCAAACCCGTTCGAAATCAGGCATGTATTCGGCTGTTCACAACGGAACATACGCGCCATCCACATCTTGTGTGCGCCGACATCACATACGGCAATGTCATCCATCGCCATTGCAGTACGCAATTCCCAAATCAATTTTTGCGGCTTTATCGGCACATCGGTGTCATTGGCATGCTGATTCATCTCTTCAATCAGGGCATCCCTAAGCGGTCGCATGACATGACGCTCGCGTGATAGCGCCTGCTGCATAATGCGCTGCAGACTCAATTTAATGTCGCCAATCACGCAGCACTCAAGCGGATAGGATTCATCGACTTCGGCCGGGCTGCTGTCAATGTGAATAATCTTTCGGTCCCGGGTCGGATGCCACAGGTATGGGTGGTATTCCACCAGGTCATAACCAATACAAATAATCAGATCGGCATGATCGAAACCGCAATTTACATAGTCATGTGCCTGCAGGCCCGCACTGCCTAGCGCCATCGGATGGCGGAATGGGATCACCCCCTTCGCCATGAAGGTATTTGTCACGGGAACATGCAAGTGTTCGGCAAATTCGGCCAGTATCTTCGCGGCCCCTGCACGCACCACACCGTGACCGGCGAGGATAATCGGGTCCTTTGCCTTCGAGATGAGCTCGGCAGCATAACTGACACGGTCGGAAAGCGGCTCGGGATCACGTGTATAACCGACCTGCAGTGGCGCACTGTCCAGTTCAATCTTGGCAATATTTTCTGGAAACTCGATAAAACAGGCACCGGGCTTCTCGGCCTGTGCCAGCTTGAAGGCCTTGCGCACAAGCTCAGGAATAATCTCGGGCGTCGGCATCCGTGACGCAAACTTGGTGATTGGGCTGAACAGATTAATCAGGTCAAGGACCTGGTGAGATTCCTTGTGCAGGCGGTTGGTACCCGCCTGGCCAGCAATCGCCACCAGGGGTGCATTATCCATATTTGCATCCGCCACACCCGTGACCAGGTTGGTGGCACCCGGTCCCAGCGTGGCCAGGCAGACACCTGGGCGCCCGGTCAGGCGACCATACACGTCCGCCATAAAGGCAGCCCCCTGCTCATGGCGCGTGGTAATAAACTGGATATTTGAGTCTAGCAGGGCATCCATAAGATCGAGGTTTTCTTCCCCGGGGATACCAAAGATGTATTCAACACCTTCATTTTCTAGACATTGGACGAACAGTTGCGCAGCTTTCATGATCACCCGATCCGACTTAACTACGCACTATTCTAGATCAGGCGGGCAGAAGATGCCCGCCTGTAAGGGGATTATTTTTTGGCGGCCTTGGCAGCCTTATGTTCACGATCAACTAACCAGTCAACAACCTTCATCATCTGGACATTCGCCACCTTTGAAGGGTTCTGGATTCCCACCCGAGGCGAAGAGCAGGGGCCCCGTGAAACGGGGATGCGACCGCCGGTGGGTGGGATTTCCTTGAAAAATTGCGTCTTTCGTAGATGAAGAGAATTATTTCTTAGAACCAGGTAGCGCTTTACGCTCTTTCTCAACCAACCAGTCGACAACCTTCATCATCTGGTCATTGGTGACCTTTGAAGGATCCTGGATACCTGCTTCCTTAGCACTGGTACGGTATTTACCATTCACGACCATTGCCGGAACGCCATTGATGCCATAACTGCGCGTCAATGTTGCGGCACGCCTGACACGTGACTGGACAACAAATGAATCCCAGGTGCGTTTGAAGTCTTCCTTTTTCACACCATGCTTAACAAAAAACTTCTCAATATCGACTTCATCAAGCAAGGCAACTGTCTTTTTACCTTTATCATGAATTTCATGGAAGATTTCGCTATGCACCTTATCCAGCACCCCAAGGGCTTCGGCTGTATAGTATGCACGTGCATGGGTTGCCCAAGACTTGCGGAATATCGCCGGTACGCGAACAAACTTGACGTGTTCAGGTTTGTTTTTTAACCATTTGTTAAGTGTCGGCTCAAACTCGTTACAGTGCGGACAGCCATACCAGAACAGCTCAAGCACTTCGACTTTTGCCGGGTCACTGGTTGCCTGTGGTGGTTTAACCAGCTTGTACTCAAAACCTTCATCAAATGCCAGCGCTGTCGTCGCCTGTATCATGAACAGCGCCATAATCGCCAGAAATCTGTTTTTCATCATCGTGTCCTGCTTATTAACTTCGTATTAATAAAGGCAACAAAAGCCCCTTAAAGTTCACCGTATGAGTGCAGACCTGACAAGAACATGTTTACACCCAAGAAGGCAAACAAGGTTACAAACAAGCCGACGATAGACCACCAGGCCATCGGCGCGCCGCGCCAGCCCTTGGTTAAACGCATGTGTAACCAGGCAGCGTAATTAAGCCATACAATCAGTGCCCATGTTTCTTTTGGATCCCATGACCAGTATCCGCCCCATGCTTCACCTGCCCACAGCGCACCCAGCACGGTCGCAATGGTAAAAAACGCAAAGCCAAGCGCGATGGACTTGTACATTAAATCATCCATCAGTTCTGCTGCTGGCAATGTACGGTCAGCAAAACCACCCGCACTGGCCTTATCACGGATCAAGTATGCAACGGCAACCATTGCAGAAAGTGCAAAACATCCGTAACCGATAAAGTTTGCTGGCACATGGATCTTCATCCAGTAACTTTGCAGCGCGGGTACAAGTGGCTGTATTTCGTGTGCGTCCTTGTTGAACTGGTACCAGAGCAAGAACACAACAGCAGCACTAATAATAAACAGTACAAAACCACCCAACGCTTTTGTCTTGTAGCGCATTTCATAAAACAGGTAAATAAGGGCGGTAATGATTGCAAACAGGATAAACACTTCGTAAAGATTACTGACCGGGATATGCCCATACTCAAAATTAATAAGATAGGATTCGCGCCAGCGCACCATCAAACCCACCAGGCCCATCGCGGTTGCCATCCATGTCATCCGTGTTGCAACCTTGGCAGAAAAATCTGAGCGGCTAAACATGGCAATAAAATAGGTCAGTGTTGCCAGTATGTACAATGCACTCATCCACATCACAGCCGAGGTACTGGAGAGGAAGAACTTGAACAAAAATTGACTGTTCGTCTTATCATCCAGGCTGGCCAGTGCGGTGATCGCCTGTAAACCGTTCATGCCCTGGTCTTTGAGTGCGTTGACCGCCGGTTCATATGACGTTACGGCGTAAATACTCAGCGCAGCCACTGCCAACATCAGGCTACGGCTGGGCTTCCAGTACCAGCCAAGCGCAATCATCGACAGGCCTGTCCCAAACAGAATACCGACCTCGTACACATCCATTAAAGATGTATAGCCATTCCATGCGTATACCGTTCCGATTACGACCAGTATTGAAAACACCCAGTCATAAACGGATAGTGTTTTTACAAATGGCTTATTGAAATCATTACTTATAGCTTCAGTAGTCACTGACATTATTTCACTCCTGCCCGCCTTTAGCGGGTGCACTCAGGCGTTGCCCAAGGCGTTCCTTTAAACTTGTAAAATCCTGCGCAAAATCACGTTCATTTCGGTTGCTTGTACCAGCAAAAATGACATCTATTCGATCGCCATCTGTCTGTTTACCCACCCAGACCCAGCAGCGCTTCTGCTGGATATAGAACATAATAAAAATCCCTACGATAAGCAAAACACAGCCAAATACAATCACACCTTTACCTGGTGCACGCGCTATTTGCAGACCTGCTGCCTGGATATGCTCAAAGTCCTTCATCTCAAGGTAGAATGGTGCACCATAGGCATGGATACTTCCCAGTGCATTTATCGTTTCATCAAAAAACACACTATCTGTATCACTAATATCTTGCTCAAGGTCAAAACCTTCATCACCAAGCATAGCAATATATGTGGTGCCAAGTGTCTGGCGTAATATATCCAGGTATGTTTCGGCAGCCTTCTGTCGCTTATCAGCAGGTACATTTTTTTCAATGTGTGTGCTGATCGCCGCAAACCCACCGCTGATGAACAAGTCCAGAAGACGGCGTGTGGTCTGGAACATCCCTTCTGCAATTTGTTTTTGTTGATCGGCTTCAAGCCCACCTATCAGGTTACTAACCGTTTCACGGATCGCCTTGTCAGATTTTTCGTTATCCTGGATGTTCGCATAAAACTGCATAAAGCGTTTCACAGATCCATTCTTATCAGCGGGTATATACAGGTAGCGGAACGGATCGGCGACACTCTCACGCATGCCGCTGAGCAGGTATAAATTTCCTTCTTGCTCAACCGGTGACATGTAATTGACATACTCACGCGCCTGCCCCTGGCTGTCGCGCACCTTGAATGAAAAACTTGGGCCAAGATTCTTGAATTTCTTTTCTTCACCTTCAACAGGGTTGATATTGAATTTGCGGAAATCTGTTAACTCGATGACAAATTTTTCATCATTATCTGACAACGGTATCTTGCCAAACACTGAGCCCTTCATTTCGAGGGTCTTCAATTTTGAGTCACGCAGTGGCCATGCCTTCAATGAAAGCGCTGTTCCACCATCATTAAAACTGGCCTGGTAAATTGCATAGTCTTTATAAAACAGCGGGTAGTTCACCGCGATAGTCTGCTTTAATGGTTCATCCAAATCATCGTCGTAGAGTATGAGATCACTTTCAAAAGACTTGGGCTGGCCTGTCTCATAATGCTCAATACGAAAATCTTTTAATTCAATTTCAAACGGTAACTCCTGGATAAGAAAACCGTCTGCAACGTTCAGGAACACGAGATTAGCACTCTGCCCTTCAGAGATGCTCACCGAACCTCGGAATGAAGGGTTCTCAGGGTTTAATACACTGTGCTCAGGGACCTTTGATGCGGGCAGAGTATTATCTGTTTCAATTTTTACTTCACCCGTGAACATTGCATATTTTAGGGGCACGTTAAACATCACCAGTGAACCGACGCAGACGATCACGATGCCGATATGCGTGAACACGTAACCGAGTCGATTAACGCCCCCACGCATGCTGGAAATTAACGTGTGATCATCATACTCCTTGCTCCGCGTACGATAACCTTCTGCCTGCATGTGACGTTCGACATCTTGCAACACGCTGTCACGGTCTGTCGTCAGCTGCCATTCCGCCTTGTTATGAAATGCACGTAGAGAGTTCTTACCCGCCTTGAGTCTAAAATTGCGCATGTCACGCAACATATGCGGGCTATTACGATAAACACAGACACTTGTCGTGAGCAGCAAGAAACTCAACAGTACGATGAACCACCAAACGCCGTATACATCGTACAGCCCGAGACTCTCAAATACTTCGTGCCAGAATGGTCCAAACTTGATGATGTAATCTTGGTATGGCTGGTTCTGCTGTAGCAGGGTGCCAATAATGGAGGCAATAGCAATAGCGACCAGGATCGTGATCGCCAAGTTCATCGAACCCAGAAACTCGATAATGATGGCGCCCGCGCTGTGCTTCCTGCCGTTCTCTACCCGCGTGGACACAGGCACCCCCAACTTACGTACATGATTCGTATTACTCTATTATTATAAAAAAGGCAGCATAACACCGCCTACTAACTTAAAGACAAAAAAGGGTGGCATATAACCGCCTATTACCCTAAAGATAAAAAAAGGGTGGCTATAACCGCCTATTACCCTAAAGATAAAAAAAGGGTGGCATATAACCACCCTTTTTTCTATCAGAATAACCTGACAATTAGTGCAGGCCGGATACGTATTCCGAAACAGCCTTCATTTCTGCGTCCTTCAGCTTACCAGCCACATCACGCATCATGCCATTGAGGTCATTTTCACGTGCACCGGTACTGAAGTCCTTCAGTGCCTTGATGGTGTACTTGGCATGCTGACCAGAAAGTGCCGGGAACTTCGCAGCCGGGTTGCCTGCACCGGTTGGACCATGACAGCTTGCACAAGCCGCTATCCCACGATCCGCGATACCTGCACGGTAAATCTGCTTGCCCAGTTCTACCTGGTCCTTCGCAGTGCTACCCAGCTTGCCCTTATTACTGGCAAAAAACGCAGAAACATTTGCCACGTCAGCATCACTCAGGCTACCCACCATTGCATTCATGGTGCCGTCTTTACGTGCACCTGACTTGAAGTCATTGATTTGCTTGGCTAAGTAACCTTCACCCTGACCTGCCAGGCTTGGCCAGTCCGGGTTTGAGCTATTACCGTCAGCACCGTGACAGCCGATACATAAAGTTGCCTTCTTTTTCCCGGCAACCGGGTCACCGCCTGCAACTGCACCACTGGCAACAGCCATCATAAGTGCTGAAATAAGGAATCGCTTCATCATTTGCATGATCCTTGAAAAGTTATCTGTAAATCTTACTTGCTCTGTTCTGCCATGTAAGCCACGGCATCGGCAACAGCAGCATCGCTCAGGTTAGCACGGCCACCCTTCGCAGGCATGAAGCCCTTTTTGCCCTGGAAACCCTTGTTGGCATTGTCCACCATGACCTTCATGCCCTGTGCAATACGGGCCTTCCAGGCGGCCTTGTCGCCGACCTTAGGTGCGCCGGCCAGACCTGCACCGTGACATGCAACACATGCTGCGTCATACGTCTTCTTGCCAGCCTTCAAGTCCGCTGCCTGTACGCCTGCTGTCATTCCCAATGCGATAATTGCTGTAACAACTGTCTTTTTCATCTCTAGATACTCCTGCCTATTTAGTGGCATGATTTATTAATAATTCGGTATCACCAACTCCGTCAGACCCTCCAGTCTGCCCATGGTTTGGCCATGGTCACGGAATTTCCTCAAAAATGGCCTGACTGTATACCAGAGTATGCTAATCTGGGTCAACCGTAACCGTGTTTACTGATCTTTGCTAAAACTGTATTTTTTCTAGCAAATACAGTAAATTATCTTCTTTATACATGATCATACCTGAACCGAAGATGAACGACTTTTCAAGAACTTTCTACCTGACCAGCGCCAAGAAGTTTTCCCAGTGTCCGGCTGATACGGGCAGTGAGGTAGCCTTTGCTGGCCGCTCTAATGCAGGTAAGTCCAGCGCACTGAATACCATCACCGGTATAAACAGCCTGGCACGTACCAGTAAAACTCCCGGGCGTACCCAGATGATTAATTTTTTTGCCATAGATGATGAGCACCGCCTCGTCGATCTGCCAGGCTATGGCTATGCCAAGGTGCCTGCCAAGGTCAAACAGGAATGGCAGCGTGAACTGGGGCGCTACCTGGAAAAACGTGCAACCCTGCGCGGCCTCATCCTGCTCATGGACAGTCGCCATCCTCTCAAAGAGTATGATGTACAAATGCTCGACTGGTGCCACTCTGTAGAGCTGCCCGTCCATATACTGCTCACTAAGGCCGACAAGCTGTCCCGCAACGCGGCCAGCGCCGCGTTACACAATGTACGTGCCACTGTCGATAAGGCCTACTCAATGTGTACAGTGCAACTCTTTTCCTCTCTTAACAAACAAGGTCTCGACGAGGCGCGAGATGTCCTGACTATGTGGCTGGGCGATTAGGCAATAAAAAACCCCGGCCTGAGGGGGGAATAGGCCGGGGCGAGTTTGGTTCGGTCGTTAGGGAAACCGAACCGTCGCTTTCAGCCCCAGGGAGGAGGACTGAAAGCACCCAACAACTTGGGGATAACTGTATGACGTCATTACCATGCTGAAAGTTCCAATCCCGGCAAAAAAAATATTTAGTGTGCCTGTTCCCAGTTTTTACCTACCCCGACAGACACTTCAAGTGGCACACTTAATTCTGCTGCATTGCTCATCGACGCAACGATTTTTTCAATTGTCGGGTCCAGAACCGGCTCTGCAATTTCAAATACGAGTTCATCATGCACCTGCATAATCATACGCACATCATCATTGTCATCACCCACCCACTCGGCACAGGCTAGCATTGCACGCTTGATGATATCGGCTGCGGTGCCCTGCATTGGTGCATTGATCGCGGTGCGCTCTGCATATTGCCTGCGCTGCATGTTTGAGGCTTTGATATCGGGTACATACAAACGCCTGCCAAAGACCGTTTCGACATAACCTTTGTCCCGGGCATCTTCACGTGTTTGTTCCATGAAGGTTTTAACACCGGGGTAACGTTCAAAATACAAATCAATATACTGTTGCGCTTCTGTGCGTGTCACATCAATCTGCTTTGCCAAACCAAATGCAGACATACCATAAATAAGACCAAAATTAATGGCCTTGGCGCTGCGACGTTGATCACTCGTTACTGCATCACGTTCCACACCGAACACTTCGGCGGCCGTGGCACGGTGGACATCTTCGCCCTCGGCAAAGGCTTTTAACAAACCTTCATCTTTTGAAAGATGCGCCATGATGCGTAATTCAATCTGCGAATAATCGGCTGCGACAATTTTGAAACCCGGTGAGGGCACAAACGCCTGGCGAATACGTCTACCCTCTTCACTGCGTACAGGAATGTTCTGCAGATTTGGATCACTGGATGACAAACGCCCGGTTGCGGCCACGGCCTGGTGATACGAGGTATGGACGCGCCCGGTTTTTTCATTAATCATTAACGGCAACTTATCCGTATACGTCGACTTGAGTTTACTCAAGCTTCTGTATTCAAGAATGAGGCGCGGCAAATCAAATTCACCCGCCAATTCCTGTAATACTGCCTCTGCAGTGGATGGCTGACCTTTTGGCGTTTTCTTTCTTACCGGTAATTCCATTTTCTCAAACAGAATTGCCTGGAGCTGTTTTGGCGAACCCAGGTTAAATTCTTCGCCGGCAACCTTAAAGGCATCGGCTTCAACTTCATCAATACGCGTCGTTAATTCCACACTCTGTTTTGCGAGCATATCCGCATCAACCAGCACACCATCGCGTTCAATATCAGCAATAACCGACAGTAACGGTATTTCTATTTGCTGGTAAACTTTTTTTAGTGTGTCATCCGCTTCAAGTTTGGGCCACAAGACGTTATGCAGGCGCAGGGTAATATCAGCATCTTCTGCTGCATACGGCCCGGCCTTCTCCAGTTCAACCTGGTTAAAGGTCAATTGTGATTTTCCTTTACCCGCAACATCTTCATAGTGAATTGTTTTATGCGAAAGATATTTCAGTGCCAGTGAATCCATATCATGACGCGTTGCCGTACTATCAAGCACGTAGGACTCAAGCATTGTATCGTGTGCAATACCATTAAGCTTGATACCGTGATTAGCCAAAACGTTGCGATCGTATTTAAGATTCTGACCCAGTTTTGCCTGCTCGCGATCTTCTAATAATGGTTTTAACTCATTAAGCACCCAGTCACGATCGAGTTGCGCCGGTGCACCGACATAATCATGTGCAACGGGTACGTA
>Ga0316207_10003338_pt1 | contig 15026 bp, 12 predicted proteins | sample 6weekpyrite_MG_FD_204943 | JGI IMG/M metagenome (GOLD analysis project Ga0316207, IMG submission 204943) | Microbial mat bacterial communities from mineral coupon in-situ incubated in ocean water Damariscotta River, Maine, United States -... | ecosystem: Environmental > Aquatic > Marine >... | reverse complement strand
CGTCGCACAGGTTCTGGCGGTTTAAAACGCGCTCAGTCTTTCCGTCGTCATATACTGACCAAGAAGAGCACCAAACGTAAGCGTCATTTACGTGATGATGCTGTTGTTGCACCAGCTGACATGAAGATGATTAATCGTCTTCTGCCATACGTATAGGAGACTGAAAGATGCCTAGAGTAAAACGTGGTGTACAGGCGCGAGCGCGTCATAAGAAGGTTTTAAAGAAAGCTAAAGGTTACTACGGTGCACGTTCACGTGTTTATCGTGTAGCTCATCAGGCGGTTATCAAAGCGGGTCAATATGCATACCGTGACCGTCGTGTTAAGAAGCGTACTTTCCGTTCTTTATGGATTGTTCGTATCAATGCTGCTGCAAGAATGTTTGACATCTCTTACAGCCGTTTAATTGATGGTCTTAACAAAGCATCAATCGGAATCGATCGTAAAGTACTGGCTGACATGGCTATCCATGACATCGATACTTTCGGTGTGCTGGTTGAAAAAGCGAAAGCTGGTTTAGCTGCTGCTGCCAAATAAGGTAAGCAATAGTTAAGCGATCCTAAAGAGGGGGAAAGTGTATAACTTTCCCCCTTTTTTTGTTTTTAGATAGAGTGCTTTGCACGGCGTACCAACTCATCGTGCAAAGTTCTCTTATTTTTGGAAAGTAACAGTGTCTGAAGATTTACAACAACTCATAAGTAAAGCGCAGTCAGAAATTGATGAAGCGACTGATTTACAACAACTGGATCAGGTTCGTGTTGAATATCTGGGTAAAAAAGGCGTCATAACCGCGCAGTTAAAAACGCTGGGTAAATTGCCTGCTGAAGAGCGTAAGCAAGCGGGACAGGATATCAATGAAGCTAAACGTACGGTACAGGCTGCTATAGAGGCTCGCCATGCGACGCTTGAAGAGGCTCGTTTACAGGCGATCCTAGAAAAAGAAACGGTTGATGTGACTTTGCCGGGCCGAGGTCAGGATGTGGGTGCACTGCATCCGGTGACACGTACTCGACAGCGTATTGAAGAAATCTTTAGTCAGATGGGTTTTGAAATCGCTGAAGGTCCTGAAATCGAAGACGATTATCATAACTTCGAAGCATTGAATATTCCTGAGTTGCATCCGGCGAGAGCGATGCAAGATACGTTTTATTTTGAAGATAAGCGCGTATTAAGAACGCATACTTCGCCGGTACAAATTCGTACCATGGAAAGTAAAAAGCCACCATATCGGATTATTGCACCGGGCCGTGTTTATCGTTGTGATTCTGATGTCACACATACACCCATGTTTCATCAGGTAGAAGGTTTGCTGATCGATGAAAATATCACCTTTGCCGATTTAATGGGCACACTGGATCGATTCTTAAAATTATTCTTTGAGAATGAAAACCTGCAAACACGTTTCCGTCCTTCTTATTTTCCGTTCACTGAGCCGTCTTCAGAAGTCGATATCCAGTGTGTGATGTGTGAAGGCGAGGGCTGTCGCATCTGTAGCCACACCGGCTGGCTTGAAGTATTAGGCTGCGGCATGGTGCACCCGAATGTACTGGCGCATGTTGATGTTGATAACGAAGAATTCGTCGGCTTTGCATTCGGTATTGGTATCGAACGTATGGCGATGCTGCGCTATGGCGTGAATGATTTGCGACTGTTTTTTGAAAATGATTTACGTTTTCTTAAACAATTTTCTTAAAACAGACCGGCATAATAAATAAGGTAAGTACATAGCATGAAGTTCAGTGAAAAGTGGTTACGTGAATGGGTTAACCCATCAATTAATGTTAATGAATTAGCCGACCAGATTACGATGGCGGGTCTTGAGGTTGACAGTGTTGATCCTGTTGCCGGCGAATTTACCGGTGTTATCGTGGCAGAAATAATTAGCCTGGAAAAACACCCGGATGCAGACAAGTTAAATGTTTGTCAGGTTAATAATGGTTCAGAAACGATTCAAATCGTTTGTGGTGCTGCTAATGCTCGCGCTGGTTTAAAAGCGCCGCTGGCAACGATTGGCGCTAAGCTGCCCGGTGATTTTAAAATTAAAAAATCAAAACTGCGTGGTGTTGAGTCATTCGGTATGTTGTGCGCAGAACAAGAACTGGGTATGGCCGACTCATCAGAAGGTTTACTTGAATTACCTGCAGACGCTACGGCTGGTATAGATATACGTGAGTATCTCGATCTTAATGATCAGGCGATCGAAATTGAACTGACACCTAATCGCTCAGACTGTTTAAGCATTAAAGGTGTTGCACGTGAAGTCTCAACTTTAAATGACTGTGATTTAACACCGGTTAATATCACGGCCCAGGCAGCAACAATCGACGACACGTTTGCGATTAAAATTGAAGCCACTGATGCTTGCCCTCGTTATTTAGGTCGTGTGGTTCGCAATGTCAATGTAAAAGCACAAACACCATTATGGATGCAGGAAAAACTGCGTCGTGCCGGTTTCCGTAGTTTAGGCCCTGTGGTTGATGTGACTAATTACATCTTGATGGAACTTGGTCAGCCGATGCATGCGTTCGACCTTGATAAGCTCAATGGTGCTATCACGGTTCGACTAGCAAATAACGGCGAAGAAGTTGAATTGCTTGATGGCAAGAAAATTAAGGCTGATGCCGATACAGTATTGATCGCTGATGACAAAGCTAACCTGGCCTTAGCGGGCATCATGGGCGGTGATAGTTCAGCCGTTAATGATGATACCCAACATGTGTTCCTGGAAGTTGCCTATTTTGATCCGGATGCAATTGCCGGTCGCGCACGTCGTTATGGCCTGCATACTGACTCATCACACCGTTTTGAGCGTGGTGTTGATCCGGCATTACAGGCAGATGCAATGGAGCGTGCTACAGAGCTATTATTGCAGATTGCTGGTGGTGATGCGGGTCCTGTAACAGAAGTGATCACCGATGCTTATTCAACTGAACGTGAAACGATTCACCTGCGTAAAGCGCGCATTAAACGTATCCTTGGTATTGAATTTGAAGATCCAGAAGTTGAAACCATTCTGACGCGTTTAGGTATGAAAGTAGAAGCAGTAAATGAAGGCTGGAATGTCACTGCACCTAGCTTCCGTTTTGATATCGCGATTGAAGCCGATTTAATCGAAGAGCTGATTCGTGTTCATGGTTATAACAAGATCCCACGTGTGATGCCTGTCTATAAAGCAGGTTTACGTGAGAAAACTGAAAAACAACTTGCTATGCAAACCTTGCGTCAGAATTTGCTGGATCATGGTTATTTTGAAGCCGTGACTTATAGTTTTGTTGATCCTGAGTGGTGCAAAGCACTGGCGCCAGATGCACAGACTATTGCTTTAGCTAACCCGATGTCTTCAGAAATGTCGGTAATGCGTACAACGCTTTGGGCGGGCATGCTGAAAGTGTTGCAGTACAACCTTAATCGTCAACAATCACGCGTGCGTTTGTTTGAGACAGGTTTACGTTTTATTGAGCAGGAAGAGGGTACCTTGCAGCAACCCATGCTGGCAGGTGTCGCAACAGGCGCTCTGATGTCTGAGCAGTGGGCAACAGACAGCCGTGAGATTGATTTCTTTGATGTTAAAGGGGATGTTGAGGCATTGCTTGAATTAGGTGGTGGTCAGATCGAATTTGTAGCCGAAAAGCACCCTGCATTACACCCAGGACAGTCAGCAAGCGTCAAAAAAGACGGCAAATCAATTGGTTGGATGGGTGCAATACACCCAGAAGTACAAAAAACGCTCGATTTAGACCAGAAAGTTTATGTTTTTGAGCTGGAATTAGGCAGCGTTTGCGACAAAAATGTCCCCAAATTCAATGTTTTATCAAAATTTCCTGAAGTAAGACGTGATATTTCGCTGCTAGTTGATGAAAAACTCTCAGTTTCTGCTATAAAGGAATGTATTGTCAGGGCGGGCTCTGAGGTGCTTAAAGACGTTATGGTTTTTGATGTTTATGCCGGAAAAGGCGTGAGTCCTGGTTTAAAAAGTGTCGCTTTGGGCTTGATTTTACAGGACTTTTCGCGCACTCTTATAGATGATGATGTAGATCAGGAGATGCAAAAAATTGTGTCTTCACTAGAAAAAGAACTAAATGCTACACTTCGGGAGTAAGGATGGCATTAACCAAAGCAGAAATGGCAGAATGCCTGTTTGATGAACTGGGTTTAAACAAACGGGAAGCAAAAGAGCTAGTTGAGCTTTTCTTTGAAGAAGTTCGCGATGCTCTGGTCAAAGGTAATCATGTGAAATTGTCAGGTTTTGGCAATTTTGCTTTGCGTGATAAAAGCCCGCGACCTGGCCGTAACCCTAAAACAGGTAAAGAAATCCCCATTTGTGCTCGACGTGTTGTTACATTCCGTCCCGGACAGAAACTAAAACAAAGAGTTGAGGACTATGCTGGAACCCAGCAATAATAACGAATTACCCGTTATCCCGGGAAAACGCTATTTTACTATTGGTGAAGTCAGCGAACTTTGTGCTGTAAAGCCTCACGTACTGCGTTACTGGGAACAAGAATTTGAACAGTTAAAACCTGTAAAGCGCCGTGGTAATCGCCGTTATTACCAGCGTCATGACGTAATCTTAATCCGTCAAATCAGAAGTCTTTTATACGAGCAGGGCTTTACTATTGGTGGTGCCCGTCAACAATTGATGGGTGAAGAAACAAAAGAAGACTCTGGCCAGAGTCAGCAAATTATCCGTCAGCTTCGTACAGAACTAGAAGACCTTCTAGAACTTCTAAAATAATCTAAATATTAAGCATACATGATTTAGTTATGTATGCTTTAACGCCTTCGGAGCGTAGCGCAGCCTGGTAGCGCACTTGTCTGGGGGACAAGTGGTCGTGGGTTCGAATCCCGCCGCTCCGACCAATTTCTCATTTAATTTGTTTATTTATCTACACTGTTTTAATTTAAAATAGTTATACTCTTTATCAATCCATTTACTTGAATTTTGACGATGGATTGTTGATCAGTGGTCTGATATAAATTAGGTTATTGAGTGGTTTCTTTTCATAGAGGTTTAATTATGAGTATGTTCGGTAAGAAAATTATACTGTCGGTTTTGTTATTACTGGTGTCATTGACGAGTGTGGCAGGAGGTGTGCAGCAAAACTATAAAGGACTGACCTTGAATGCTAATCTTGAGTTGGCTAGTGGCAAAGTTTTAGGTGAGAGTATTATTCTGATTACTCATGGCACATTAGCGCATGGGAAAATGGAGATCACCAGTACGTTACAGGGCCTGTTTAAAGAAAATGAGCTGGATTCTATATCGATTACCTTAGGTCTGGGTCAGAGTGACCGTAAGGGCATGTACGACTGTAAAAGCAAACATACGCATAAGCATACCGATGCACTTGATGAGATCGGTGCGTGGGTTAGCTGGTTAAAGAAAAAGGGTGTTAAAAATATTACTTTATTAGGGCATTCTCGAGGTGGTAATCAGACGGCCTGGTATGCAGCTGAAAGAGCCGATGCATCAATAAAGAGGGTGGTATTAATCGCACCAATGACTGAGACTGAAGGATATACCGCTAAGATGTATAAAAAACGGTATAAAAAAGATTTAACACCGATTTTGGCTAAAGCTGAAGCTCTGGTTAAAGAGGGTAAAGGGCAGACTGTTATGACGCATACGGATCATATTTATTGTCCGGATACTTCAGTTACAGCTGAATCCTTTGTTTCTTACGCAAAGGTAGTACCGCACTTTAACACACCTGTATTATTGCCAAAAATTAAAGCACCTGTGCTGGTCTTTGCCGGTAGTAAAGATAAGACTGTCAAAGATATTGATAAAAAAGTCGCACCTTACGTCAAAAAAGGTAAAGTTGAGCTTAATGTGATTGATGGTGCAGGCCATATGTTCCGTGATTTATACGCAGACGATGTGGTTGAAGCAATTATTGATTTCTTATAAAAAATAGATGAAGAAAGATTGGAGCGGGAAACGAGATTCGAACTCGCGACCCCGACCTTGGCAAGGTCGTGCTCTACCAGCTGAGCTATTCCCGCAAAAGAGGTCGTTATTATAGTGATACAACGACCTCTGTCCAGTCTTAATTATAAAATATTTTATGTTGGTTGTTTTTTGATCTAAAACTTATCTTTTAGTTGGTTTAAAATAAAATCTTCAAAGTTATTACGATCAACAGGTTTACTAAAATAATAGCCCTGTACTTCATGACAGCCGTGTTTTTTCAGAAATTCATAATGATATTTTTCTTCAGCTCCTTCTGCTATCAGGTGCATATTTAAACTGTGTCCCATCGCAATGATTGTTTTAGCTATTTCAGAGTTTTCTTCATTCATTTCAATTGGCCGGATAAAAGATTGATCAATTTTAAGTGTATCAAGAGGCAATTTTTGTAAATAACTTAAGGATGAATAGCCGGTGCCAAAGTCATCCATTGATGTCTTGATGCCCATCTCTCTGATGGTTTGCAGTGTTGAAATGGCATGAGTAATATCAGTCATCGCAATACTTTCAGTAATCTCAATTTCAAGTAATTCAGGTGGCAAATCAGAGTCATGAAGTGCCTGTTCAATATTCTTTATCAGGTTTGTATCAGAAAATTGCAGGGCTGATAAATTAACACCGGCACGGATATTGCCATAACCTTTATCAGCAAGGTATCTGGAAAACTGACAGGCTTGTTGTAAAATTATTTTACCAAGGTCTATGATTAATTCATTTTCTTCGGCAAGTGGTATAAATGTGTCAGGGAAAATCATATTTCCATCGGGTTCTATCCATCTGGCAAGTGCTTCCATTCCTGTTAAAGTGGATGTTGCCGTATCAATTTGAGGTTGAAAGAATGCATGGAATTCATTGTTTTTTATTGCAGTTCGCATTTTCTTTTCAAGCTGAATGCGCTCATTAGCGTCAGTGTCCATGCTTTTTGTGTAAAATAAGACTTTACTACCGCCTTGAGCAATACAGTTTGTATTTGCAATGCTGGTGTTTTTAAGTAATGTTTTTGCATCGTCATCATACGGGTAGATACTGCAGCCAATACTGATAGTAGTATGGTATTCAGAGTTGTCGACAACTAACGGTCTTTGAAATAATTTTATGATTGAATGACAAATTGTTTTTATTTGTTCTTTTGTAGAAAAATCATTGACCAGAAAACCTACTGATGTATTGCTGATTCGGGTAATTTCTTTTATGTCTTTGAACTGATTTTGTATCGTTGAAGCTGCCTGAAGGACAAACTGACTGGTGAAATCGGATCCCATTGGTTGGCTAATGCTTCTTAATTTATCGAGTGAAAGATATATGACACCCGTTAGTTTTTCATAAAATTTATTGTCAATAATCTTATTAAGCTGGAGTAATAAGTGTTCTTTATTTGGCAGAGAACTTTCAGAATCAAAATAGCGATGAAAATAAAGTTTGTTTTCGATATCGATCTGGCGAGTAATATCCTGAAGGGTGCCGATAATCCGCTTACTATTCTTTTCTTGCGCCAGTTCACCTTGATGAGTGAGTGTTAGTTCTACGCCATCAGAGTTTTTAAAAGAATGCTGTAGAGAATAGGGGGTTCCGTTTTTCAGGGTGTTGTCAATACAGTTCCTGATATCAATGGCTTCTTCTTCTGTTGTGTGGTTTAGAAATTGCTCCAGTGAGTAATTGTTCTCATTAAGACCCAGAATAAATTTTGTATCATCAAGAATGATTAATTGATTATTTGAGCTGTCATATTCCCAGTATCCGATGCGGGCTATGTGTAATGCTTTCGATAGTTGTTTTTTATTTTTATCTAAGGCTGTAAATAGTTCACGGGAGCGTAGCGCATATTTTACTCGTTGCGTTAGTAACGACCAGTTTATGGGTTTGGTAATAAAGTCTGTACTACCCGATTCAAAAGCTTTATCAATTGATTTGATGTCATTAAGTCCGGTCAATGTGATAATAGGTAGTAGATTCTGATCTGTTAAATTTCTCAATGCTATGCATGTGTCGTATCCATCGATACCCGGCATCATTAAATCCAGTAATACAAGGTCGGGTAGTCTATTAACGCAGTAGTTTATTGCATCCTGGCCATTTTCACAGCTTTCAACGCTATAGCCTGCTTTTTTCAGAACAGCAGTGAGGGTTTTACGCGTGACGGCATCATCATCTACGATAAGTATTTCTATCTCGGAGTCTGGTCTTTGATTAAAGTAGTTCATGATTTTATAAAGCCAGAATCTTTAAGAGCATCAATTGTCTGGCTAAAAGTATTTGTGAGTTGATTGGTTAAAATGATGATATTAATGTCATCATTATTTCGTAGCCCGTGTTCTATAGTTTCGGCTATAACTCTCATTCTTTCAAGGCCTATAGATCCTGAAGAACCTTTTATGGTATGAGATAGTTGTATAAGCCGGTCTGGGTTATTCACACTGTCTGGTATCTGAGATAATATATCAGATACCGTTGTGTCGTACTCCTGGTAAATTTCATATATGCTATCTTCAACGATATCTTTTAATTCGTTAATTACAGTCAGCTCTAGCAGAGGTATTGAGTCAGTGTTCATTTTTAGTTCCTGATATCATCAGATAGTTTGATTTCTGAAGATGTCCACTTATTTAAGAGTTCAGATAACTCATCTTTATCAATTGGCTTGCTGATGTAATCATTCATGCCGGTGTTAATGCAGCGCTCTTTGTCACCTTCCATTGCATTGGCTGTCATGGCAATGATAATTGCATTCTTAGTTTGCTGGTCTTTTCTCAGGTTCTTTGTGGTAACAAAACCGTCCATGACGGGCATCTGGCAGTCCATCATAATAAGTGCATATTTGTCAGCCGAATATTTATCAAGACACTCCTGACCATTGTTCGCTATTTCATATTCATAGCCTATTTTCTTTAGCATACCGCCGACTACTTTTTGGTTTACTGTATTGTCTTCAACTACAAGTATAGGCAAGGTACCACTAAGTTCACTAGTGGGTGTTGTTTGACTGATTTCTGGTGTTTCTGAATGATATAGTGTGGCCATAATTGAATCTAACAGTAGGGATTTCTTAACGGGTTTGTGAATACATGTATTGATGCCGGCCTTTTTCGAATTACTTTGAATATTGCTATCTGTTAATGAGGTCAGCATAATTATTTCAGTGTCTATATTGTTATTCTTCAGCTGGTTTGCCATTTCAAGACCATTCATTCCCGGCATCATCATGTCTAGTAAAATAAGGTTATAAGGTGTTTTGTTGTCAATATTCTTATAAATCAGGTCGAGAGCTGCTTCTCCAGAGTCTATGCTCTCATGTTTCATATTCCATGATGAAAGGATTGCTTCGAGAATATGTCGGTTGGTCTTATTGTCATCGACGATAAGGGTATTTATGCTGTTAAGCTGTTGATGGTTTCTTTCATTGGCGGGCATGATTTTAGAAATTTTGGTGGTGATAGTAAAATAAAATGTGCTGCCAGTTCCCTGTGATGAACGAACCTTCAGGTCACCACCCATGCAGTTTGTCAGCTTTCTAGAGATAGATAATCCAAGTCCTGTTCCTCCAAATTTGCGAGTGGTTGAGCCATCTTCCTGTTTAAAAGTATCGAAAATTTTAGCCTGAGCATTTTCCGGGATTCCGATACCAGTATCAGATACCTCAAACAGAAGGGTAACATTATCATTGTTTTTTCTTTCAAGTTTTACACTGATTAATACTTCACCACTGTCGGTGAATTTTATTGCGTTGCTGGTCAGATTGAACAGGATTTGTCTCAGTCGGGTAGGGTCACTGACTATCATGTTTGGAACATTGGCTGAAATGTGAGTGAGTAGCTCAAGTTGTTTTTTGTGTGCGGACTCTGCTAACAATGCAGCCACGTCTTCAATACACTCTAACAGGTTGAAATCTATATTTTCCAGTTCGATTTCTCCGGCTTCTATTTTGGAGAAATCCAGTATGTCATTTAATAGTGTTAGTAATGTTTCTGCCGAATTATAAGCTGTTTTAACAAAATCGCGTTGTTCAGTTTTCATGTCTGTTTCTGATAATAATTGCAGCATGCCCAGTACACCATTCATTGGTGTACGTATTTCATGACTCATATTAGCAAGAAATTCGCCTTTTGATTTGGCCGCTTCTTCAGAAATAATCAGTGCCTGATTAAGATCGGTAGTTCTTTCGTTGACAAGCTGTTCAAGGTTGTTGGTAATGCCTTTTAATTCAAGTTCGGTTTCGTGATGATTTTCAATTTCTTTCTTCAGGGAATTAATGATGGGAGAACTGATGCTAATTGTAATAAAGGCCGCAATAAGAATAATAAAAAATGAGAAAAATGCAGTATAAGCGAGTGCTTTTAAAAATGGTTGTCTGATGAGTTTTATTGTAATCGAATTAATGATTCCTACATTTAGTTCAGGTACGTAGGCATAAGAGGCGAGCACTTCTTCTCGGGTAATCGGGTGGTTGATTTTTATTGTGCCGCTATTACCATTAAGTGTTTTTTTGAACAGATATGCAGCAGGTGAGTCAGCCGGTAATGATTCCGGAAAAATATCATTATAATATGATTCGGAAATCAGGAAGTTTATTTTTTTGCGATCACTGCTGTATTCAAAAATCATGTACTCATCTGTTTCTGTTTTTCTGTCATGTCCTGAATGAGCATCCTGTAACTGGCTAATGGTGGCATAACGCGCGCCCTCTTTGTGAGCCCCCTGGCTGTGTTTTGCATCAAAGCGTGTAATAGCTCGAATCAGGTCTTTATGGCTTTCGGTGTTTCTGTTCAGGTTTGTCTGAGTGGTTTTTAATGCGGTGTTATATAAAATATCAACCGTAATGCCGACACTGATAGTAACCGCAGTTGTAATTGTCAGAATCAGAATCATAATGTCGTTGACATATTTTTCTGATTTATTTTTACTTGCCACTAACCCTGATGTGATAATCAATAATGAGATGATCGCAATCGTACCGATAAGAATAGTATTATCAAAATCATCAATTGATAAAGAGTTGGCAATAAAAGGTGTGTATGAAGCGGCCGCCATGCCAACATAATGCATACCGGAAATCGCTAAACCCATAATGAGAGTCGCCGCTGTTATAAACAGATTGTGATATTTTGTTTCTTTTACAGCCAGACTGTGGGCAATCCATATGGCGGCGATCGATGCCGTAATTGCAATGATGATTGAAATGATAAATAGCAGCGGATCATAGCTGATTCGCGCCGGCATCTTCATGGCTTCCATGCCGATATAATGCATAGAGGCAATACCCAGGCCCATAACAGTGCCACCAAGCAATATTCGTTTTACAGTGAGTTGATTCCAGCCGATTAGGTACATGGCCAGTGCTGAGGATAGTAAGACCACAATACCAGATACGGTGGTTAAGCCGGGAGCATAGGTGACGGGCATGCTGGTCTCATAGGCCATCATACCAATAAAATGCATCGACCAGATGCCGCTGCCGAGTGTGGCTGAGCCGGCTAATAACCATTTAATTTTTACTTCTGAATGTAGTAATTTTCTGCTGATGGAAAGTGTGGTATATGAGGCGTATGCAGCAATAAAATATGAGAGTGCTACAAGGTATAAATTATAAGAGGCCTGCATTCATTACTATCCATTTTATGGGGCTGGGAGTTTAACTAAGTATAGAAGCTCATTGTGAGGATGCAATGCGGTTAAATTTATTTATGATTATTTTTTTAATCAAAATAATCTGCATTTATTAAAAATTCTGTGGGTATTGTAAGGCTGTATGATTATTAATCATGCTTAAAGTGGACATCGGCTATCTGGTGTTCATTGTTTATTTCCAGCACAATATCAGCACGCTCTGGCATTTCAGTTAATGTGTGGCGAGTGAGTCGTTCAAAGTGCATGACAAAGTGCTGAATTTTTTTTGCGGACATAATCTGTCCGCTGTCAGCTAACTGTGTCGATTGCTTTAGCTTGTGCTCTTGCAGTGTTCGCCACTCCGTCACTTTTTTAAAGTCAGGGATTTTAAGCATAATGAGTTTATCAATAGCAGCAAATAACAGCTGGTACTCATTTTCAAGTTGCTGGTTAATGGTTTGTCGCCAGATTAAATCGCTATCATGGTTTTGTTCCAGTGTATTGATTGCTGTTGCCAAATCCTTAAAAGGTTGTGCGATACTGCCAACACACCAGCCTTCAAATAAAATGATGTCTGTATTTGCATGACTTTCTGGCCAGTTGTTTTCATTTTTTCTGTCATCACTTGCCTTATCAAACTGCGGCAACTTTACTGTTTTATTGCCTTGTTTCAGTTCAGATAATATCGACAGACCTAATTCAATATCGTGTGTGCCGGGTACACCGCGGGTCGCAAAAAGCGGATGGATATTGCGGCTCATCTGTTCGCGTTGATGCCGGGTCTTATATAGGTCATCAATTGAAATAACAGTGACTTTTTTATCGAAACCTTCTGTGAGTAAGGCAGACAGAATTCTACTCAAGGTTGATTTGCCAGAGCCCTGTGAGCCATTGATACCTATAACAACGGGTGTATTTTGTTGCTGTTGCAGTAGCCATAATGTTAAAGGCAGGTAAACATCGGTGAAATTTTGTTTCAGTTTTGCATTTAATGGGATTTTTTCATCAGACAAAATCTGTTCAAAAACGAGCCGTAAGTCATTTCTATGTTTTGCCCCGATATCGTAAGAATCAGGCCAGATGGTTGTATCATTTTTTTGCATGTTGATGATGTTATCAGGTCTCATAGTTAACTTTAAAAAATATTAAATGAAAGCTTTATAAAGTTCTCTTAATGTTCTATCATCTATTAAAAGAGAACGTTAGGAGAACTTATATGTTAACCAGTGGGCAACACAAAACCTTAGATTTTATTCGTCAATACATTGCCAGAGAAGGCTTTGCACCAACACTCACCGAGATCGCTGTTGGTTTGGGTAATAGCTCCAAGGGGTCTGTGCATAAGCAGGTGCAGGCTCTGGCGCAGGCTGGTCATATTGAATTGCTGGCCGGGCGTAAACGTGGCATCAGGCTTACTGAAGACTTGCAGGAAACGATGAATAGCTTGCCTTTGATCGGCTGTATAGCGGCTGGTCAGCCTATTGAGGCGATTCCTGGTCAGGATAAACTGGATTTGTCGCCGATTATGGGCACGGATCGTTATGCGCTGGTGGTGAAGGGCGATTCGATGATGGGCATGGGTATTCTGGACGGTGACACGGTCATTATAAAACCCTGTGATACAGCCAGAGACGGAGAGGTAGTGGTTGCATTAATTGATGAGTCAGAAGCCACTCTAAAACGTTTGCGTCATATTGATGATGAAACAGTGGAATTGATTCCAGAGCATATGACGATGCAGCCCATGCGCTATCAGGCAAACCGTGTTCGCATACAGGGAGTGCTGGCTGGTCAGTTACGTTTTTATTAGTAATGACAGTAAAGGTTCCAGAATTATGGCCACGTGCCATTATCCTGATGGATATGAATGCTTTTTTTGCATCGGTCGAGCAACTTTATAATCCGCAGTTAAGGGGCCGTCCTGTGGCGGTTACCAATGGTATAACCGGTACCTGTATTATCACCAGTTCATATGAAGCAAGGGCTAAGGGTGTAAAAACCGGTATGCGCTTAAGTGAGGCCCGAAAACTCTGCCCGGCGCTTATTCAGTGTCCATCTAATCCAGTCAGGTATGCAAAAATTTCCAGCCGAATTATGAAGGCGCTGGAAGATATCACACCAGAGATTGAAATCTTTTCTGTTGACGAAGCATTTCTTGATATTACAGGTAGCCAGAAATTATTAGGTACACCGGAACATATCGGGCATTTAACAAAAGCGAAAGTCTATGAGGTATCTGGTTTATTGTGTTCGGTTGGTGTCAGTGGCGATAAGACTACAGCCAAGTACGCGGCTAAATTAAAGAAGCCTGATGGGCTGACAGTGATACCGCCATGGCAGTCGGAGCAGCGTTTAAAAAATGTGAAAGTGACTGATTTATGCGGTATTGGGCATGGTATCGGGCGCTTTCTGGCTGAGCGTGGCGTGCATGTCTGTGGTGATATGAAAAAGTTGCCAATTGGTGAGCTGGCCAGACGTTTTGGCAGCCCGGGCAGGCGCATATGGTACATGTGTCAGGGCAAAGACCCTGATCCGTTGCATCAGGAAATCGCGGCACCTAAATCTATCGGTCATGGAAAAGTCATGCCGCCGAATACAAAAGATCAAAAGGTATTGTTAACCTATTTACTGCACATGAGCGAAAAAGTGGTGGCACGCCTGCGCCGGCATCAGATGGTGGCACAAACTTATTTTATTGGCCTGAACAGCTATGATGGCTGGCTGGGCAAAAAAATGAAAACTGAGCAGGCAACCAATGATGGTCAGAAAGTCATGAAATTATGCCGTGCAGTTTTAGCGGTGTACTGGCAGGGTCAGGGTATACATCAGGTACAGGTCACGGCATTAGATCCAAGGCCGTTACAAAACCAGCTGGATATGTTTGTTGTTAATAGCGGAAAGCAGGATGCGGCTAATTATGCGATGGATGATATTAATGATCGTTATGGTGAATTCACTTTGGCGCCAGCACGATTGCTTAATCGCTCGGATATGCCGAATGTTATTGCACCGGCATGGAAACCGTTTGGTCATCGTCAAACCATTCAGGATGAAGCCGTGGTCAAAAGCAGAAAAAAAGATGCATCAGGGAATAAGGAAAGTAACAGAATGAAATACAAATATTAGTTTCTTGTGTTCAGGTGGTGGATATTTAACCATATCAACTGTCGTCTTGTACAAAAAAACAGCATATACGCCACTGTAAGTTATTGAATTAAAAAATAATTAAAAAAAATGAAAATATTCATTGCTAACATTAGAGAAACTCTATATTATTCTGCACCTTCTATCGGGGTGGTTAGCTCAGCTGGTAGAGCGTCGCCCTTACAAGGCGAATGTCGGGGGTTCGACTCCCTCACCACCCACCAAGAAACGGAGCGGTAGTTCAGTTGGTTAGAATACCGGCCTGTCACGCCGGGGGTCGCGGGTTCGAGTCCCGTCCGCTCCGCCATTTT
>Ga0316207_10003337_pt1 | contig 15032 bp, 12 predicted proteins | sample 6weekpyrite_MG_FD_204943 | JGI IMG/M metagenome (GOLD analysis project Ga0316207, IMG submission 204943) | Microbial mat bacterial communities from mineral coupon in-situ incubated in ocean water Damariscotta River, Maine, United States -... | ecosystem: Environmental > Aquatic > Marine >... | reverse complement strand
CTTCAAATTTTTCAATTTCAGCTGCATCTACATTACTTTGTTTGGTTGCATTCATCGTGTGTTACTCATTTTCAAGGTGCTTTGGAGTTTATTGATTCTGTTTGTATGCCTGGGTTCTACTCTTATGGAGTCTAATATTCTGGTCCCTAATACTCTGGTTGCTATTTTCAGGGCTTTATTTTTGGTGCGAATCTATTTTATCACTGTTCAGCAATTTTGCTCTGCCATTGTTTGGCTGTTTGGCAAATTTGCTCGGTATCCAGGGTAGTCAGCTGCCCCTGCTTAACCAGATGTTGCCCTGCAACCCAGACATCACTAACCTGTTGACGATTGGCGGCATAAACTATTTGCGACATCGGGTGGTACATGGGCTGGGTTTCCAATGAGGATAAGTCAATAGCAATAAGGTCGGCTGCTTTACCGACTTCTATCGAGCCTATTTCACTATCGAGCCCTAATGCTTTTGCACCATTAATGGTTGCCATGCGCAGGGCCTGTTCTGCTGATATGGCACTGGCATCTTTTGCCACGGCTTTGGCTAACATTGCCGCGGTTCGCATTTCGGAAAACATATCCAGATCGTTATTGCTCGCTGCACCATCGGTTCCTAATGAAACATTAATATCCGATATTTTTAGTTTTTGTATCGGGCAGAAGCCGCTTGCCAGTTTTAAATTAGACTCCGGACAATGGGCCACGTGTACACCCTTACTTGCCAGTAAAGAAATTTCCTCACTGTTGAGCTGTGTCATATGTACTGCAATAACTCGTGAAGAAAGTAAACCCAGCTCGTTTAGTCGTTGTATTGGACGCATTCCTGTTGATTCGACTGCCTGATAAACCTCGTCTTCGGTTTCATGCAGATGAATCTGGATAGGAATGTCGAGTTCTTCTGCCAGGGTAACAATCTTTGTTAATGCTTCATCCGCCACTGTATATGGGGCATGCGGGGCGAAAGAAGTTTTTATTAATGCATTACCACGAAGTTGATCGTGTAATGCCAGGCCTTTTTCGAGATACTCATCGGCATTTTGTGCATAAGCCGAAGGGAAGTCGATAACAATTAAACCCAGTGTGGCTCGGATCTTAGCTTTCTCGGCAGCGCGGGCGACTTCTTCCGGGAAAAAGTACATATCGGTAAAACAGGTTGTGCCGCCACGTAACATTTCAGCACAGGCTAGCAAGCTACCATCATAGACAAATTCATTACTTACCCACCTGGCCTCCGTTGGCCATATATGTTCATTCAACCAGGTCATCAGGGGGAGATCATCGGCCAGGCCACGCATTAAGGTCATGGCGGCATGGCCATGTGTATTTATCAGGCCGGGTAATACAGCATGTTCGTTAAAATACTGAGTATCTGTTGACTGGTATTGTTGTTCAGCTTCGGCCGTTGGTAATAATGCAATGATTCTGCCTTTATCAATTGCAATAGTATGGTCGAGTAGAACGGTTTCGAGAGGCTCGATGGGAAGAACCCATTTTGCGTGAATAAGAGTATCAATAGATTGCATAGTCAGTTCAGTTATTTTTTTTAGAAATGCTATGATAACAGTTTTTATAAAATGCGCGACTAGCGAGCCATAATAATAACGTACAGTTATAAGCCACAGTAAAAGGGTATTGAATGACAATCGAATATAATGAAGAAGGTATTCAGCCAGTTAAATGGCTGGATGGACAATTATTACTTTTAGACCAACGTTTATTACCCGAACAGACGATTTATTTACACTATACAAACTCAGCTGATGCTGCCGATGCCATAACCGATATGGTTGTACGGGGTGCGCCTGCCATTGGGGTTACCGCCGCCTACGCTTATGTATTGGCTGTAACGGAGGCAACCGAGTCTTTTGATCAACAGTGGCAGCAAAGGCTACGCCCCTTGATTGCTTATTTAGCAAAAGCCCGTCCAACGGCGATTAATTTACACTGGGCAATCGTTCGTATGGATGCATGTTGTGAAAGTTTTGCTGACAGTAATAGTAAAAATGCTATTTTGTCCGGTTTATTAAAGGAAGCGCAAGCCATCCATCAGGAAGATATTCATGCCAATAAAACAATGGGGGAATTTGCCAGCCAGTTATTACCTGAAAACTGTGGGGTATTAACCCACTGTAATGCCGGTGCGCTGGCTACTGGCGGTTATGGAACAGCTTTAGGGGTTATTCGTTCAGGTGTTGCCAACGGAAAAATAACAACTGTTTATGCTGATGAGACTCGTCCCTGGATGCAGGGCGCGAGACTAACGGCATGGGAGTTACTGCAAGATAATATTCCGGTCACCCTTATTGCGGACTCGGCGGCAGCTTATTTAATGCAGCAGGGAAAAATCCAGTGGGTGGTCGTGGGATCTGACCGAATTGCCGCCAATGGTGATGTAGCCAATAAAATTGGTACATATAGCTTGGCCGTTGCAGCAAAATATCATGGAATTAAATTTATGGTGGCGGCCCCAACCTCAACGATAGATATGGATATGCCCTCTGGAGAAGGAATTCCGATTGAGTCGCGACCAGAACAGGAAGTATTAACCGTGATGGGGCAAAAAATTGCTGCAGAGGGAGCGTCTAGCTGGAATCCGGTTTTCGATGTGACTCCGGCGAGTCTTGTTGATGCTATCGTGACGGAAAAAGGGGTGGTTGAGCAGCCTAATACTGAAAAAATACGGCTAATGATGGAGAGTCAATAAATGCAGCAACTTTGTAGGAAAATTCAACTTAAAGCGAGCTTTATTACCAAAAATCGAGAAGTATTCGACTATTTTGTTGGGTCTTTAGGCCGTTGAAAATTGCTTCTCGCCATCTAAGTAAACCGTATTCTGGAAAACCTTGAAATTTATTCTCGCGGCCTCATCGCGTCATACAGGCATTTTTTGCATTAGGCAGTAGGCTATTGACCATGATACAATTTAAGGCTTAAGTCGCTTAAAAAATGGAAATTTAGACTCTGAAAACGAGTAAAAATTTAGTATAACGAATAGAAATCAAACAACAATTAAATATAATCTATGACTGAATTTGCCAAAGAAATCCTCCCTATCAATATAGAAGATGAAATGCGCCAATCTTACCTGGCGTATTCGATGAGTGTTATTGTCGGGCGGGCTTTACCCGATGTGCGAGATGGCTTAAAGCCGGTTCACCGCCGGGTCTTATATGCGATGCGGGTACTTGGTAACGATTGGAACAAAGCGTATAAAAAATCTGCGCGTGTAGTCGGTGATGTTATTGGTAAATATCATCCGCATGGTGATACAGCTGTTTACGATACAATAGTTCGAATGGCACAGCCTTTTTCGTTGCGCTATATGCTGGTAGATGGCCAGGGAAACTTCGGTTCGGTTGATGGTGATGCACCAGCGGCAATGCGTTATACCGAAGTCCGTATGGCAAAAATTGCCCACGAATTGCTGGCCGACTTAGATAAAGAAACAGTCGACTTTACACCCAACTATGATGAGTCTGAACACGAGCCGGAAATCTTGCCGGCTAAAATTCCTAACCTGCTCGTTAACGGCTCGTCTGGTATTGCGGTTGGTATGGCAACGAATATACCGCCGCACAACATAACCGAAGTGATTAATGCCTGCTTGGCGACAATAGAAACTCCTGAAATTGATATTCAGTCTTTAATGGATATTATTCCTGGCCCGGATTTCCCAACGGCCGGTATTATTAATGGTGCGCGCGGTATTGCCGAAGCCTATGCTACCGGGCGTGGGCGGATTTACGTTCGAGCAAGAACCAATATCGAAACGTCTGCAAAAGGCCGTGAGTCCATTATCGTAACTGAATTACCTTACCAGGTTAACAAGGCGCGTATGCTGGAACGGATAGCCGAACTGGTAAAAGAGAAAAAGCTCGATGGTATTACGGGTTTACGTGATGAATCAGATAAAGACGGTATGCGTGTTGTTATCGAATTACGTCGTGGTGAAGTTGCCGAAGTGATGTTGAATAATTTATTCAAGCATACCCAAATGCAAAACGTGTTTGGAATTAATATGGTTGCCTTGGTTGACGGGCAGCCGCGTATCTTGAATTTAAAACAGGTATTAGATGCATTTATTCGTCACCGTAAAGAAATTGTAACCCGACGTACGATTTACGATTTACGCAAAACACGCGAAAAAGCACATGAGCGCGAAGGTCTGGCTATTGCGCTTGCTAATATCGATCCCATTATTGCGTTAATAAAAGCAGCTGCTAATCCAGCTCAGGCAAAAGAGCAATTACTTGGAACAGCCTGGGAGCCGGGTGCTGTTGTTCAGATGATAGAACGTGCTGGTGCAGAATTAAGTCCGGAGGCATCACGTCCTGAAGACTTAGGTGAAGAGTTTGGTTTACGTGAAGGTAAATATTATTTATCGGATTCACAGGCGCAAGCGATTTTAAATATGCGTTTACACCGCTTAACCGGTTTAGAGCATGAAAAAATAATTGCCGAGTATGAAGAGTTTTTAAAACTTATTGCCGAGCTCCTCGCTATTCTGGCAAGTGAAGTACGTTTGATGGAAGTGATTCGTGATGAATTGATTGAAATGCGCGATCTGTATGGTGATGAACGTCGTACTGAAATTATTTCCAGCCAGGAAGATTTAACTATTGAAGATCTTATTACCGAAGAAGATGTTGTTGTAACACTTTCACATGAAGGTTATGCAAAATGTCAGCCGTTATCGACTTATAGTGCGCAACGTCGTGGTGGTAAGGGCAAAGCAGCTACCTCGGTTAAAGACGAAGACTTTATTGATAAACTATTTGTTGCTAATACTCACGATACGATTTTATGTTTTTCTAATTTAGGTAAAGTGTATTGGCTTAAAGTATTTGAGCTGCCTCAGGCTGGTCGTACCGCAAGAGGTAAACCTATAGTTAATTTACTGCCGTTATCAGAAGATGAGCGTATCAGCGCAATCTTACCTATACGCGAGTATTCAGAAAACAAGTTCATTTTGTTTGCCACAGCGAATGGTACGGTTAAGAAAACGCCGTTAAAAGATTTTTCACGACAACGTGCCTCCGGCATTATTGCGGTCGAAATACGTGAAGGTGACAAACTGATTGGCGTCGAACTTACCGAGGTTGGTCAGGATGTTATGCTGTTTAGCAGTGCCGGTAAAGCAATACGTTTTAATGAAAGTGATGTGCGTTCTATGGGGCGGGCATCGGTGGGTGTACGCGGTATTAAATTAAAAGATGAGCAGAAAGTTATTTCACTGGTTATAGCAACGGATGGTTTTGTACTAACGGCAACCGAAAATGGTTTTGGTAAGCGTACCCAGGTTAGTGATTATCCGGTTCATGGTCGCGGCGGTATGGGTGTCATATCCATACAAACGAGTGAACGTAATGGCGATGTTATTGGTGCAGTACCGGTAGATGGTGAAGATGAAACTATGCTAATCACCACAAATGGTACCTTAGTAAGAACCCGAATAGGTGAGATTTCAGAAATGGGTCGTAATACCCAGGGCGTACGCCTTATTCGTTTATCTGAAGATGAAAAACTTTCGGGTATAGAAAGAATTGAAAATATAGAAAGCGAGGTTGTTGAATAAAATATTTTAATTCAACTCATTGCTACTTTCTCATTTTAAATTTATACAATATATCAAACGCTTTGTTTTGACGAAGGAGTAAATGAATGTCGAGAGTTTTTAATTTCAGTGCAGGACCAGCGATGCTGCCTGAAGCAGTTTTAAAACAGGCCCAGCAAGAGATGCTCGATTGGCAAGGAACCGGCATGTCGGTGATGGAAATGAGCCATCGCGGCAAGGAATATATGTCGATAGCGGAAAAAGCCAGACAGGATTTTATTGATGTGCTATCGATCCCTGATACTCATGAGGTTTTGTTTTTACAAGGTGGGGCAAGCTCTCAGTTTGCCATGGTGCCACTTAACTTACTAGCCGATAAAAAATCTGCTGATTATATCAATACCGGCGCCTGGTCGAAAAAAGCGATTGCTGAGGCAAAACGTTTCTGTGATGTTAATGTTGCTGCTTCCAGTGAGGAACAAAATTTTTCTACTGTACCGGCACAAGATAGCTGGAACCTTTCGGCTGATGCGGCTTATTTGCATTATACGCCTAATGAAACCATTGGCGGCGTTGAGTTTCCATTTGTACCCGATGCAAATGTACCGCTGGTGGCTGATATGTCATCAAATATTTTATCTCGTCCTATTGATGTGTCTAAGTACGCTGTCATCTATGCTGGTGCACAAAAAAATATTGGTCCGGCAGGGTTAACTATGGTGATTGTACAAAAAGATCTGTTAGGTAATGCCTCAAGCCAGGCACCAAGCATGTTTGATTATGCGATGCATGCGAAAAATGATTCAATGAATAATACACCACCCACTTATGCCTGGTACCTGGCCGGACTAGTGTTTGCCTGGTTAAAAGAGCAGGGTGGCTTATCTAAAATGGCTGAGATTAATGAACGTAAAGCAAACAAGCTTTATGGCGCAATTGATAACTCTGAATTTTATGCAAACCCGGTGGATGTGGCATGCCGCTCGTGGATGAATGTGCCGTTTACTTTGGCTGATGCAAATCTGGATGCGAAGTTTTTGGAAGAAGCGAAAAATGAAAACCTGACAACTTTAAAAGGCCATCGCTCAGTCGGTGGAATGCGGGCTAGTATTTATAATGCAATGCCTGAAGCGGGAGTGGATGCACTCGTCGCTTTTATGCAGGATTTCGAAAAACGTCATGCTTAAGATTCAACAATTATAAAATAATATTATGAAAAAAATTCTTACATTAAATAACATATCAGTCGCAGGACTTGATCGTTTGCCACGAGACAGTTATGAAGTGTCATCAGAATGTAGTGCTCCAGATGCAATTATTTTACGCTCCTACAAAATGCACGACATGGAGTTGGCGGATAGTTTAAAAGCCGTTGGGCGAGCCGGTGCGGGTACTAACAACATACCTATTGAGAAAATGTCTCAAAAAGGTGTGGCGGTCTTTAATGCTCCGGGTGCCAATGCCAACGCTGTAAAAGAACTCGTTATCGCAGGAATGTTGATAGGTTGCCGAAATTTATGTCAGGCATGGAATTATACTCGGGGCTTATCTGGCGATAACGTAGAAATTAGTAAAGCGGTTGAGCAAGGTAAGAAAGATTATGCTGGTTTTGAATTGCCTGGGCGGACGTTAGGAGTGGTTGGCCTTGGTGCAATTGGTCGTTATGTTGCTAATGCGGCAGTCGACCTGGGAATGAATGTTATTGGCTATGATCCTGATATCACGGTTGAAGGTGCCTGGCAATTATCGTCAATAGTGCAAAAAGCAACAAGCATAGAAGAGTTGTTATCTAAAGTCGATTTTGTGACTTTTCATGTACCGCTTATTGAAGCAACTAAAAATATGATAAATGCAGAACGTTTAAAACTGATGAAAGAAAATGCCATCATACTTAACTTTGCCCGTGATGGTATTGTTGATGATATGGCGGTTTTAAATGCATTAAATGAAAATAAAATTTATTCTTACGTATGTGATTTTCCAAGTAATGAAATTAAAGACCATCCCCGAGTCGTTTCTCTACCACATTTAGGCGCATCAACAATTGAAGCCGAAGATAACTGCGCGATTATGGTGGCCGATCAGGTTCGTGAATACCTGGAAAATGGTAATGTAAAAAATTCAGTAAATTTTCCTGAAGCGAAAATGGAACGAAATGGCTCGCACCGCATTACTGTAGTCAATAGCAATGTTCCTAATATGGTTGGACAAATATCCACGGCCCTTGCCAGTGTGAAATTAAATATTGTGGATATGCTTAATAAGTCTCGAAATGAGCTGGCATATACGATTATTGATGTGGATGCTGAACCACAACAAAACACTATAGATGAAATAAACGCGATTGATGGTGTGCTGGCTGTGCGTGTTATAGCTTAGTTATATAAATAGGATTTTTTGTTAGCGATGAGTGATGAGTTATTAAATTTAAGAGATCAAATTGATGAGTTGGATAAAAATATTCAGCAATTGATTTCTGAACGTGCTCGGGTTGCAGAAAAAGTTGCAATCGCCAAGCAGCAGAGGGATGACTCTGTTTTTTATCGTGCAGAACGTGAAGCTCAGGTTTTACGTCGTGTGATGGAAAGAAATGATGGCCCATTAAGTGATGAGGAAATCGCACGCCTGTTTAGAGAAATCATGTCTGCTTGTCTTGCCCTGGAGCAGGTCATGTCGATTGCTTTTTTAGGGCCAGAAGGTACTTTTACACAGGCCGCAGCACTAAAACATTTTGGCCATTCGATTAGAACGGTTCCGTTTAACTCTATTGCCGATGTATTTCGTGAAGTTGAAGCCGGTGTAGTTTCTTATGGTGTTGTACCAGTTGAAAATTCAACTGAAGGTGTTATTAATCACACGCTGGATGAGTTTATGTCGTCTTCGTTAAATATTTGTGGTGAAGTGATTTTACGTATTCATCATAACCTATTAAGTAATGAAGAAGACTTAAGTCAGGTTAAAAAAATATATTCACATCAGCAATCACTTGGGCAGTGCCGGCGTTGGCTGGATGCCAATATGCCACAGGTAGAGCTTGTTGATGTCAGCAGCAATGCTACTGCTGCAAAAATGGCAAGTGTTGAGAAGAACGTAGCGGCGATTGCGGGCGAAACAGCAGCGGAAATTTATCAATTAAATACCCTGGTACCTAATATAGAAGATGAGCCAGATAACACCACGCGCTTTTTAATTATCGGCAAACGAGAAACACCAGAAAGTGGTGAAGATAAAACATCCTTGTTAATTTCGACGCCTAATAAAACGGGTGCACTGTTAGGTATATTGCAGCCATTTGCCAAGCATAATATCTCTATGAACCGCATTGAATCGCGTCCATCCGGTCGCGGTACCTGGAATTATGTTTTTTTTGTTGATATAGATGGGCATGTTAATAATGAACAGGTGAAACAGGCATTAGATGAACTGGAACAGGTTACCACCATGGTTAATGTGCTTGGTTCTTTCCCTAAAGCTGTATTATAAATTTATTTGGTTATTTATTAGATGTTGCAAAAAATACAACCTGTAATTTTATCCGGCGGTTCAGGGTCACGTTTGTGGCCGTTATCTCGAGCCATGTACCCGAAACAGTTATTACCTTTGGTGACTGAAAATACTATGTTGCAGGAAACAGCAACTAGACTTAAAAAGCTTGATATCGAGGTCATGGATCCCGTTATTGTTTGTAATGAAGAACATCGTTTCTTTGTTGCCGAACAAATGCGTCAACTGGGTATTAAAAATTCTAAAATTATACTTGAACCCATGGGTAGAAATACTGCGCCAGCATTAACGCTAGCGGCGTTGGCTACCAAAGAAATATCTGAAGATGCAGTTATGCTGGTAATGCCGGCAGATCATGTAATTGAAAATACAAAAGCTTTCCATGAAGTAGTCAAACAGGGACTTTCATTGGCGGCTAATAACTATTTAGTTACCTTTGGTATTGAGCCCAATACACCAGAAACCGGCTATGGTTATATAAAGCGTGGAGAAATAATTAGCGAGTCGGAAGGTTATTTAATTGATAGCTTTGTTGAAAAGCCGGATTTAAATACAGCTCAACAATATCTGGATTCAGGTGGCTACTTTTGGAATAGCGGTCTGTTTATGATGACGGCGTCAAGCTGGTTAGACGAAATATCAGTATTAAATAAAGATATTTTTACGGCATCAGAAACTTCATATAACAACGCAATAGTTGATAATGATTTTTACCGTATTGATAAAACAGCGTTTGAAACATCGCCAAGTGACTCTATCGATTATGCTGTAATGGAAAAAGCAGCTGGTACGGAAGCTCAAACACACCATAAGGCGGCAGTTATTCCACTAAATGCCGGCTGGTCTGATGTGGGTGTATGGTCAACACTCTGGGAAGTGGGTGATAAGGATTCGTTTGGCAATGTCACCAAGGGTGATGTTAGCTTACTCGATACGGAAAATTGTTTACTGTACTCAAGTGAAAGGCTTATTGCCGGAGTGGGTTTAAACGATACGATTGTGGTTGAAACGGCCGATGCTATTCTTGTCGCAAACAAGGACAGTGCTCAAGATGTTAAACAAATAGTTGACGCACTTAAAGAGCAAGACAGGGATGAATATCTCACGCATCAATTGGTATATCGCCCCTGGGGTTCTTATGAGTGCATCGATCATGGTGATCGATATCAGGCTAAGCGTATTACCGTTAAACCTGGTGCGGCATTATCGTTACAGTTGCACCACCACCGTGCTGAGCACTGGATCGTCGTGAGTGGTACCGCGCAGGTAACACGAGGCGATGATGTATTTTTAGTGTCAGAGAATGAGTCTACTTATATCCCATTAGGAACGAAACATCGTCTGGAAAATAAAGGTTCAATTCCGCTTGAAATGATCGAAGTTCAATCGGGTAGTTACCTGGGCGAAGATGATATTGTCCGGTTTGATGATATCTACGGCCGGTCAGGTTCTAACTAGGTTTTTATGCAACAGGATAAAGATTTTTTTCAGCTGGCTGTAACAGGGGTACAGGCGTTACAGCCTTATCAACCAGGTAAGCCGCTCGATGAATTAGAACGTGAATACGGTATCACCGGTGCGGTTAAGCTGGCTTCAAATGAAAATCCGCTTGGTCCAAGCCCACAAGTACTTCAGGTATTACAGTCTGAGCTAAAAGACATAACACGTTATCCCGATGGTAATGGCTTTTCGTTAAAAAAGGCATTAATAAAAAAATATCCATTGATAGAACCGGATAATATCACTCTGGGTAATGGCTCAAATGATGTTTTAGAATTGATCGCTCGAGCGTTTGCTTGCGAAACGGATGAAGTTATCTATTCAGAATATGCTTTCGCCGTGTATCCTATTGTTACCCAGGCCATTGGAGCCACTTCGGTAGTTACACCAGCAAAAGATTGGGGACATGATTTAAAGGCAATGTTGTCAGCTGTGACAGACAAAACCAGACTGATATTTATTGCAAACCCCAATAACCCGACAGGCACCTGGCTGGATAAGTCGACATTAACTGACTTTTTATCGGCATTACCACAAAATATCCTTGTGGTACTGGATGAAGCCTATTATGAATTTGCCAGTCACTCTCAGTATGGTGTGCAAGGTTACCCGGATGGCATCAAGTTACTAAAGCAATATAAAAATTTAATTGTGACGCGTACTTTTTCCAAGGCCTATGGCTTAGCTGGGCTCCGGGTAGGTTATGCACTTGCTAATAAGGCTATTACTAATATTTTAAATCGAATCAGACAACCGTTTAATGTCAATATGCTAGCCCTGGCAGCAGCGGAAGTTGCATTAACGGATGAAGACTATCTGGAAAAAAGCATTCAATTAAATTATGAGCAAATGCAGGTGGTGACCGATGGACTCGATGACCTTGGAGTAAAATATATTCCATCGGTTGGTAATTTTGTCTGTTTTAAAGTAAAAGATGCTAATACCTGTAATGAAGCACTGATGAAGCAAGGTGTAATAGTTCGACCGGTTGCGAATTATGCTATGCCGGATTATTTAAGAGTCAGTATTGGTTTAGCAAAAGAGAATCAACGTTTTCTTGCTGCATTGCAAAAAATTGTATAACGAATAGTGGTTTTATCATGTCGGAGAGTTTTAAAAAAATTTGTATATTCGGAGTTGGTTTAATAGGTGGATCGTTAGCACGCGCCTATAAGAAAGCTAACCCGGATTCGCTGATTGTTGGTGCTGGCCGATCTGAAGAAAAACTATTGGCCGCCCAGAAAATGGGGGTGATCGATTCGTATTCAACCGATTTAGCACAAGCATTAACGGATGTTGATTTACTGGTTATTGCCGTACCAGTGGGCTCAATGAAGCTGGCTTTTGAGCAGGTTAAACCTTTTTTACATTCGAAGATAACTATTACAGATGTGGGCAGTACCAAAGCCAGTGTGGTTGAATGCGCCAATGACGTATTGGGTGAATTTGTTGGTAATTTTGTGCCTGGCCATCCAATCGCCGGGATTGAAAAGTCGGGGGCTGAAGCTGCTTTTGCTGAGTTGTTTGAGAATCGACGTGTTATTCTAACGCCAACTGCAAACACAAAGACTGAATGCATAAAGCGTATAACCTCATTGTGGCAGGCTTGTGGTTCGGAGGTAATCGAAATGAGCGTTGTGCACCATGATCAAGTGCTTGCAGCGACCAGCCATTTACCACATATGCTGGCGTTTTCACTCGTTGACACCTTATCTAAAATGAATGATAAGCAGGAAATTTTTAAATACGCTGCCGGAGGTTTCAGGGATTTTACCCGAATCGCTTCCAGTTCCCCTGAGATGTGGCAGGATATCTGTCTGGCAAACAGTGAGGCTCTAATTAAGGTCATTGAAAAATTTCAGACAGATTTAACCAGCCTGACCCAAGCCATTGAAGCAAACGATAAAGATTCAATTTTGAAAATATTTAGTGGTGCTAAAAATGCACGCGACCAATTTTGTAAAGAGCTTTAAAGAAAAATGAGTAATGAAAACAAACAACAGTTCCATGTAAAAGCCGGTGGTGTATTGTCGGGTTCTATTCGAGTGCCTGGTGATAAGTCTATTTCTCACCGTAGCATTATGTTTGGTGCATTGGCGGAAGGTGTAACGAATGTCAGTGGATTTTTAAACGGTGAAGACAATCTTGCCACGCTTAATGTGTTTCGTAGTATGGGGGTTGATATTACCGACCCGGTTGATGGCAAACTGAAAATTACAGGTGTGGGTATGCATGGCTTAAAAGAGCCTGCCTCTTCACTGGATGTCGGTAACTCGGGTACCTCTATACGGTTGTTATCGGGTTTATTATCGGGTGCAATTTCAAAGCAAGCCTTTAACGTTGTCTTAACCGGCGATAGCTCGTTATCACAACGACCAATGAAGCGGGTGACCGATCCTCTTAAAGATATGGGGGCACTGGTTGAAACAAATGATAAAGGCACACCTCCTTTAAAAATACATGGTGGCAAATCGTTAACCGGTATTGAATATAAAATGCCAATGGCCAGTGCACAGGTTAAATCCTGTCTGTTATTGGCAGGTTTATATGCGCAGGGTAAAACCTGTGTAACCGAGCCGGCTCCAACGCGTGATCACACCGAGCGGATGCTGAAGGGTTTTGGTTATAAAGTAGAATCGAACAACGGGCATATTTGTCTTGAAGGTGGTGGTAAATTAACAGCTACCGATATTGATATTCCCGCCGATATTTCGTCAGCCACTTTTTATATGGTCGGTGCCACTATCGCTGAAGGCTCGGATATTACGCTTGAACATGTTGGTATTAATCCTACCCGCATTGGAGTGATCAATATATTACGCTTAATGGGGGCATCCATTGAATTGCAAAATGAACGTGATGTCGGTGGTGAGCCTGTGGCCGATATTCGGGTTAAAAGCGCGAAACTAAAAGGTATTAAAATCCCGGAAGATCAGGTGCCACTCGCGATTGACGAGTTCCCGGCGATTTTCGTCGCAGCCAGCTGTGCCGAGGGTGAAACAATATTAACTGGCGCAGAAGAGCTTCGTGTGAAAGAAAGTGATCGCATTCAGGTCATGGCCGATGGTTTACAATTACTTGGCATTAAGGCCAATGCAACGCCCGACGGTATTAAAATTCAGGGTGGCCAGCTCCATGGCGGTCAGGTTGATAGTCACGGTGACCATCGTACTGCTATGAGTTTTGCAATGGCCGCATTGGTTGCCGACAGTGATATTATTATTGATGATTGTGCCAACGTGGCAACGTCTTTCCCTTCTTTTCTGACGTTGGCTAACCAGTCCGGTCTTACCATTTCCTAAAACTAAGCGGAATTTCTTATGAGTATCCCGGTAATTACAGTCGATGGGCCAAGTGGCTCGGGTAAAGGCACCATCTGTTCGCTATTAGCGGCTGAATTGAACTGGAACCTGCTTGATAGTGGTGCCTTATACCGGTTGGTAGCTTTTGGTGCGCTGAAACATGGTATTTCATTTACGGATGAGGCACAACTGGCCGAATATGCCAAAAATCTGGATATTCGCTTTGATATTTCGCAAGCAAATGCGGCTACTGGGGCAAGCGAAGTTTCGGTCATTCTTGAAGGCGAATCGGTGGGGGATGCGATTCGTACAGAACAAAGCGGAAATAATGCCTCCAAAGTGGCGGCTGTACCCGCCGTGCGCAGCGCCTTACTGGCACGTCAACGACAGTTTCAAACTATGCCGGGGTTGGTGGCGGACGGTCGTGATATGGGAACCGTGGTATTTCCTGATGCGCCGTTAAAGATTTACCTTACCGCAAGTGCGGAAGAGCGGGCAAAAAGACGCTTTAACCAGTTGAAAGAAAAGGGAATTCAGGCTACAATGGATAGTCTTGTGCTGGAAATATCTGAACGCGATGATCGCGATATGAATCGCCCGGTCGCGCCATTAAAGCCAGCGGAAGATGCGCATGTGATTGACACCTCGTTGATGCCAATTAATGAAGTCATTCGGCGTGTTTTAAAGTTGTATCATCAAGTCTTTAGTCGTAATTAATTTTTAGGCAATGATATAGAGCGAACTTGAAACGACATGTTTCAGGTTTAATTTTAATTCCCCACATTTCGTTATGTGGCTAAACCATATACTCGTAATACGAGTAAGGCGTAATAAAATGAGCGAAAGTTTCGCAGAACTCTTTGAAGAAAGTATTTCCAATAACCAGATGAAGTCTGGATCAATTTTAAAAGGTGTTATTTTAGATATCGAAGACGACTTTGTTATCGTTAATGCCGGTTTAAAATCTGAAGGCGTAATACCTAAATCTCAATTTTTAAATGACAAAGGTGAACTTGAAGTAGCCGTTGGCGATAGTGTTGATGTTGCCCTAGATGCCGTTGAAGATGGCTTTGGTGTAACGAAGTTATCTCGTGAAAAAGCCAAGCGAGCTGAATCCTGGATTCGTCTTGAAGAAGCGCATGAAGCAGGTGAAATTGTTACTGGTCGTATTACTGACA
>Ga0316207_10003336_pt1 | contig 15034 bp, 13 predicted proteins | sample 6weekpyrite_MG_FD_204943 | JGI IMG/M metagenome (GOLD analysis project Ga0316207, IMG submission 204943) | Microbial mat bacterial communities from mineral coupon in-situ incubated in ocean water Damariscotta River, Maine, United States -... | ecosystem: Environmental > Aquatic > Marine >... | reverse complement strand
TGCCTGGGTTTGATATCTTTGTGCTTGTATTTTCTATAGTTGGTATGGATGCAGCTAGGATGAAGGGGTTTTTTAACAATCAAGATGATGATCTTTACCAAATATATGACGTTTATACATCATTGTATAATATTGATAAAAGGTTATTCGAAGAAAACATCCCTTATTTTGCATTTATTTTTATGAATTTAAAAGAACATTACTCAAAGAATGTTCAATTAAAAATAAAAAACTTTATTCAACAGTATTAGAGCAATAACTCAACTGGTCTGATACAAAGTCCATCTGCCAGCGTTCATTGACCTGGCTTAGCACCAGCATCGCTAAGCGAAGACGTTGCAGTTTCTTACGTTTCTTCGTGCAGACATGTAAATCATTACTCGGTATAAAGCCGGTAGGTGCGTTTATTATTAAACACCAGGCCATCTGTCTTGTGTAAGCTGTGCTGCATCATGTAACCATAACGAGGATAATCGGTAGCCAGACGATTCAACTGCACATGCAGCTGCCCATCGTAGTTCTCTACAGCCTGATAACGGTAGGCTAACCGACTAAGCTTCACTAAACGGTAAGCTGCTCGATCACGTAAGTCATGTTGCTCAATCATGTTTCCTGTCACCGTTAACGTGCAGCACGCCTCATCACTTTATTGATAACACATCTTTCAGCGCTTCTTTCTCGGTCATCGTCTCAGCATGTAGTTTCTTCGCTTAGTATTCTCGCTCTCAAACTCTTTCAGGCGCTTGGCCTCATTCTTACCACGCCAGTTAAAAAGCGTCGCGCTGGCTATGCCGTGGCGGCGGCAATAATCATCTGTCTTTGTTCCGGCCTCGCGCTAAGTGATGGCCCTGATGAACTGTTCTACTGTATAGTTTTTTTCTTCATGTTGAGTACTCCAGTGTATAAATATAACTGGAAATCTCTACACTGTCATGGTGATAAATCTGGGGAAATGTCACCACATCTAAACTAGATGAGAGCAACTTATCATGTTGTATATTTAATGGCATGTTTTCTAATGTTAGCAATAGTTTTTTCATAGTCACTATCCATGTCTAGAAGAACTCTGGAAGGACGTTTACCACTATGGCGTTGTTTAAGTATCTTGCCAGAACTTATGTACTTAGAAGAGTCGCCTATCCCAGTTTTTCCGGTTAGACTAAAAGTTTCGTATTCTTTAGATAATGGTGTGTCGAGCCCAAGAAAGTTAGTGAGCTCAATTAAGACTTTGTCTGTATTGTCCATTAATTCATCACCTTCAATATAGAAAAATCGATTATTTAGCTTTTCAGATATCTTTTCAATATATGTAAGTCGTTTGTCATAATAATTAATCGTGTGCTCTAATTCTTTAAGGTTCCCTAAATTAAGTCGGTTTGCCATTTGAATAATGCTTGGTACGGTCTCACTTGGTTTTCTTGTCAATACGATAAATGATATGTCTTTGCATTGAAGGATGTTTTCGCTAATTGTAAGGTTGTTATGTAGGAGTTTATCAAGCAAATATTCTGCGTCTAGCGTTTTAGTTTTTTTATATATATTGAATAATTTGTATCTTAGTCTAATAAGGTCAGTGCCTCCATAATAGGGAATATGCTGTTCAGTATAACCATTGATTTTATTATTTGAAGCGAGAATATGGCTGATCAATGTGGTGTATGCGCGCATGTGACTAAGTACGAATATGTATTTTTTCTTTCTAAGAAAATATCCGGGGTGAGATATCAACGCAGATAAACTTCTAAAATAGGTATGAATATCCATGATTAATTATTTACATTCGATATTATAAATGCTCTTCTGGTTATATAGATGACATCTAAATCAACCTGATTTGCATATGTGATTATGATTAAAATAAAGCTGTTTATGTGCTTGCCATTGTAAAAATGCTATGTGTGCTTTTTCATCGGTTAGTCGATAAAATATCGGACTAACTCTTCTTCTGTAAATGTTGGTTCAGTTTTGGTATAGCCGTACTTTAAAGGATGTACGACGAAATTACCTTCATTTTTAAATTTCTCTGGTGGTGCAATGAGTTCTTCACCATATACTGCAAACAAACCATTTTTACCGATACTGTCCATCGCTGTATACCCGACATAGTAAACATGTGGGGTCATTAGTACATCTTCGCCCACATCGGGAATAGAGCACAAGGGAGAATTTAATAAGAAGTCTTCATCTTCCATTTTTTCAACAACTTCTTTGCGCAGCATATAGCTTCCGCCAATCGCAAAGCAGCCGTCTGGCCATCCATTATCTCTAGCTTTATAGATAAGACTTTTAAACTGGTTAGTTTTAGACCAGGAAGTAATAGGGTTGTAACCTTCAATAATAAATTTAACCCATAGCTTTAGCATACTAGTAGGCTTGAATCTATTCTTGAAATAGCTTTCCCATCCTTTGTTTTTTAATGGAAGCCCAACTATATTGGTGAATACTTGGCCAACTTGGCCAGCGGTTGGGTTGTTTTTAAAGAAGGACTGTGCTTTTTCAATAAATCCTTGTCGGCAAATCACTGCATCCGCGTCAATTTTAACGAATATACAATTATCATTTAGGTCATTTCTCTTCAGTGCTTCACGCATACCATTGTTTTGCATGCGCCATATTAATCCCCAGTGTCTATTTGTTGGCTTGTTGATATAAATGACTTCAATGTCATAATCAGATGCAGGTATAATTTCCTCAAAATCGGAGCGAAGGCCATCGACAAGAATATATATCATATAGTGATCACAGAATTTCCTTATGCTTTCTATTGTCCATAAAAAACGCTGTATATCAGATTTGCATACAGGAATAAAGAAACATGCATCAATTTTTTTCATTGGGGCACCTGTTTAATACCTTAAGTATTCATAAATATTTTTCGATATTTTTGGATAACAGCATTGAGCACATGTGTCTCACCTGCATGTGGTTTTCCCGATATGGCCCATAATACATAAGTGCTTATCGTATAAATTAACACTCCAAAAACAATAAGACTCAAAAGGTCTTGTACGCTGTAATTTGAAGGGGTGTTACGAATATACTGATGGATAACACTGTGTATTGAGTAATACATCATCAACCCGGATAAGGTAGGGCGAATTATGATTGAAATTAATTCGCTTTGCTTTATTTTTAGTTCTCTCATAATGAAATAAAATGAAATAGGGAGCATGATTAATGCAGCCGCAATCATTGAAGTAACAGCAGATATAAGATCATAGTAATAACTGAAATATGAAAACAGTGGAAGGGTTACAATAATCCTTATAGAGAAAATGAATGTCATAATTCGAGGTTTGCCAATAGCCATGTAAATTGACTGAATATTACCTAAGGAAGCTAGCATGAACGATATTGTGAGAAGCTGTAAGATAGGGATGGTATCAAGCCATTTTTCACCTAGAAGAACTGGCACCATGACAGGGGTGATGGCTGCAATACCTAAAGATGCAGGGATAATGATTAAAGCTAATATCCCCTGTGTATTAAGGAAACTGTTTTTTAATGCTTGATAGTCGCGGTTGAGTTTCGAATAGCCAGGATAGGCGGCTCTATTGACAGGTAATACAATTTCTGTCGAACCCAGTTTTGCAATATCCGCTGATACTGTAAAAAAACCAAGCGAACTTGTTCCTGATAATTTACCAATAATTGCTTCTGGCATTTTGTAGTTCAAAAAATTCATGAGATTGTTAATGAATAACCAGCTTGAAAATCCAAATAGCTCCTTGGCTTTGCTGACGGATAATCTGGGGCGGTAGCCCTGAATGTAATAACTTATCAATACAATGCCAACGTGTGTTGCGACAGTGCCGCCGACCAATGCCCAGTGGTTTTTCAGATATAAAGCCAGTCCAATACCAACTAAAAAACCAATGAGTTTTTTTCCCAGTAGAAAGGCAAATTCTTTGTGAAATTCAAGTTCTTTTCTGAATACTACGACGCCAATATTTTCAAAACCCGAAACAAACACTCCGAATGATAAAACAAGAAAAATATTAAATAGGCGTTCGTCATCATAAAAAGACGATACTAATGGGGCTGCGCAAATAAGCAATATTGAAATTATAGCTGTCGCAATAATGTTGAATGTCCAGGCGGTATTATAGTGTTCGTCTGTCGCATCCTGGTTATGAATCAATGCCATGTCAAAATTAAAGGCGCGTAATAGTTCTAGCAGGGTGACGACTAGTAAGGCAATGGCTGCTAGCCCAAAATCCTCAGGGCTTAGTAACCGGGCAAGTATGATTGTTGATACAATACTGATGGACTTTTCAAAAATCTTGAAAACCACCATCCAGGCAGAACCCTTTGCAATCTGTTTATTGATATGGTTGTGTTCGCTCATGCTGTCACATTGACCTGGATGAAAGCCATTCTTCCAGAACAGCTAGTATCCAAACCATTGTTCCGAAATACGAAGCGGCAGAATCAATTCGATGAATGCGGATAATTTTATCAATGAAGTTGCTATTAATGTAATGCCTTTTTTTTAATGAGCTTAAATTGTCATAGATGTGTTCTTGTAAAGCTGGTGACTTTTTGAGCCATTCACCGAAGGGTAGTCCAAAACCTTGTTTGGGTTTGTTAATTATTTCATCAGGCAAAAAGTCTTTAAATGCGCCTTTATAGAAAGAGCGCAGATGTTGCCCCTTCATTTTAACTACAGAAGGGATTTGGGTTGACAGGTTGACTAGATCATCATCTAGCATCGGGTAGCGAACCTCAATATTGGCGAGCTCCGCAGTCTTACTTACCTTGACAAGATCGTTGTCAGCAAGTGTAAATTTCCAGTCCATATATAACATTCTATTTAATAATGATGCATTGTCTGGCTTTAGGTAAATATTTCTTTTTTCTGACATTGGCAGTTCAGTATCAATGCTGGATAAAAATTCATCATCAAAAATTGCATTGGCGTCAAAGTGATTGATAAAGTTATATCGCTCCATTCTATCTGGCATGGGTGTCAGACACTGTTCAATATAACTTCTCACTTTTGAAAAGGGTGGGTATTTATTATAGAAGAGCTCATTATTAAATAACGGCTCCAGGATACCTTTTCTTACAAAACTGGGGACCTTGGAATAATGTTCGAAAAGTTGTTGTTTGGCATAGCGTTCATTGCCAGAGAAAATCTCATCGCCACCATCGCCTGCAAGTAATGATGTCATGCCATCGCCTTTTGCAAACTGAGCACATAGATATGCCGGTACGGCAGAAGAGTTCCCAAAGGGTTCTTCAAAATAAGTGGTGACTTTGGAAAACGCACTAGCAACATCATCAGGGGTTACATAATAACTGCGTAAGTCCGTTCTAAAATGCTGGGCTGCTATTTTTGCATATTCAGTTTCATCATAACCAGCTTCATCAAATCCCATTGTATATGTTCTGACAGTACGCGTGCGGGTTGTTGCAAGTAACCCGGAAACTGTTGAGCTGTCTAGTCCACCGCTGAGAAATGAGCCTGTTGATTCTGAAACGTTGTTTTTTGCTACTGCGTTTTGTAATAGTTTACGTGTTTTACCTTCCAGCAATTCGATTTGGTCTGTTTGATGCTCACTAAAGCAGGGTAACCAGTATAGTTTTTTCTCGAGCTTTCTATTCAAAAACGAGATGCATTGGCCAGGCTCGATCTTATATATATTGTCATAGATTGTATGTGGACTGGGGATAACATGAAAATAAATATAGTGATAAATTGCCTGGTTAGATATTTGAACGATATCTTTGGGTAAAAATAGCAGAAGTGTATCAAGTGATGTTGCGCATACAAGGCTATCACCAGAGGAATAATAGTAGAGTCTTTCTATTCCAAACCGATCAATGGCAGCAGTAACGTGACCACTGTTCTTGTTGTAATACAATACTGAGAATCGGTTCGAAAATGGTGAAAAATCAGGGTTTTGTGATGAACTGAAAGCAGTTAGAGCACTGGCAGCTGCTTCTTCAGCGTAACTGTTTTTGTATTCCACATCGTTATGAAGACTACAAATTATTGCATCGTTGCTTTCCATCACTATTGGACGAGATACGCCTTCGACTGTAATCAGGCCACAATGGTCATCCAGGCGTGTATACACGTGGTGAGGCTTGAAAAGGGCAGCGTTGGATTTTATCAGTGAATTAATATCACTTGATGAAAACCCAATATTTTTCCAGAAAACAAGCTGGTTCATGTTGCTATAGACTAAATCACCAATTAAAACAGAAGGATATAGTGCTCGTTATTGTAGAAAACCAATTCGTATGAAGCATTTTCTTATTATATTGTTCTATAAGTTAAATAATGCTTTTCAATAGTAAAATATAGCACGAATATGGGCATAACTCCCTGATAATTTTGTTAATATATTGAGTAATTATGATGTATAGCCAAAGCTGGCCTAAAAATACAGACCAAAACATTATGGACACTACATTAAGATGAAAATACGTATAAATCGCCTTTTTGTTTCGATATCGATAATGCTCTCTATGCCCAGCACAGCATTGGGATACAATTTCGAGCCGACTATGGCTGAATTCCAACGCTGGCCATATTTTTGCCAGGCGATGTATGCACGTACTAGTGTGGCTAAAGGCAATGGATTCTGGAAAATGGTGCCAAAATCCGATGCGGACAAATGGTTCAAAATTGGCGATAAAAATGGTGGTGCCTGGCATTACTGTACTGGTTTAACTCATCTAGATCAGGGTGAAGCCTCCTTAAATCCCCATGAACGTGAGCGGAAATTCAGGGGTGCCATTGCGGATATAATGTTTTCTGTAACACGAACTGATAATACTTCTTCCTGGATGGCGCTATACATGGTTGGGCTTGGTCGCGCATATCGAGGCCTGGAACAGTATGATGAAGCAATAAAAGTTTTAAGTAACTCGATCACGGATTTTCCGAAACACTTGAATGCATATACACTTCTTTCACTTGTTTATCGTGACACTAAGAATCTGTCTGCGGCGAAAGATGTGCTTATAGCAGCAGATAAGATTTCAAATGGAAAATCTGCTGAAATCAATTATTTTCTTGGGCTGGTTGCGGTTGATCTGGGTGACCTTGAAGAAGCCAGGCGATATGCTGATAAAGCTAGAAAGCTCGGTTATCCTCTTAAAGGCTTACACAATAAAATCAAGAGGCATGAGAAAGAGAGAAATAAATAATTAATTATTTGCGAATTAGTTTCTTGATGAACGCGCGAAGTTGTAAATAATATTTATAGAAAATCCCCTTTGGTGAATTATTTACAATATAAATTGTAACATGTTCACGAATATCCGTTGCTAGTGACATTTTGTGTTGCATAATGTCACCTAAAAAGTCAAACTCCCTCGCCCCAGTTGAAAAATATTTCCTCAGCGAGTCTTCGATAAGTAAAGCACCGGGAGAAATTTCTTTGAAATCGTCATCAAACGATGTTTTTATTTGGCCAACTTGATTGTTTATTTTGTAACATAAATTGTACGCAATAATGTTATTTTTATAAAATAGCAGGCTGGCATTTAACAGTCCCATCTTGGCCAGGTAAGGAATGAGTGTTTTATAGTACTTCAATTCGATCTTGTTGCCAGTGATATCCATATTTTTTTCGGTTTTCCAGCTTTTTTCTTCAATTGAAAAAATACTGCTTATTAGGAAATCGATGTTATCAGTCGCCTCTGTATACCACTTGATTTCAAAGTCACTGTTAGAAGCCAGGTCTTTCTCGTGTTTGTTTACTTTGTAACGAAATTTTCTTCTTTTTGTGGCAAGGTAGTCAGGCCAGGAATTGTTAATTAGTATATAGGGGGATGTTTCACCTGGGTATGTATGGAAGAATGTGCCTGATGAGGCTGAGTAGTCTTTTAAACCCTTATATGCGTTCCCAGTAACAACGGCATTGCTAAATGTGAGCAGATCCCATACAGGTAGACTGGTAACAAAATCAGTAATAAAATTATCATAGTGCCTGCCGCTAATAAATTCCTGATGATATGAGACAAGGTTGCCGCCCACGCATATATTAGTGAGTTTTACACCGTTACTAGATAATGTGGTTATGTAGTAGGGTTGTATAGCAATTATGCCTTCATGATCTTTCGCTACAAATACAAAAACATCTTCAAGTTTGTTAAATGCTTCAAATACACAGTATAACCAGCCAGGTAACAGTGAAGGGTTTAGGTTTTTTTCAATAACAAAATCATGCCATGCATCATGATAAATGTCATAGGCTTCAAGAAAGGGTAGGGTTGTTGTCAAAATGGTTGTTGTTGATGCTTTCTTCAATGTTCGTACCATTTTATGCAATCAGTGCGTGCTTGAGATGGGTCGCCATTGTATCTATATCTTCAAGTGTTAAATCCTGATGACAAGCTAATTGAAATAGCTTGAGGCGATAATCTTTTGATGTTCCACAATCACTTATAGAAAAATCCTCCCACCGCCAGATTGGCACGCCCTTACATTTTAAATAATGAAACACTTTACATGCCTCTTTCTCTACCACAACAGGAAAAACATATGGTACTGTATGGTTGTCTATTTCAGGATGTAAGGCGTGGCATCCTGCTAAGCTTGTTATAATAGAACTCCAGTGCTGATAGTTCTTTCTACGTTGTAAAATATTAAAGTTATGTGGATAGTGCTTGATGATAAACTCATTAACTATTGTACCACGATTAATTTTATCAGCTGGAATAAATTCATGAAGATTGCTCGAGCCATTCATTATATCTTCGAGACTGTCATTATAAAAAGACATGCATCTATTGAAGGTTTTAGCGTCCACCTCCTGACTGGTTGCTGGTTTATGTAGATGGTCTACCTGATATAGCAAAGACTTGATTTCATGTTTAATCGAACTATGTCGATTAGTTAGAAATATGTCTCGTGCTTGATTGGTTATAAGATAACCACCTTCATCAATGGGGAAAAACTTCCATGGGCTGGCAATAACGAAGTCACCTATTGTCCCGATTCTACAATTATTATAAGAGCCATAGAATGCATGGGCACAGTCCTCAACGATCGCTACATTATTTTCATAGCATTCTTTAATGATTGCTTCTAATTGTGGCTGTTGGAACCCAAAATAATGAACCATTAGCAACGCTTTAATATCACTATTATCCCGGATTAGTGATCTAATATTATCCAGGTCGATGCTTAAGTCTTTATTTAATTTATAGAACAAAATATCGAAGCAGGTAGCAGTTACTGACTCGGGGATAGAACGGCAATGATATGCTGGAATTAGAACTTTCGGATTATTAGTTGTTCCTTTTAAGGAGTCTAATGCCATAAAGAGCGCATAGCGGGCTTTAGAAAATTGAAGTTTTTTATTAATAAAGACAGAGGCGGTCTTGCCATGATTGTTATGAAGAAATGCCTGTCTGGTCTTACCAGGAACCATACTGTGCATAGGCGATGGATACTGACTCATCACCTTTTCCTTTACTGATAGTGGGTAGTACTTTATATCTTGCTGATTCATTCTTATCGTTTTAAGTGTTTAGTTCAGCTTATAGTAAAAAATATCTACTATAACATTAGTTTATTGAATTTATATCAATAATGAAGCATTATTAGCGTCTAAGTTAGTGGTAAATATGGACTTTATTGGTTTTTTTACTTCGTTGTAATATATTATGTCAATATTAAAAGAAATTACAGGTATTCTCGTAGATAGCTTGCAGCTCCAATCAAGCAGCATTGATTTGCAAGAAGATACACTGCTGCTGGGTAATATCCCCGAATTTGATTCTATGGCTGTGGTGACAGTGATGACTGCTATAGAGGATAATTTCGGGATTGTTTTCGATGATGATGAAGTCAGCGCCGAAACATTTGAAACAGTTGGCAGCCTCGTAACGTTTGTAGAGTCCAAAATATAGTCAGATTATGTCGTATACAAGGCAACCCTTTTATCTTGATGGTGTACAAGGGAAGTTGTTTTGTATCTATTACTCCCCCTCCAAAGTTGCCCGATCAACCGTAGTTGTATTCCCTCCATTTGCCGAGGAAATGAATAAATCCAGGAGAATGATATCTCAACAGGCGAACTTGCTTGCTGAACAGAATGTATCAGTACTGTTGTTTGATTACTTTGCAACGGGTGATAGTGAGGGTGATTTCGCTGATGCAACCTGGGATACATGGGTGAGAGATATTGATGTTATTTTTGATTACTTGTTAGATAAAGAGATTGAAAATATAAACATCCTTGCTTTGCGTATGGGGGCATTGCTAACCACAGCCATTCGTGAAAAATACCACCAAAACATTAATAAAGTCATTTACTGGCAACCATTTATGAATGGCGAGCTATTGATGACTCAATTCTACAGGCTCAAGCTTGCGGCAGATATGCTTGGGCAGGAGTCTGGGTTGACACTTAAACATATCAAATCACAGTTACAAGAAGGTCAGCATGTCGAAATTTCAGGTTATTCTCTGAATCCTGAACTTGCGAATGGCATATCAAAGGTAAGGCTCCAGGATACATCGCCAGCGATGCTTAAAAACGCCAACTGGATCGAACTTGTAAATGCAGAAGAAAAGCCCGTTCCCCCGGGAAGCCAGCGTGTCATTGACTTGCTTAATGAGCAAGGAGCCAATATTAAAGCCGATACCATTGTTGGGCCACAATTCTGGTCAGCGGTTGAGTTGGTTGATGTACCCTATTTACACGAAGTTACAGAGCGATTGATATTGCAGTGAATACGAATAACGATGCCGGTTTAGAAGAAGAACCTTTTGTTTTTCATTGTGATGGTGAGGAGTTAGTCGCAATATTAAATCGTGTGGACAATGAAAAAACTGGTGTTCTGATTGTTGTTGGTGGACCGCAATACAGGGTGGGAAGTCACAGACAATTTACTTTGTTAGCCAGAATGTTGGCAAATAACGATGTACCCGTAATGCGATTTGATTATCGTGGTATCGGGGATAGTGCTGGAGGACTTCGTGATTTTGAAGATGTGGGGAATGATATTAGGCAAGCTGTTGATGTGTTTTTTGCACGTCAGCCACATTTGGAAAAGGTTGTTTTATGGGGTTTATGCGATGCCGCTTCAGCTGCTTTATTCTATGCCCACCAGGATGAGAGAGTGTCAGGGCTTGTACTGCTAAATCCATGGGTGCGTACACAGCAGGGTTTAAACGAGACACATATAAGGAGCTACTACACTAAAAAGATGAGGGATATTGAATTCTGGAAGTCACTCATAAAAGGGACATTAAAAATATCATCAGTGCTTGGTTTTTTACGAGACATCACTATCTGGATTAAGGATAAATTATCTAATGTTATTTCTACGAGCGCATCAGAAGAAGAACTTAGTCAATCTTTGCCCGATAGAATGCTAAAAGGGTTGAGGCTCTTTAATGGTGAAATATTATTAATAATTAGTGGCCAGGATTTAACCGCTGATGAATTCATTCGAGTAAGCAGTGCAATAAAATGGCAGCGGGAATTTGAAAGGTGTCATACCAGGAAGATATTTATTGATGATGCAAATCATACATTTTCATCAAAAAAATGGCGTGACCGGGTTGAAACGGCTACATTGGAATGGATAGAGCAGTTATGACGCATGAGGGAGTTATTATCTTGATGCGTTTTATTTTTGTACTATTCATTCTACTTGTTGTTTCTTCGTGTGATCGCGACGGTATTGAAATTATTGCCAGTGATTACTCTGTAATTGAAGGTTCAAATGGTGAAACAGAACTGGAAGTTCGTTTTGATGTACGTGGGGATGTCAAGAAAGATATTGTTTTACCCATAGCAGTAATCCCTATATCTACTGATTCTTCTGATTTAATAAGTATTGATAAAGAGCTTCTGATAATAAAAGGTGCTAAGGCTGCAAGTATAAATATAACAATTAATGGTGATAATGAACTTGAAAAGGATGAAGAATTCTTTGTCAAAGTTGATTTTTCAAACCATCCGGGCACGCGCCTGAATTCTGATGCTGTATCAGGTGTTATCAAGGTGACAATATTAAATGATGATTTGTCTAACTTCGCTAACCTGGCTGAAAAGCAAAACAAGGCGCCATCGCAAGTCTATACATATAGTCAGGACAGGATATCTTCTGGGCGATTGTTAAAAGTGGGACCTGCACATGAATATCAAACCATTGCTCAGGCAGCATCAAATGCAGGAGACGGTGATACGATTGAAATTGATGCATCCGGTGATTATACCAATGACCATGCTGTATGGAGGAAAAATAATTTAACTATAGTAGGGGTTAACGGAAGGCCTCATATAACAAACGACCAGTTTATTAAAAATGGGAAAGGTATCTGGGTTATTAAAGGGAACAATACACGCATTATTAATATTGAAATATCGGGTGCAAAGGTGTCTGACAGGAACGGGGCAGCCATTCGGCTTGAGGGTGATAACCTTTTTATAAAGGGATGTAATTTTCATGATAATGAAAACGGCTTGCTAACTAATAACTCAAAACGTGGTGAAGTTGTGATCGAGAATAGTCAATTCTCAAATAATGGCTCAGGTAGAGGCCAGACTCATAATATTTATATTGGTCGAATCAGGAAGTTCACACTTAGAAACAGTTTTTCTCATAATGCCAATGTAGGCCACGCGGTAAAGTCACGGGCTTATATCAATAATATCCTTTATAACAGGCTATTTGAAAGCAACTCTAGTTACGCGGTTGATTTGTCAAATGGGGGCGATGCCTTGATTATGGGCAATCAAATATATCAGGGTGCAGAGACAGAAAATTCGGCAATGGTTTCGTATGGTGCAGAAGGCTTGGCATACGAACAAAACAAGCTTAGGTTTTTATTTAACTCCATGCTTAATGAGAGAAGTAGTGGGGTTTTTGTGAAAATAAAAAGCGGTGCAGATGCAGCCGTCGGAAATAATGTATTCTCAGGAAACGGGAAAATAGTTCAGGGCCATGCGGAACTGTTTTCTAATATTAGTGGTAAGAGTATATTCGATAGTTTTAACCAACAGTCACTGATTGTGAATGATGGGCTTAAATGGCAATTGGTTGATGCGGCAGCAGATACAAAGGAGAGGCTGGGCTTGAATATAACCCCGGAAAATCACTATGTAAATGGTCGGTTATTAATAAGGCCAAAAGCAGGTAAAGCATATGATATTGGTGCTTATGAAGTGCAGTAATGATACTTCTGCTATAGTTGAAAATAATCGTAATTAACAAATAGCATCTAGGGTGTGATGTTTTGGTAAATTCGATGCATAATATTTTGGGGGAATTTACAGTATGGTATATAGCTTTAAAGCAATAATTAAAAAGTTACTTGGTCTTGATGGTAATCAGGGTGTTGATCCTGCAATGCATGGTGAGGCTGGTGTTGCTGAAAAGGGCCATAGAGAATATGTAGGTGGTATGTGGGATGAAATTGGTAAATTGCAATTTGATTTCCTAATCTCTAAAGGCCTGAAGCCAGAGCATTATTTTCTTGATATAGCATGTGGCTCATTAAGGTTAGGCGTAAAAGCTATACCGTATCTGGAAAAATTTCATTACCTTGGTGTGGAAAAAGAACAGAGCCTTATTGATGCAGGTAAGAAAAAAGAACTTCAGCAGGAGATGCTTGATATAAAGCAGCCAGAGTTACTTGTTTCTGATGCATTTGAATTTAATCAATTATCAAATCGCCCTGATTATGCAATTGCCCAGTCTTTATTTACTCACCTCCCAGATGAGTTAATAGAAATATGTTTCCGTAATTTGAGTTCATCGATGAATGATAACGGTGTTTTTTACGCCACATTTTTTATTAAGCCTGATGATGCTCATAAAAACCCGGTAAAAGCTCACGATCATGGTTATTTTGCTTTTTCTAAGGAAGAAATGTGCGCCTTTGGTAATGACAATGGGTTTATTGCAAATTACATTGGTGATTGGGGCCATCCGAGAAATCAGGTTATGGTTGAATATCGTAAGAAAAAATAAAATCAGTATAATTAAACTTACACAATTATTTCTTTACAGTCTGGGTGGCTTAGAAAACCATGAGGACTTGCGGTATAGCCATAAGCACCAGATTGGAAGATGCATATCAGATCATGTTCATTTGCAACGGGTAAATCCATTTTATCCGCTAGAATATCCAGTGGCGTGCAAAGTGGCCCAACAATACTGACGTTTTCTATATCTGATGAGATCACGTTTGTGGCTATGCATACAGGGTAGTTCTTGCGAATTACCTGCCCAAAATTACCAGAAGCAGATAGATGATGATGCAATCCTCCATCCACTACGAGAAAAGTATGACCACGCGACGTTTTTTTATCAATAACTTTCGCTATATAGATACCTGCTTCACCAACCAGGTAACGCCCCAGTTCCATGATGATCCGTGTGTCAGGCGAGTGGGAATGGAATTCATCAATCAGCCGGCTCAAATTACGTGAAATATATTCAAGAGGAATATGCGATTCACCAGGAAAGTACGGGATGCCCAGGCCGCCACCAATGTTGAATTTCACAAGTGGGCCAGGTACGTGTTCCAGTAGTCTTGTGGCGAGTTCGAATGTTTTGTCATGAGCTTCAATAATAGCTTCTTCTTTCAGGTTTTGTGAGCCAGAAAAAATATGCAAGCCGACAAAATTTAATTCTGTATTATTTATACTGGCCAGCATGTCTGGAACCAGTTCGGCATCAACACCAAACTGTTTCGGACCACCGCCCATTTTCATCCCTGACGCCTTTAATTCAAAATCAGGGTTTATTCGAATAGCAACATTCGGCGTTATGCCCGTTTGCTTGCCAATCGCTTCAATTCGTTCCATTTCCCTGAAGGATTCCATGTTGATGGTTATGCCGGCATTGATGGCAGCCCTTAACTCATCTTCACTCTTACCTGGCCCAGCAATACTGATATTTTTATTACTCATTTTGGTGTCGAGTGCCACCAGCATTTCACCTTTTGATGCGAGATCAAAACCATCTACAAGGGTGCTCATGTAGTTGACTAGCTCAGGCATTGGATTTGCTTTAATTGCATAATGAATAGACAGCTGCTTTGGCATGGTTA
>Ga0316207_10003335_pt1 | contig 15040 bp, 11 predicted proteins | sample 6weekpyrite_MG_FD_204943 | JGI IMG/M metagenome (GOLD analysis project Ga0316207, IMG submission 204943) | Microbial mat bacterial communities from mineral coupon in-situ incubated in ocean water Damariscotta River, Maine, United States -... | ecosystem: Environmental > Aquatic > Marine >... | reverse complement strand
TTATGGCGGAGAAGAAGGGATTCGAACCCTTGATACGCTATAAACGTATACACACTTTCCAGGCGTGCTCCTTCAACCACTCGGACACTTCTCCAGAAACCTGTTTTAACTAATACTTTCCCTGACTCATACGAACAAACCTACCATACGATAACTTTATCCTATTGATTTATATAAAATCAGGGCATCGGGGCGGAAGATTGTAGCATATTCACTAATAAGTAGAACGCTGTGAATTAGTTCACTAATGAACTAAAGTGAAGAGGATTTAGACTCGGTTATAGCTAATATAATAATACTTTCTCCAATACATCATATATTCAGAAGTAGATTAAGTATTTTCGCGCTGTACTTCAATTGCCTTCCCCGTGAGCTGGATCAATATTTTGAATCGCTTGTAAGCCGCTTCATCAAGCTGACAATCATCATTTCGGCGATCTACATAAAACATTCCAATAGGTTTTCCATCCACGAATACTGAACCGGCAAAAAATGATTCAATACCAATAATCTTTTTTAATTTTTCGGGTACGATATTCCAATATTTGTTTTTATTTTGTTCATTCAAGAAAATGCTTTGGGGCTTTTTCATTATATGAGTAAATAAATTAGTGGGTGTCAGTGAAATTTGAAATTGATTAAAATCAGGGTCGCTATCAGTACCCAACAAATACCGCGCGTTGAGTTGGTCGTGGTCTATCCCTTCGAGCATACAAAACACAACTCTATTCAACCCTAAGCCATCGTGCATTGCGCGTGTTACTAGTGTCATTAATGTACTAAGGTCTAAAATTGTCGCTGCAGCGCGAATATTGTTAGAAAGATCTTCGTATACCTCTAATTGGGGTAACAAACAAAAATGCTTAACTTCCTCTTCTACAAGTTTAGGATTACCCTCGCTATCCAATTCAAATTCAGGGACAAGTGGTAGCAGGCTCGCAGCATGTATTACCTCATACCAAGCAGATTCACGCGCTGCAGCAACAGCATTAAGATGAGCCATTCGAACTGCTTGGCTGAAATCAATCTCAAGAAAAGTGGACAGATGTTCTATGCACTCAAGCATTTCTTTTGTGTACCAACCATTTTCAGCTCGCCGTGCAAGTTGACACGCTAACATAACACCATAAACCCGTGGGTTGGTTGCTTTGTCAGCAGACAATGAATCTGTGACGAGCTCAGGGAGTTTCCAGTGCTCAGCTAATGCTAGGCTAAGTTGTTTAAGACTAAAGCCCAGTACGAGGTATTGTGCTTCATCGGCTGAGATGCCGTCTTTTTCAATAACTGCGCGAATCCTGTTTATTTCTTCACCACCATTCAACAATATCGCCATTTCACCAATATTGTGGAGAAAAGCTGCAACAAATGATTCCTTCGGGACCATATCAGCGCGGCGTATAGCCCAGTCATAAGCCTGAAAAGCAGCATGAAACGCACGGCTTGCTACGTGCATATAAGCACGCATATGTTCATCTTTAGCTGGGATCGCCAACATATCCATATCTGCAGGCAAGCGCTTAACTTTATCAAGACCGATCATCATCGCTGCGCTTTCAAGCGTGGTAACATCAGATGATAAACGACCACGAGGTAATGAATTAGCCCAGCGCAACATTGTTAAAACAGTACCTGGATCATGCAACATACTGTCGCAAAAACGGTCCATGGACATCCCTGCAGAGGTTTTAATTCCCCGCACATTCTTCGCAGTTTGCTCCAATATTGGGAAACGAATATCCGCAAGTAACTCAACCCAACCTTCAAGGCCGGGTTTATCTACATTGGTTGCTTTCATCGTGCTCATTTATTGTCCATTCCACACTTTACAGCCTTATTAGCGGCACTAATCAACATTTCATTAATATATGTTTAAAAGTCCCTAATTTATATATGTTATAGAGCCGTTAATTATTCCCGTTTAGCGATGCAAAGTTACTCAAGCTTCAGATGAAATTGCCGATAGCTGAGCCTAAGAAGATGTAGATTATGGAGATTTTATGTTTATCATTATCGGTGCCATTATTGTGGTGGCTTGTGTTGCAGGTGGATTTGTCCTGTCACACGGTAACTTAATCGCGCTTTGGCAACCTTATGAAGTTCTTATCATTTGTGGTGCAGCCTTTGGTGCCTTTGTCATCGCCAATCCGATGAAAGTAGTTAAAGCGGCCTTTGGTGGTGCTATCGGCGCGATGAAAGGTGCTAAATACGGCAAAAAAGAATATTTAGAACTGCTTTCGTTGATGTTCGATATCTTTGCAACTGTTCGCAAGGAAGGCATGATGGCGATCGAAGAACATATTGAAGATCCCAAAGAAAGTAGCGTATTCAGCAAGTACCCTAAGATACTCAAAGACCACCATGCTATTGAATTTATTTGTGATTACTTGCGTATTATCGTTGGCGGTAACATGAATCCCTTCGAGATAGAAAACCTCATGGATATCGAATTAGAGACACATCATCATGAGGCAGAGCAACCTGCATCGGCAGTTACCCGCGTTTCAGATGGCCTACCTGGCTTTGGTATTGTTGCCGCTGTACTCGGTATTGTGATTACAATGGCGTCACTTAGCGAACCACCCGATGTCATTGGCGCTCACGTGGCAGCGGCTTTGGTTGGTACTTTCCTCGGTATTTTATTCGCTTATGGTTTTGTTGGCCCTATTGCAACTGCAATGGAACATAAGGCCTCGGACGATGCTAAATTTCTCCAATGCATTAAGGTTTGCATCCTTTCTACATTGAATGGCTACAGCCCTCAAATCTCGGTCGAATTTGGTCGAAAAACCTTATTCAGTACCGATCGCCCTAGTTTCAACGAACTAGAAGAATACTTGAAAGAACAAAAAGCGGCTTAAATTGGTCGTCCTGAAATGGAAGATAAAAAACAACCGATAATCGTTAAACGCATCAATAAAGGTGGCCATGGCCACCATGGTGGTGCGTGGAAAGTAGCCTTTGCCGATTTCGCTGTCGCGATGATGGCATTCTTTATGGTGATGTGGCTACTCGGCGCTGTACCGACCGAGACACTCGGTGGTATCTCTGATTACTTTGAAAATGTCAGTCTTACCGAAGGACAAGCAACGGTGCCCAGTCAAGGCATGGATGGTCCAGGTGGTGCGAGTACCAGTATGATCGATATGGGCGGCATGATGGATATTGCGAAAGGTGAAGGCGATAAAATTAACCAAAAAAATAAAGCCGACGATGAATCTGTTGTCGATTCAGACGAAGAAGCCGATGTGAGCGCCGCACTAAAAGCAGAAAGTGATGCAAGAGAGGAAAAGGAACGTCTTAAAGAATTAATGAAAGACATGGTTGACGCGATTGGTAAAAATAAAGCCCTATCTCCATATAAGGATCAATTACAACTCCAGGTGACTGCTGAAGGCCTACAGATTCAAATACTTGATGAAGCAGAACGTGCAATGTTCGATAGCGGTGGCTCTAATATCAAAAATCATATGCGTGAAATATTATATGAAATTGCAGGTTTTCTCGATACCGTTCCAAATCGCGTCAGTGTCAGCGGTCACACAGATGCCTCACCTTTTACCGGTCGCGAAGACTACAGTAATTGGGAGTTATCTGCAGACCGTGCTAATTCTGCTCGGCGCACATTAGAAGAAGGCGGCCTCGCTACAGCGAAGATTGGTCGAGTAGAAGGGCTTGCCGACTCCAATCTCTTCACTAAAGACGACCCTTTTAGTAAAACCAACCGTCGCATCAGTATTTTGGTAATGAACAAAAAGACGGAAGCCGCATTAACTGGACTCATTGAAGATCCCGTGACTGACGATGCCGATGCTGAGAAACTCAACGATGAACCTATCGCGCCTGAGCCACTTCAATTACAACCGATTGACTCACCCATTAATGACGAACAACAACCTGAACCAATTAAACAACTAGAGTTAATACCAGGCACCGATGAAAGCCTAAATGAGGCACCTCAACCTGAAGAAAATCTTACCCCGATAAATGAAGAGGCCGCTCCTGCACCACCCACAGGGCTAATTAAATTGCCACCAATTATCGATCCGAGCCTGTTACCTAAAAAATAATTTATGCATGCTAACTGTTGCATAGGTTTCATATGTTAGGACTCATTTTATGCGTCATATACAAAAAATATGTTTTTGCTAGCGTAACTTTTTGATTATCATTTGTTAAATGCAGCTTAACTACATATTTTTCGCACTATAGTTGCTAACATTAGCATTAGGACAACAGTCTGCGTGCAATTAGCAACGTAGATTTAACTATTGGGGCATACGTTTGCGTCACCTGACACTACTTTTAGTATTACTATTGCTATCTAGTTGTGGTCAACCTTTGACCTTACTTGATCAGATTAAAAAAGATGGTGTAATACTCGTCGCTACTCGAAATGGTCCAACGACCTATTTCGAAGGTCCTGACGGTCCTACTGGTTTTGAGTATGACTTGGTTAGCTTGCTGGCAAAAGAACTTAATGTAAAAGTTAAAATCATTACCCCTTCGAATCTATCAGATATTCTGTCACTTGTTTCACAAAACCAAGTGCATTTAGCAGCAGCTGGCCTCACTGTTACTGAATCGAGACAACAGTGGATACGCTTTGGCCCCACTTACCAGACAATTACAGAGCAATTAGTCTACCGTATGGGCAGTGGCATACGAAAACCACGAAAACCAGCCGATTTAATTGGAAAGCATCTTGAAGTTGTTGCTGACAGTAGTCATGCTGAAAGATTAGAAGAACTACAATCATCACAGCCTGAACTAGAATGGATCGAGAACTCGGAGCTTGATAGCAACGAACTACTCAACTTAGTTTGGGAACAAGTCATTGACTACAGTGTAGCCGATTCCAATGAGGTAGATCTTAGTCAACGTTTTTATCCTGAATTACGTGCCGCATTTAATATCAGCAAGCCCCAACAACTCGCATGGGCCTTTCCACTAAGCAACGATAACAGTCTTTATGATGCCGCGGCAAAATTTATCAAAAAAATAAAAGCCAACGGCGAACTCGATGTTTTGCTTGACCGTTATTATGGTCATATTGAAAGATTCAATTTTGCCGGGACCCGCACATATCTTCGTCATATTCATAAACGACTCCCAAAGTATCGTGAGCTATTCGAAACTGCTGCCAATAAAAACAAATTAGATTGGAGACTACTTGCCGCGATTGGTTATCAAGAATCACACTGGGATCCGCAAGCGCGCTCACCAACTGGTGTTCGAGGTATTATGATGCTGACGTTGCCTACTGCCGAATATCTAGGGGTCAAGGATCGTGTTGATCCTGAGCAAAGTATCAGCGGCGGTGCGGAATATATTAAAAAACTAATAAAGCGAATCCCAAAACAAATTGAAGAGCCAGATCGAACTTGGTTTGCCTTAGCTGCCTATAATGTTGGACTAGGACATTTAGAAGATGCGCGTATCATCACAGAAAAGCGAGGTGGAAACCCTAATGTCTGGAACGATGTAAAAGAAAACCTGCCACTATTAAGCCAACGAAAATGGTACAAACAAACGAAACATGGTTATGCACGAGGTCGTGAACCTGTCCGTTACGTTGAATACATCCGTAGTTACTATGATTTGTTGATTTGGTATAACGCACAGCTAGATGAGCGCATTACGCTGACCCCGAATGAAAATGACAATAATGAGGCGATAGAAATCACCTCTCCAGCTCTGTAAGCTATTCTAATTCTGGTTTAATACTCTATTAATTTTTTATTCTAGGCAATTCCGACACAGATTTAATATGCAGTTTTTTCATTATGTGCTGACGGTGAACCTCAACTGTACGAGGACTTATATCTAACCTGCGAGCAACCTCTTTATTACTCATTGATTCAGCCAACATTTTCATCACTTCATCTTCTCGCGGCGTCAGACTTTGTAATTTTTCAGTCATCGACACATCTGCCGTCCCTATAGCTGCAGCCGACTTATCTCTATTAAATGCCGCGTAAATACTTTTAAGTAACGAATCACCGTCATATGGTTTTTCTAAAAAATCAAACGCACCTGCTTTCATTGCCTCCACTGCGGAAGCAACATTCCCATAGCCTGTAATAAATATAATCGGCAATGTGCAGCCTAGCTTATTCATCTTTTTTTGTAACTCAAGGCCACTCATTTCAGGCATATTAATATCAAGCACAATGCAGCCTTCATGCGAGGCATCATAAAAATCTATAAAATCCAGTGCGCTGGAAAAAGTCCTTGAATTTAAGCCGACAGAATCTGTCAACGTTTTAATTAAATCTAACGTCGTATGATCATCATCAACGATATATACTGTTTTTTTACTCATACTACTAAACGATTCCCAGTTCTATTATTACTTTATTATTGATGATTTTATTTCAGCATTATTCCCTATTTCTATTTAGGTGATTTAAATGGGGGGGGGCAAATCATGCTCGGTTAATCCAAATAAAATATTTCTCTGGTTAAATCTTATTTCACCATCATTATTATTGGTTGTTTTCTATATAGTTAATAAGTTTATTTAATTGCATATCGGAACTAAATGCAATTTTTACAAATACTTACGTAGTTTGTATGGTTCTTTTTAGGCTAATATTAAGAAAAAAACACCCATATTCCCTAATACGCAGCGATATACATCAACAAATAAACTTACGTCAATAAATACAAATAGTCATAATGAAAAAGGCAGGTGAAACAAATTTACTTTCTACGTTGACGGAAAAAATCGCGTAATAATTGCCCACACTCATCAGCCATGACGCCGCAGCATACATCAACATGGTGGTTTAATTTACGATCATCGGGAATGGTATAAACACTTTTAACCGCCCCTGCTCTTGGATCCGCCGCTCCATACACAATGCGCTTAATACGTGCATGAACAATTGCGCCCATGCACATCAAACAGGGCTCTAGGGTTACATATAGAGTTGTATCAGGTAAACGGTAATTATCTAGTGCAATGGCAGCTGCGCGCATGGCCTGAATTTCTGCATGCGCAGTTGGATCGTGATTTATAATGGGACGATTCCATCCCTCGGCTATAATTACATCATCCTTAACAACAACCGCACCAACAGGTACTTCTCCTTCCTGTTCTGCGCGTTCTGCCAGCTCAATCGCATGTTGCATGAATTTTTCATCGTGATTCATATCGGTACTAACACCCCATCTTCAGAAAAACTGCTTCCCAATATTATTAACGTGTTCGATCAAGTCGGAAATGACAAGGCATGAGAATTAGATAACTAGGAGCTTACATAAAGTAAGTGACGAAGTTAGAAAATTATCATAACGTCGTCAGAACGACTTCAGCGGAGCCGTTATTCCCACTCGATCGTGGCTGGCGGCTTACTTGATATATCATACGCAACACGAGAGATACCCGTGACTTCATTAATAATACGACTCGAGACAAGCTCTAGGAATTCGTAAGGTAAGTGCGCCCAGCGTGCTGTCATAAAATCAATGGTTTCAACTGCTCGTAATGAAACAACATATTGGTAGCGGCGACCGTCGCCTGTCACGCCTACTGACTTAACCGGTAGAAAAACAGTAAATGCTTGGCTCACTTTTTCATATAGATCATGTGCTCGTAATTCTTCTATAAAAATATTATCAGCAAGCCTTAAAATATCAGCGTATTCTTTTTTGACCTCACCTAATATCCTCACCCCTAAACCGGGACCCGGGAAAGGATGGCGATAGACCATGTCATACGGCAGTCCTAATTCAACTCCTAATTTACGCACTTCATCTTTAAATAATTCACGTAAGGGCTCACAAAGTTTTAACTTCATATAATCAGGTAAGCCCCCCACATTATGATGTGATTTAATAAGATGTGCCTTACCTGTTTTAGCTCCTGCTGATTCAATGACATCAGGGTAAATTGTGCCTTGTGCTAACCACTTCGCACTTTCCAGTTTTTGGGATTCTTCTTCAAAAATATCAACAAACAAATTGCCAATGATTTTTCGCTTTGCCTCAGGATCATCTTGTCCCTCAAGGGCATCGAGAAAACGCTGCTCTGCATCAACACGAATGACCTTAACACCCATGTGTTCAGCAAAGGTGGCCATAACTTCATCACCTTCATTCAGACGGAGCAAACCATTATCAACAAACACACAGGTTAATTTTTTACCAATCGCTTTATGTAATAACGCGGCGACCACTGATGAATCCACACCACCGGAAAGCCCAAGGATCACTTCATCATCGCCGACGGCTTTACGAACTGTTTCAATACTATCATTAACAATATTGTCTGCTGTCCATAGGCCAGCACAACCACAGATGTCGTGTACAAATCGACTAATAATACGTTCGCCTTGATGTGTGTGCGTAACTTCAGGGTGAAACTGTACACCATAATAACGACGAGACTCATCAGCCATGCCAGCAATCGGTGCACTATCCGTTGAAGCCATCAAAGTGAAACCTTCTGGCAGCTCGACGACCTTATCACCATGACTCATCCAAACGTCGAGTAGTCCATAACCCTCTTTGGTTTGATGATCTTCAATATCTTTTAATAACTCTGTATGGCCACGTGCTCTGACTTGCGCATAACCATATTCATGGGTATCGGCTGATTCAACTCGACCACCAAGCTGTGCGGCCATGGTTTGCATGCCATAACAAATTCCTAATACAGGTATTCCCATTTCAAAAACACAATCGGCCGCACGAGGAGACTCCCCTACCGTGACTGTTTCAGGACCACCCGAGAGAATAATCCCCTTTGGGCTAAAATCAGTAATTGCAGATGCATCAACATCAAAGGGATAAATTTCGCTATAAACACCCGCTTCTCGAACGCGACGGGCAATAAGCTGCGTATATTGTGATCCAAAATCAATAATCAATATACGATCGGCGTGGATATTAGACATGCAGTAACCTGTTTTTAACTAGAATCAAAAAAGACGGATCCTTATTCTGATGATCCGACTTCTTCCTATTAACTTGAACGATAATTCGGTGCTTCCTTGGTGATGGTCACATCATGCACATGACTTTCACTCATTCCCGCGCTGGTTACACGAACAAATTCTGGCTTGGTACGCATTTCATCCATGGTTGCACAACCTGTGTAACCCATGCTGGCACGGACACCACCCACCATTTGATGAAGAATCGCCAATACCGAACCTTTGTAAGGCACACGCCCTTCAATACCTTCTGGTACCAATTTATCTTGATCAGCACTGTCTTGGAAGTAACGGTCACTTGAACCGTCTTTCTGCGACATAGCGCCTAATGACCCCATACCACGATAAGATTTGTATGAACGCCCCTGATAAAGCTCAACTTCTCCGGGCGCTTCTTCAGTGCCGGCAAACATACTGCCCATCATCACACTGTAGGCCCCAGCCGCCAGGGCTTTAGCCACATCACCCGAAAAACGGACCCCGCCATCAGCAATAAGCGGGATACCATCTTTAGCCAGGGCTTTAGCCACATTACTCACCGCTGAGATCTGAGGAACACCAATGCCCGTCACAATGCGTGTAGTACAAATAGAGCCAGGGCCAATACCCACTTTTACTGCATCTGCACCCGCATCACGCAGGGCCTCAGCTGCCGCTGCTGTGGCAATATTACCGCCAATCACCTGCACATCTGGAAAATGTTGCTTAACCCAGCGTACTTTATCGATAACACCCTGAGAATGGCCATGCGCTGTGTCCACAACGATAACGTCGACGCCGGCAGCAACCAGTGCCGTGACCCGTTCATCTTCAATCGAGGTACCAACTGCAGCTCCTACACGTAGACTGCCTTGATCATCTTTACAGGCCAACGGCTTTTCAGTGGCTTTGCGAATATCCTTAACCGTAATCAGCCCGCGTAACTCAAAATGCTCATTGACCACCAACACCCTCTCAATACGGTGTTTTTGCAACAAAGCAATAACTTCCTCTTTACTCGCCCCTTCCATGACCGTGACAAGCTTATCTTTCGGTGTCATCACCTCAGAAACAGGCGCTTTATATCGAGTCTCAAAACGGGTATCTCGTCCAGTAACAATCCCCACCACTTTGCCATTATCCACTACCGGCACGCCTGATATATTATTTTTTCTTGTTAATTCAAGCACTTCACCAATTGTTGTACTTGAAGATACCGTAATTGGGTCTTTAACAACGCCACTTTCATACTTTTTCACCCGATGAACTTCATTGGCCTGCTGCTCAACGGTCAGATTTTTGTGAATAATCCCCATACCGCCTTCCTGCGCCATAGCAATCGCTAAACGGGCCTCAGTCACCGTATCCATAGCCGCAGAGACTAAAGGCATATTAAGGGTGATATCACGGGTTAAACGCGTCGCTAGGCTGACTTCCTTAGGTAATACCGTGGAATGTGCTGGCAGCAGCAAAACATCGTCAAAAGTGAGGGCTTCTTCAATAATGCGCATATCTGGCTTCCATCTGTGAGGCTGGCCAAATGCGGCCAGTTAATTAGCAGATAATTATAGAGATTGACGAGGGCGGGGTAAACTAGATAGCCTATGTAAATCGTCAGAACATGTAAGTTTACTGTCGACTCGGGCACAATATAAGAATATATTTAAGGTCCACTACAGAATAATTAATTAATACAATAACTATGCACTTCCGGAGGAGAACCACCAATGAAGAAAATCGCACTTATCGCTGCTGCTGCCTGCATGACAGTGTCAACATTTGCTCTAGCTGATGGCCATGCTAAAAAAGCTGCAGGTCCTAGCAAACAAGAAGTAAGCTCTGCTATCCAAGCTGCTGTAAAATCAGTTGAGGCTGCTAAATCAGTTCGTGGCGAATGGCGTGACAGCTACAAATTCCTTGGTAAGGCTAAAAAGGCATACCACAAAGGCGATATGAAAACGGCAATGAAATTGGCGAAGAAAGTAGAGCGTCAAGGTCACATGGGTAAAGCCCAAGCACTTGCAGAAAAAAATGCTCGTGGTGCTAATTACATAAAATAAGCGCTTCAGTAAATAGCTTATAAAAGGCCGGCTTATGCCGGTCTTTTTTTTGTTCCATCTCAGTAAAGGCAGGCAAGGATTACATATAGGTAGCCAAGGGCTTCTATGCCCAGCACTAAAAAGTTATCATCAATCATATGGAAGACTTTGAATACGAACAGCCACAACGTGAAATTTATTCTGTTTCGCAACTTGCCAGCGATGTACGGCAAACATTAGAACGAAATTTCCCCTTATCTTGGGTTGAAGGTGAAATCTCTAATTTGGCGTCTCCTGTTTCAGGGCATATTTATTTCTCTTTAAAAGATCCTAAAGCACAAGTACGTTGCGCGATGTTTAAAATGCGCAAACGACTACTCGACTTTGAACCCGAAAATGGAATGCAAGTATTGGTGCGCGCTAAAGTTGGTCTCTATGAAGCTCGTGGTGATTTCCAATTGATCATTGAGCACATGGAAGAAGCCGGTGATGGTGCAATGCGCCGCGAATATGAAGCGCTTAAGCGCCGCCTGCGTAACGAAGGCTTGTTCGACGCTAAACATAAACAAAGCATTCCCAAACTGCCAACAAAGATCGGAATTGTTACCTCGCCAACTGGTGCCGCAATCCATGACATGCTCACTGTATTAAAACGTCGGTTCCCAAGTATTCCTGTATTAATTTACCCTGTCCCCGTGCAAGGCGAAATTGCTGCAGGGAAAATATCAAAGGTAATTAAATTAGCCAACACAAGAAAAGAATGCGATGTATTGATTATTGGGCGTGGTGGCGGTTCACTTGAAGACCTATGGGCATTTAATGATGAACACCTCGCACATACGATTTATAGCAGTAAGATCCCAATCGTGAGCGCAGTTGGTCATGAGGTTGATTTTAGTATCGCTGATTTTGTTGCGGATGTTCGTGCACCTACGCCTTCAGCAGCAGCTGAATTACTCAGCCCCGATCGGAATGAGTGGTTACAAAAATTGGCTTCTCTGCAACGTCGACTCATCTCAAGCATGCAGAACCGACTTAGCCAAAATTCACAACGCATGGACTGGTTAAGTCAGCGCGTCAGCTCACCTCAGCAACGGCTTGAGCACGCAACTGGGCGCATAAAAGAACTAGAGTATCGTTTACTGAGTACTCAAAGAAACCGGCAACAACAATACAGTAATCAAATACAAATATTACAGGCTGCTCTCCTACGTCATGCACCTGTACAAAAAATTAAGAATCTACAGCAACAACAAATTTTGTGGCAAAACAGATTACAACAAAGTATGCAACAGACATTACAAAAAAATAGTGAACGACTTTCACTAACAAGCGCTACCCTTGATGCTGTTAGCCCGCTCTCAACACTTGGGCGTGGTTATTCAATTACTCGTCAAATCGACACAGGTGAACTTATCCGCGATGCGGCTGCCATAAAGAAAGGTACTCGTATTGAAACCCGCTTAGAGAAAGGCCTACTCATATGCAATGTCGAAGACAGCAAACCAGATTAATAAATCTCATTCGCTATTTACTGTTACCTTTACTATTTACTCTGAGCAGTAGCGTCACGGCTTTACCAGAACACAAGGCTATACCCGGTGGTGTCGCGGTTATTCTTCTTGAAAAATCCAGTAAAGACAAAACACCTGTTGTTACCTATAACAAGCATCGCGTTTTGGTCGTTAAAGAGAAGGAAAATTGGCTAGCCGTTGTCGGTATTGGACTAACGGCCAAAACTGGAAGGCATTCTATTAAGGTCAAGTCAACGGGCGACATCCCATACACGCAACATTTTGTCGTAAAACCGATGAAATATAAGACTCAGCATCTCAAAATAAAAAACAAGCGGAAGGTTAATCCTAATGCTAAAGATCTAAAACGTATCCGCGCCAATAAAAAAGAAATCGTTCGCGCACTGACTCATTGGAGTGACAATGATGCGGTTACAACAGATTTTGTTGCCCCTGTACAAGGACCTGTTAGCAGCCCTTTTGGTCTTCGTCGTTTTTTTAATAATCAACCACGCAGACCACACAGCGGGCTAGATATTGCTGCGGCACAGGGCACACCCATTATATCCCCAGCTGATGGCGTCATAATAGAAACGGGTGATTATTTTTTTAATGGTAATACCGTACTCATTGACCATGGGCAAGGCTTAATAACAATGTACTGTCACATGCACACTATCGATTTAAAGCCGGGACAACGTGTAAAACGTGGTGAGAAATTTGGTAGTGTTGGAAAAACTGGACGGGTTACTGGTCCACACCTGCATTGGGCTGTCAGCTTAAATAACAAACGTGTTGACCCGACCCTGTTTCTTGCCACAGAAAAAACACTCACTAAATAGATTTCACCTATTCGGCCACTAATGGCGGCATAGGACAGTCCAGCACCTCAGAAATAACACGGTATAACTCGGATTCTTTGTGAGAAATATTTCCATCTACTAGCAAACACGCTGCACATGTATTCAATAATTTCTTTTTATCTGCTGGAACTAATAGTGATAACTTATCGAGCGCCTCATCCAACTTGCGAAAGCTGAGTTCATTTTCAAAAAGCAATGAAATTGTATTGTTATCTAAATCATTTGCAGCGATAAAAAATGTATCCTGCGGCGATTTATTATTATTTTTATCTATGTATGCTATTACTGAAAATAAACACCCCACCTCGTCATCAAGCGATGATAAAGAAAGTTTATTGTCTCTGCTTGAGTATTTCTCAAAATTTCGCCTCAAATGATGTAAAACCAATCTTTCAAGCATCCATTCAAATAGACCAATCTTACCGTCTAAACCAATCAGCCGTTCTACGATACTTTTAAAGAGCTCATACTGTGGTACTGATAATTGTCGCAAAGAAGGCAAAGACAATTCAATAAGTGGTAAACGTGAATCTATAGTGAGTTGCTTTCTTTCCGACCATAAATCGCATACTTGTTTATAGACGCCCGAATCTGCATTGTATTCGATGTGTAGTAATTGCCGCTCGCGGATAGCCAGATCATTATCAAGTAAAAGAGTATAAATAACAGCACGTGCGCCATAGGGCTCTCTCACAGCAGTGGCAAACGCTGTCGGAAGGTTTTTTAATAATTTAACTGCTGCATCGAGGTTTTCAGATGTGGGAGCACCTGTTTTATTTAGCTGTTCAGCACCCGCCAAAATGATAGCGGTTGTTGCTGCCGTCATACGATCTTTATTAATATCATTGTCTTTGGTATCAGTGGTCTTTTTATATTTAGGTTTGTTCGCAACAAAAATACCATTCCATGATGGTTTTACACGCTTAATACGTTCATCTAACGGTGGATGGGTCGCGAATAAACCAGAATAATAATTACTCATACCTGCACCGAACAGGCAATGGCTGATCTCGGAACACTCTGGATTATCGATATTTGACCCCATCTGGCTCGCTCCAATATTGATTAAAGCACCCGATATACCCTCTGGATTCCGGGTAAATTGGACAGCTGAGGCATCGGCAAGAAATTCTCGTTGTCGGCTGACGGCTGCCTTAATCAAATTCCCAAAAAAAGTTCCCGCATAGCCAATGGCCATTAGTCCGAGCCCTAGCCCGGCAAAAGCTGCACCATTTTTTCGGCTACGCGCACCCGATCGCATCATGTGATAACCAATAATGCCAATCACCAATATTCCATGTAGAACACCAATTAGCCGAATATTTAGTCGCATATCACCATTTAGGATATGGCTAAACTCATGCGCAATGACACCCTGAAGTTGTTCACGATCAAGTATCTCAATCGCACCTTGTGTAATCCCGATAACCGCATCACTGGGTGTAAAACCTGCTGCAAAAGCGTTAATGCCAACCTCGTCTAGTAAATAAACTGGCGGGACTGGTGTTCCAGATGCAATCGCCATTTCTTCAACAACATTAAGAATTTTTTGTTTGTCAGAATCCAGGCTACCATGTGACAGTAATTTACCACCTAGCATCTCGGCCACAGCCGCTCCACCTGATGACAAACTGCTAACCTTATAAATACTACCGATAACAATAACCGATAAAACAACGAGACTGATCCCGGCAATAAGCTGCCAA
>Ga0316207_10003334_pt1 | contig 15045 bp, 10 predicted proteins | sample 6weekpyrite_MG_FD_204943 | JGI IMG/M metagenome (GOLD analysis project Ga0316207, IMG submission 204943) | Microbial mat bacterial communities from mineral coupon in-situ incubated in ocean water Damariscotta River, Maine, United States -... | ecosystem: Environmental > Aquatic > Marine >... | reverse complement strand
ACACTGCCTTGCTCTAAATCCGCAATGGTTTGAGCAAAGGTTGCTCGCGTTGGATTGCCCGTACGAGAATAATCAAATTGACGTTTTTCGTTGAAACCTTTTAATGAATAAGTACTTGATAGATGAATAGGCGCAACAACAGCACCATGGTGCTTGTCGGTGTTAATGCCAGCACGTACGGCCGCAGTAGTAATATTACTGATGTTTGCATTCGACATTTCTATTCCTCTTTTCGTGTACAAAGCGCTTAGTACACACTTTAAATTCATTTGGATGTTTGGACGTCTATAACTCTAAACACTTTAACTATTGAGGTCAAGATATTTTAGACATCTAAACTTCTACTTGACTGAATTGCTGCATCCAGTAAAATCTATCTTATAACAATATAAAATAGTACATCTTAGCTTTAGCTGTACCTAATAATTATCGAATAGATATAACCAGAGGAATTTTCATGGCTCAGTGGAATGACGAATATATAAATCCCTATGCCGAGCACGGTAAGAAAAGTGAACAAGTAAAAAAAATCACTGTTTCAATTCCTTTGCGCGTATTAAAAGTATTAACAGATGAGCGCACTAGACGCCAAGTAAATAACTTGCGCCATGCCACAAATAGTGAATTGTTATGTGAAGCATTTTTGCATGCCTTTACTGGTCAACCTTTACCTGATGATGAAGATTTAGCAAAAGATAACGAGCAAAAACTACCGGCCAGTGTTCGCCGTATTTTAGAAGAAAAAGGTATTACCGATTTTAGTGCTTATGAGGTGGATGAAGAATAAAGGTCTTCACTCTATTTAACTAAAAAGCCGTTAGCATAATATGCTAGCGGCTTTATTTTTTATTCCTTGTTATTCAACTTTAAGCTATATAGTTCAATTTAAAGGAAAAAGCACGGAGTTGATGACTATCAATGAGTACTTTTGACGCCTAAATTGGGCTTTACAGCAACAAGATGAATTTACAAGTGGTATTGCTTACTTAAGCGGTGAACACTCTCAATAAAGTGTCCGGCATGCTCTGGGTTAACATCAGGGTGAATACCATGTCCCAAGTTAAAGACATGCCCAGTACCGCCGTGACCAAAGCCTGCTAATATTTTCGACACTTCTTGCTCAATACGTGGCAATGGTGCATATAACATTGACGGATCCATATTGCCTTGCAAGGCAACTTTATCACCAATACGCGCTTTGGCGTTTTCTATATCAATGGTCCAATCAAGACCCACAGCATCACAACCTGTTGCGGCAATATCTTCTAACCACATACCACCATTTTTAGTAAATAAGGTTACCGGCACTTGGCGGCCATCGGCATGACGAGTTAAACCATCAACGATTTTAGCCATATATTGCAAAGAGAAATCTTTATAATCTCGTGGCGACAATACCCCGCCCCAAGTATCAAATACCATCACCGACTGAGCGCCCGCAGCAATTTGACCGTTAAGATAAGTAATTACTGAATCTGCTAATTTATCCAGTAACAAGTGTAAACTTTGCGGATCGGAAAACATCATTTTTTTGATTTTAGTAAAGGCTTTTGAACTACCACCTTCAATCATATAAGTTGCTAACGTCCAAGGACTACCTGAAAAGCCTATTAACGGTACTTCACCTTTTAGCTCTTTACGAATAGTGCGCACAGCATTCATCACATAACCTAATTCATCTTCTGGATCAGGAATAGCAATTTTTTCAATATCCGCTTTACAAGTAATAGGGTTAGTAAATTTTGGCCCTTCACCTGTTTCAAAGTACAAGCCTAAGCCCATGGCATCAGGAATCGTTAAAATATCACTAAACAAAATTGCCGCATCAAGTTTAAAACGACGCAGTGGCTGAATAGTCACTTCACAAGCAAACTCTGCATTACGACAAAGTGACATAAAATCACCAGCCGTTGCTCTTAATTCACGATATTCTGGTAAATAACGTCCTGCTTGGCGCATCATCCATACCGGTGTGTAATCTACAGGTTGCTTTAAAAGCGCACGTAAATAATTGTCATTTTTTAATTCGGTCACCAATAATTCCTCTAAAATAATCGTTCGCGCGATTTAAGTCTTACTTTTGAGCGCGATTGAAATCCCGCTTACTGTTTTTCAATCAACGGGGAATTGATGCTGCGTATTCTAGCATTGGCTGTATTTTGAATCTATGCGCCAAATCAATTCCTTTTCTACTAATAGGTGCTTGGAGTGAAATTAGATGTTTGGAAAGAAATAGCCATTGCAAGAGAAATATCAACCGAAGAACAAAAAATATATTTCAGCTTTGTTACATTTTAGTGAAAACCATCAAATTACCGACAATCAGTTACTTAGCTGAAGGATAAGTTAAATAAGACTTTATACGAAAAAAATCGTCGAGTTTATGCTCTATTAAAGTTGTTGCAGCGATGAAAATGCTTTGATATAAAATAGCTGCGCTAGCAAAGAAGCACCGATTAATAATAAAAATACTTCTAAATACAACTAATAAGAATCTTGATTAACAAGACCATAAAGCGAGCATTTCAAGCCTTTCTCTTCGAGAAAGGCTTTTTTATTTCTAGTACTTTATCTAGTCATAACTAGATAAGTTAATGGCTATTATTGCTGTTCAACTCTCGGTAAATGGTGCACATCAGCCGTGTGTAATTTAACGCAATTTCGACCATTGTCTTTTGCATGATAAAGGGCTTCATCTGCAAATGAAATTAGCTGTTGCCAATTTATGCTTTCACCCTGATTTGTGGCAACACCAAAGCTTGCTGTTACTTTTAGCTCGGTGTTGCCTTCAAGACAAAACACTGGTTTTGCAATGGTAAATCGTAATTTTTCCGCAATAAGCATAGCCGTCATGGTGTTGGTATTAGGTAATAAAAGCGTAAACTCTTCACCACCATAACGCGCTAAAATGTCATATTCACGTAAACTGTTTTTCAGTCGTAAGCTAAATTCTTGTAATACTTTGTCACCGACTTGATGACCATAGTTGTCATTGACTTGCTTAAATAAATCAATATCCATCAAAATTAATGATATTGGCGTTTTATCACGTTGAGCACGTAATACGCCCTTAGCAGCAAATTCATCGAATGCTCTACGGTTATATATATTTGTTAGTGAGTCTACTGTTGCTTGCGTTTCAAGTTTGCTTGCTAGTTGTTGACTAGCACTGATAGTTAGCGAAAAAAAGCTAGTAATAGTTACTAGCTGTAATGATAAAAGCGAAATAGCATGTATTGCACCGGCATTCATAAAGTCGTTTAATTTAGGCTCGTTAAAGGTTAAGTAAATACGCACCACAAAAATTAGCCCACAAAAAAGAAATGACAAACCTAGAAAGCGGGCAAAGGTTAATTGCTGTTTATTTTTTTTAGTTAATACTTTGACGCTAATAAATAATGATAAACCGGCCATAATGGCACTAATCGCCATAATTCTAATATTGATACTGCCTTGAAAATAAGTGCAATAAATAAACGCTAAGCCCATTGCACATAATAAAAATAAGGAAGCTTTCTCAAAACGCTGCTTATCAATTTTCAAAAATTTTAAAATACCAATAATTAACAAGCTAAAGCCTGCTACAACCGCTAAATTTGCAACAATAATAGATAAAAAATCGGAAATATATTGACGTAAACCAAGTAGAATAAAACCAGAGGAGAAAAGAAAGTAACTGTAACCTAGTTGTTTAAAACCACGAAAAGATGGATGAATACGTGCAAATACAAATGAACCAACGCCAAGAAACAAACCTAATAAAAGGTTTGTTAGTGCTAATGTTCTTATGTCTAATCCTTCCATCACAACAACAAATTTTTTAATACCACATCAGGTAACTATAGCTCATTTTTTAAACAATGCACTAAGTATTCTTAAAACCCATATAAGGTACTGATTAATTATTTGCTAATCCGCTATTAACCAGATAGATTTCTTTTATAAACTACCTAAGAGAACACACAATGAATAGCCCACAACGAGACATAACCTTACGATTTTTAGCTGAAACACAAGATGTTAACTTTGGTGGCAAAGTGCATGGTGGCGCAGTAATGAAATGGATAGATTTAGCTGCTTATGCTTGTGCCGCAGGATGGAGTGGTCGTTATTGTGTTACCGCTTATGCCGGTGGCATTCGTTTTGTTGCACCAATACATGTTGGTAGTTTAGTAGAAGTTGAAGCAAAGGTGATTTATACCGGTAATTCTTCAATGCATATTGCTTTAGAAGTAAACGCTTGCGATCCTAAATCATTAAATCGCCGTTTAACCACCCACTGCATTGTCATTATGGTTGCTGTTGATCAAAACGGTCAATCTGAGCAAGTACCGCAATGGACCCCTGAAACAGAGGCAGACAAAAAACAACATGCTAGCGCGGTAAAATTAATGGACATGCGCAAGCAAATTGGTGAAGAAATGCAAATTTTTGTTGAATAAGGGGTAATTGATAATGAAAATAAAACAGCTAATTTTCACCATGATCTTGTTGAGCGTGGTTATTAGTAAACCAAGTTTTGCTTTAGGTAAGCTTGGTCACCAAATGGTTTGCCAGTTAGCTTTTGAGTATTTGCCTGACGCCAAACAAGCTAAGGTAACTGCATTACTCAACGCCATTCCTAAAAATCATCAAGAGTTAATAAATAGTTATAATTATCAAAAACAAGGTGCCGCGATAACTTTTGCAAACGCTTGCACATGGGCGGATGCCGTTAAACGTCTAGACGAGTTTAAAAGCTTTAACCCTTGGCATTACATGAACGTCCCCCGCGATCACCTAAAAATTACTGCTGATGATTGTAAACAAGACTGCTTACCACGCGCCATTTTACATCACCAAAATATCTTAAGACCAAGCAACCAGTACAGTCATTGGCAACAAGCCCAAGCGTTACTTTTTTTAGGTCATTGGCTGGGGGATATTCACCAACCTTTGCATATCAGTTTTTCCGATGATTTAGGGGGTAATAAAGTTAAATTTTCACACCTTGACACTAAATGTAGCAACTTACACTGGTACTGGGATCAGTGTATTTTGTATAAGGGCACAAACAGTAAAACTAAATGGCTAACCTTGTTGAAAGCTCAATGGTCACAGCAAACACAAGCTCCATTCCAAACAGCACAGGTTTGGCAATGGGCCGATGAATCTTTTCAAATCGTCAAAAGTGCTGATTTTAATTATTGTAAATTAGACGGCCAAGGCAATTGTCAAAAGCTCGCAGATAAAATAAAGCTACCCAGCGGCTATTTAAAACAATACCAAGGCGTAATAGAGCAAAGGTTATTGCAAGCTGCACAAAGATTAAGCAGCATAATAGCAACCACATTATAACCATGAACACTTCACATTAACCGCCTATTGCAATGTGGGTGGTTTAATTGTCTACTATCATTCCTTAATGAGTAACTTTCGTTTTATATACCCAAAAATGATTAAAAAAATACCACCTTTATTGACACTTTTTTTCATCTGCACTGCTGCTTTCTTCAGCCATGGAGAAGAGCCCACTTTCCCTGTTATAAAACAATTATCTATTTATGTACCCGGCGCTGTCGGTGGCGGTTATGATCATACCGCGAAAGTCTTACGCTCCGTATTATTAAAAGAAAACTTAGTAGAAAAAGTTGAAATAGTTCACTTAATTGGCGCCGGTGGTGTGCTGGCATTAACGTATTTCATCAACAATGATTTTCAAGATCAAAATGCCGTGTTATTAGGCGGACGCTCAATGATGGGTGCCGCTTTATATAACAACTCGCAAATGTCGATATTACAAACAACACCCATTGCCAGACTCAATGGCAAACCTTTAGCTATTGCTGTTGCCAAAGACTCCCCCATTGCTAGCATTGACGACTTATTTGCAGGTATGCATACTGATATTAGCCTAATTAAGTGGCTAGGTGGCTCTGCAGGTGCTGCTGATAGCATATTTTTAAAAGATTTGTTAAACAAAATGAACATTGCCACTGATGATATTAATTATCATCCAGTGCCGGGTGGTGGTAACGCTGTTGCTGAGCAATTAGTCTCAGGACATTATACGGCAGCAATTAGCACCCTTGATGAATTTCTTGACTATTTAGCTGACGATAAGATACGTATTATTGCGGTTACCTCTAAAGAACGAGTTAACCATATTGCTGCGCCAACCTTGATAGAAAAAAACATTCCGCTTACCCTGTTTGACTGGCATGGTGTTTTTGCTCCCGAAAAAGCAAAGGATTTAACAAAACAAAAACTAACGGAATTATTTCAGCGCGTAGCAAACAATAATATATGGCAAGAAAGCCTTAAAACTAAACAGTGGCAAAATAACTTCTTGCTAGCACAAGCCTTTGTGGATTTTGTCAAAGCAGAGCAAGCTCAGCTTTCGAAAAAATTTCATCCCTCAGCAAGCAGTAAAGTCACTAAACTTTCTGCCAATGAAAAAATCGAATCTTTATTAAACAAACCTTACCGCTGGGCTGTTTATATTGCCTTAGTATGTTTGTTATTGCTGATTACTCTCTTTATCCTTAAACGGAAAAGCATTAATAGAGAAGTAATTCTACAGAGCAATCTTGAAAAAGTAGAACAAGAAAATCAGCTTAATAAAGCTAAATTGGCAGAGAAGATTAACGGCATTTCACAGCATATTGAACAAGAGTTCACAAAGTGGCAGTTAACCACAACCGAAAAAGAAATAGCATTAATGCTGCTAAAAGGACTTACTTTTAAAGAAATAGCCGAGGTGCGTTGTAAAAGTGAACGTACTGTTCGTCAACAGGCAGGTGCTATATATGCAAAATCATCTTTGTCTAATCGCAGTGATTTAGCCGCTTACTTTTTAGAAGATTTTATGACCCCTTAATCACAAAAAGTTAAGGAGTGTAGAATAAAAAAGACCAACAATGCCCCATTATCCAAAAAGAGTAATAAGCAGAGTCGGTCAAAGAAGGAAAGTGGTTAAACCATTAACGAGTAACTGGTTTTGTTGCTCTTAGTTGTTTAACTACAGCTGAAAGAAGAAATAATGCGATCACAGTCAAAAAGCCTAATGCGATTGGACGAGTGAAAAAGATAGTAAAATCGCCAGTAGAAATAGACAACGAACGGCGGAACTCTTGTTCAATTAACGGCCCTAACACCACCCCTAGCAATACTGGTGCAATAGGAAAATTAAAACGTCTCAAGGTAAAGGCTAATATCCCCAAAACAAAGACAATAATAGTATCGCTAATACTACCCTTTAAGCTAAATGCTCCTAAAATAGAAAAAACAATCACCGAAGAGTACAGTAACCCTGATGGTACTTTCAGTAATTTAGACCACAGCCCCACTAGCGGTACGTTAATAACAACCAATAAAATATTGGCAATATATAAACTGGCAATTAAGCCCCACACCAAATCACCGCTGTTTTGAAACAACAATGGCCCAGGCTGTAAGCCATACATTTGAAAAGCGACCAGCATAACCGCCGTAGTAGCAGAGCCAGGAATACCTAAGGCTAATAATGGCACCATACTGCCGCCAGCAGCTGCATTATTAGCTGCCTCTGGCGCAGCTACGCCTTCAACAGCACCTTGACCAAATTCTTCTGGACGTTTCGAAAATTTCTTCTCTACACCATAAGCCATAAATGCAGCAATAGTACCACCTGATCCCGGTAGTATTCCTGCAAAGAAACCAATAACAGTGCCTCGTAGCCATGCATATGCTGAGCGAACCCACTCAAAATTACTCATACCTAATTTACTCTGCGCTGAATCAAACTGACTTTTGCCTTTATCATCTTGACCTGACAATACCCACAGACTTTCACCAACCGCAAACAAGCCAATACCCGCCAGTACTATATTAATACCGCTATAGAGTTCTGGTAAACCAAAGGTTAAGCGAGCAGTCCCTGTTTGCATATCAATACCTATCATGGCAATAGCGATACCAAGAAAGGTAGCAAAAAGGGATTTAACTAAAGAATTTCCACCAATCGTTGCCACCATAACAAGCGCTAGTAACATCAAAGAGAAGTACTCTGGTGGACCAAAAAGCAAGGACAATTCAACTAACGCAGGGGCAACTAGCATTAACATTAACGTGGCAAAAGTACCGCCAATAAATGATCCGATTATTGCCGTGAGTAACGCTGTGCCAGCCCTGCCCTTTTTAGCCAGAGGATGACCATCAAAGGTTGTAACCACAGAGGAAGAACAACCTGGTGTATTAACCAAAATAGCTGTCATAGCACCGCCATACATAGCGCCATAATAAATGCCGCCAAACATAATAAAGGCTGAAATAGGCTCCATTCCAAAGGTGATGGGTAAAAGTAAAGAGATTGCCACTGCAGGCCCTAAGCCGGGTAAAACCCCAACCGCAGTGCCTAGTAACACGCCAATCATGCCGTACATTAAATTTTCAGGTGTACCCGCAATGCCAAAACCATTGGCAATATTGGTAAAAATATTAGTGAGTGAATCCATTATTTACCCTCTTGGTTATGGAACGATAACGTTTAGAAAATGTTCAAAGACAATCGTAATAAACGTTGTTAATAAAATGCCTACTATGATGTCTCGTTTAGTAGAAGTAGAGCCGAGTATTCTTGAGATCACAGGAATAAAGACGGGAGTCACAAAGATAAAACCTAGATAAGCCAAGCCAAGTAAATACACAGCAACCGTTGCTGCCGAAAAATAGAATTTATTTAAGCGTTTGATAGCAGGATCTAGCTGACTAATATTGCTGAGTGACTTTCTATTTTTTAGTTCACCTATAAATAAAAACAAGCTACAAAAAAACAGACCAATACCAGCAATAGATGGAAAGAAATAAGGACCGATATAAGCATAACCTTCTCCACCAGAGCCAAGACCACCGTGCTCTATAATTTCTTGGGTTTGCTTACTATCACTTACAATAAACTGACTAAATTCTTCACCTACTAAAAAATTGTCTTGCCAGTTGTTTCGCTTAAGTATGTCTTGCCAAGTGCTAGAATTTCTAGCTTTAGTGATGAGAGCTATAAGGTATTGCTGCTGAGCAGCACTAATATTTGGCGCTGCTACAATTGCTCGCCAATTTTGAAAAACAGCATCAATGCCTAGCTCAGTAAAAGTCATAATATTAGGGTTAACACTACGGGTAGGCGATGAAATACCCAACAGGCGAACCCTATTGGCATCAACAACGCCACCCCATTCAGAATAGCCAGAAACACCGGCCACCACTTGCCCGCCCATTAAGGCGGCTGTAGCTTCACCACCACCAGTATAAGCAACATAGTTAATATTTTTAGGGTTAATCCCTAGCTTATCGGCTAATAAATTCACAAATAAATGATCTGCACCGCCCGCTGAGCCACCACCCCATATTATTTTTTCAGGGTCTTTTTTGAAGGCTTGCATAAGATCAGCTAACGTCTTATAAGGCGAATTATAAGGAACGCCAATGGCTTGATACTCGCCGGTTAGCGCCGCAATAGGGGTGGTAGATTGCAAGTTAAACTCACTATTATGCATAGCAGTTGCCCCTGTCATACCAAAACCGGTAATCATCAATTTATGCGGATTGCCATCAAAAGTAGCAACTAGATCTGCTAGAGCGATAATACCGCCAGCGCCGCCTTTATTTACCACCTCAATTGAGACTGGCGCTAACTTTTCTTCTATAATAGTTCTTTGCAAAAATCGACCTAATTGATCCCAACCACCGCCAGGGTTAGAAGGTACTGTTATCACTAACGGATAATTAGGTTGCCATGCATTACTTGATGTTTTTTGTGAGAAAGCATGGCTAATCATGGGTAAAAACATGAGCCAGAGCAGTAGCGTATTTAACATACTTTTGCCATTTGTTGGGATTATCAAAATTTCACCTATAATATTTCTTAGTTGATGCATTAACTTGTTTAGAACGATCAAATAGCGCCATTTAATCGCTTTCTAAATAAGGGATTTCTTAACGCTAAATTAAGTTGTTTTTAGGTGAAAAACATCAGGCATGAGACTTGTTTTGTAGCAAAAGTGGAAGATTAGCCCATTACAGTCAAATGACTTATTTGACTGTAACTGCATGTAATTAATTGTAATTATTGACTCCAGTCTTTTGACGGATATCTAAATCTGTAAAAACCTTCATGGTAGCTGTAATGATATTGCTTTTTGAATATCAGAATTAGATAAACCGAAATTTGCTTAAATAAACAAACTAACTTTACAACAATGAAACGTAACAAATAAAAATAACTACTTACGTTACTTGGAGAGGAATATGTCAATAAATAAACAACGATTTACTAAAAAGGTATTCAAAAAAACCGCCATTGCACTAGCATGTGCAAGTGTTACTTCATTGGCCATTGCAGCTGATGCACAAACTGAAACAGGCTCAGAAGCTAAAAGTGTTGAAAGAATACTAATCACTGGCTCTAATATCAGACGAAATAGAGATATAGAGACTCCTTCTCCAATTGAAACTGTTGGTAAGGAAGAGATGGAGTCAGCAGGTATTGGCCAAATGCAAGACCTAATAAAAATGGTTCCTTCAATGGCCGGAGCTGACTTAGCAGGAAGTCGCGAGGCACAAGGTACATCTCAGTTTAGTTTACGGGGGTTGGGCGTTGCAGGCACATTAACCCTAATTAATGGACGCCGAGCAGGACTTTCACCTATTTCTACATCTCAAGGTTTCTTTTTTACTGATATCAACCAGTACCCAACCAATATGATTGAAAGTGTTGAAGTACTCAAAGATGGCGCTTCAGCTACATACGGCTCAGATGCTGTTGGTGGTGTGGTCAATATAATTACCCGTAAAAACTTTGAAGGACTAGAGATCGGTGGCGAATACCGCGCTAATGAAGTCAACCCTGCAAAAAGTTTAAATGCAGCCCTTGGTCATAAATTCGATAAAGGGCAATTCTCAATGTTTGTTAACTATTACGCGCAAGACGGTGGTGCGCGTGGTGAATATGACTGGCTAGTTAAGCGTTCTAAAGGTGATTCTTTTAATCCTTCTGAAAACCAATATGACTCTTCAACAGGGGGAGGTCGATATTCTTTAGCAACGCCAAACCCGAATGACCCAACCAGCTATTTACGCTCATCTGATGAAGTGGCTGACCCCTATTGCCAACAAGAAAGTCCTATTTCTGGTATTACACAAACCTTTGTTGACGGTAATAACTGTCGCTACATTTTTTTAAATCAACGGGCATTAATTGGTGAAGAAAATCGTTTACAAGCCTTTGCACAGTTTGATTACCAGTTATCAGATGACACCACTGTTTTTGCTGAAATGAGTTATTCAAGTAATGGCGTAAACGACATTATTGGCGGCGCACCATTAGATGTTCGCACTGATGATGGCGGCTTTTATGTGCCAGGCGACCACCCTTTTAACTATTTTGTTAATGATGGAAGCGGTGGCATTGTTTGGGATGAAGCAGCCGTTGCTGCCAACCCATCATCAGCCGTTGACGTTATTTTTAGAGGTCGACCACTCACCAACTATGATGGAAACTTGGGTGAAAAAATCGAAAAGAACTTTGAAAATAATCGCCTTGTATTGGGCTTCGACACCTTTTTAAATGACAACTGGAGCCTATATGGTTCATACATGTATGCTCGTTCATTAATGACCGATGTTTTACCGCGTAATTACAATGGTATTAGATTTAGAGAAGCTATTGGTAGTGGTCGTTGGAATCCATTTCAAATAGGTCAAGTAGCGCCAAACGCTGTTTCTGTAAAAGATGGCGTGACTACAGCGGGTAATAGCGTATTTGGCCCCTATACCGAAACAGATCTTGGTCAGTTTACCAGTTACCGTACCTTTGTTCGTGAAACTCAACAACAGGCTGCTGAATTAACATTAAGTGGCATGCTGTTTGAACTTAATGGCTTAGAAGTTGTTGGTGCATTTGGCCTGCAATATCGTTCTATGGAATACAGCGAAATTGCTGATAGTGCGCAGGTATTCCAACAAGGTGGTTATGAAGACTTTGTTTTCTCAATTAATGGCGCAAAACAAGATACCATTGCTGTTTACGGTGAAATTATTGTACCTGTGACTGAAGACTTAGAAATTCAAGCGGCTTTACGTTACGAAGATTATGGTGACGGTGAAGGTGGTGATACGACAGATCCTAAAGTCGGTATACGCTGGCAAGCTACTGATATGGTGCAATTACGTGGCTCTTTCGGTACTTCCTTCCAAGCGCCATCAGTTAGAAATGTTGCGGGGGCAGGCGGTGGTGGTTCATTAGCTGACCCAATTACCTCCGCGGTTTTTGCAGCTGGCCCAGGGTCAACATGTAACCCATCAATTAATGATACTTTTAATATTACCACCACAACCTTAGGCGGAAATTTAAAACCGCAAACAGCAACTAACTTTAACTTAGGCATTGTGTTAACTGATGATGACGCCTTTACGGTTTCTGCAGATTACTGGAACTATGATTACGAAGACTTAATTGGTCCTGGTCAATCAGCAGCATCAATTCTAGCGGATGAATGTAGTGGTAGTACTTATACGCCTGATGATCGCGTAACTCGTGACGCTACGGGTCAAGCTATCTCTATTGTTAACACCTTTGCTAACCTTGGCGGTGTAACTGCTGATGGTATTGATTTAACAGCTAACTATGCTTTTGACCAAGTATTGGGCGGCGAATTAGTATTTAATACCAGTATTACTTATATCAATACTTATGATATTGATAGTGGTGATGGTAGCCCTACATTTAATGGGGCTAATAATCGTAACTCATCATTTGGCCAATTAGGATCAGTGCCTGACACCCGTGTCAATCTAGGTTTTGATTGGCGTAATGAACAGCACAGCGTTAGCTTCTATGTTCGCCATATCGGTGGTTACGATGATCGCACGCCAAATAATGATTATGATGCTATAGACTCTTTTACCGTTTTTGATACTCAGTATTCATTTGATACTAGCGGTTTGATTGGTGAAGGCACAACAAACTTTTCTATCGGCATAAATAACCTTACCGATGAAGAGCCACCAGCGATAGATCGTGACAGTGCTAACGGTCGTAGGGCATTTGATAGTAAAGTGCATGATCCGAGAGGCAGAACTATCTATGCACGGTTTAAGCATAGCTTTTAGTTAAGTCATTTAAGTTGTAAAAATTAAAAGTAAAAAATTAACAGCCGCTTGATTTATCAAGGGGCTGTTTTGTTTATGGCTATATTGCTTTTGCATCAAGCTTTATGCTTATTTTTCTCTGCAATCCATTGAGACATGTACTTAGTGCTTTTGTGATGATGATGATTGAGCATGCTACCAATAAAATTGAGTTTGCGGTGTTGTTCTAAATCAGCCAACAACTTAATTAAATAACTTGAGAAGGTGGTAAAGTTTTTGTCTTGTTCAAACAAGACTTGCGCATTTTTCTGCCCTAAGTCACTTGCCAGTTGCCAAGTAGCTTGATTTTGATATAGCGCCACCGCTGCATCAGCAATAGCTTGAGCATCATTGGCAATTTCCCCCGCCCAAGGTAATTGTGTTTGCATACCTTCAACACCAATATTAGTGGTTACCGATGGTGTACCACATAGCATTGCTTCAGCGAGCTTTCCTTTGATACCCGCGCCAAAGCGTAATGGCGCTAAGCAAACACGGGCAGACTGCATAGCCATCATGGCATCATCAACCCAGCCTTTGACTAAAAATCCTGTTTTTTCATCATGTAAATCCGTAGCTTTCGGCGGTGGATAAGCGCCACAAATGTGTATTTCAGCCTTAGGTAATTGTTTGCGAATTAGCGGCCAAATTTGCTGTTTCAGCCATAACACACTATCCCAGTTAGGGGGATGACGAAAATTACCAATAGAAATAAAAGCCTGTCGCTGCTCATAACTGGGGTTGTTTTGTTCAAGTTGTTCTGCTTTATAAACAAAGGGTAAATAATGCAATAAACTGGCATCTACCTTAAACAGGTCTGTTAACAAGGTTATCTCTACAGGAGAAATCATTAAGGTTAAATCGCAACGATAAATAGCAGCTATTTCTCGTTTAGCTAAGTCCGAGCCTAATAGTTCAGAGTTAAGTAAATCGTTATCAATCAGCCTTTGGTTTTTTTTGTAAGCATCATGCCTACCATGACGCAGACAAAATAAATCTTCACTGTCTAATATTCTAAGTGCCTGTGGACATTGTTCACTCACACGCCAACCAAACTGTTCTTCCATCATAAAACGGTCGAACATCACCACATCAGGCTGTAGTTTTTTAATTAAGTCATCAAAACTTGCGCAATTAAGCTCAATATCAACACAATCTACACCTAACTTACTTAAGTCGACCATGTGATCGGTGCCCTGAGCAGTGCAAGCAAAGCTAATACTATATTGCTGTTGCTGAAAAAATTGTATTAACTGCAACATGCGACTACCCGCCGCTGAAGAATTAGGCTCAGGCCAGACCCAGCCAATAATAAGAAGTTTTTTCATAGTTCCCGTAACATCACTTTGTTGCTGTACAACTATTTAAACATACACGCTCTTTGCCATCAGGAGAATATGCTCCTCGATAACTGCTCCTGCGTTATTCTACTTGCGTACATCCATGCACTTATGCATTCTCCACATAAGTTATATCCCTATAACGTCTTGGCACCGCGTCATACGACCGCCATGGATGGCGGAAGTTCAGTTTTTGCAGGAGCAAAAAACTGTCCGTTCATCCTGAACATAAAAAGCCACCAACAATTTACTGCTGATGGCTTCTTTGTATTAGTTGTAACTGAGTACAACAAATAAACTATCTTGTCAGAATAAATTCTAACCTAGATTACTTTTCTGCTGAAGCATCGCCTACTTGTGGCGCTGGCTCAGGCTTTTGAATTTCTAATAATTCAATTTCAAATTCTAACACTGAGTTACCCGGAATGCGTGGTGGGTTACCGTTAGGGCCGTATGCTAAGTCTGAAGGAATAGTAAATTTATACTTAGAACCCACTGACATTAATTGTACGCCTTCAGTCCAACCTTTAATAACACGGTTTAATGGGAATACTGCTGGTTC
>Ga0316207_10003333_pt1 | contig 15049 bp, 8 predicted proteins | sample 6weekpyrite_MG_FD_204943 | JGI IMG/M metagenome (GOLD analysis project Ga0316207, IMG submission 204943) | Microbial mat bacterial communities from mineral coupon in-situ incubated in ocean water Damariscotta River, Maine, United States -... | ecosystem: Environmental > Aquatic > Marine >... | reverse complement strand
GTTGTTGTCAGCTATTTATCGTACTGGGCAAACATATGGCATCGGCCATATTGTTGATGTTGTTACCGGTAAACCCACAGCTCGCATTGAGCAGTTAGGCCATAATACATTGCCGACATATGGTGTAGGTAAAGACCTCACTGCACAGGAATGGAAATCTATTGCCCGCCAACTTATGGCGCGTGGATTTATTAATGCTGACATGGAATTTGGATCATTGATAATTACGGACGATGGTGTTCAGCTTTTGAAAGGGAAAACTCAGTTTCGTTACAGGCCAGATGTTAAAATTGCAGCACGTGTTGGGCGCAGAAGTTCTAGCAATAAGAAAGATTTTGTAGAATTGCCTGATGAGGCTCAGGGCTTGTTTATAGCTCTTAAAGGGCTGCGCAAGGAAATAGCTGCTGAGCGATCTGTGCCTGCATATGTTGTCTTTTCAGATAAAAGCTTAGTGGATATGGCTACAATGAGGCCCGAAACTCTTGATCAGTTTGGCTATGTCCACGGCGTTGGGGCCAGTAAAAAAGATGAATTTGGTCCAAGGTTTGTTCAATTCATTTCAGATAATTTACCATAAATCATCGGTCAGTAGTGGATCGTGATTTAATAAAATTATGTGTCTTTAATTCTCGTGTATGTGAAAAGAATCAGGATGAAACTTGGGTGTGAGAAATAAGAATGAAATTTCATAAACCGTGAAAATGACGCAAAAAACAACAAAATTGAACCCGAATTAGCTCTAAATGCTATTCTAGGATAGCTAATATGTTTCAATTTGAGAAAAATTAACAAAAAATTAAAGTAAAATTGCATTTTAAATTTTTAAGCGGCAAAATCTCGCCCGTGGTGGGAATAATTTTAGCAACGAGGGGTATGTTGTGAGAACTTTTGTAAACCGGGTCGCCGGAATTAGTGCAAGTATAATGATCGCTGGCAGCGTTGCTGCCTCGGTTGATGATTTTAATCCTGAGAAAGCTCATGGCAAAGAATGTTATGCACTTGTAGCTGATTATGCTGCCGGTATGGCTTCTATTGAAGCCTCAAAAAGCCAAAGTGTTGATAAGCAAGTAAGTGCTGTGTCAGCCGAGTTTAAGCAGATTTTTTCGGCGTCTGACCAGGCGCGCCGTTGTTACCTGAAAATGATGAGTCAGAGTGAGGGCGCTCAACAAGATGCACTTAAAGTTGGTGCATTTAAAGCAGGTGTTATTTTTGAAAAGGCTCAAGCTCAATTTGGTGGCTGGGTCGATGATATTTCACTTGTCCTTCTTTCTGATGTAGCCCCGGCTGCTGGCGAAGGCGCTGAGGCTGATCTAGAGGCTGAAGCGGCAATGGAAACCGGTATGGAACTGTTGATTGACAGTTATATGCTGCTTGAAAATGCAGAAGTCCTTGGTCAGAAAATGGGGCGTTTGGGTAATCGTAGCGAATAATATTTTGCTTTTAAATTTAGGGCTTATATGGCTCAAATTAAAAAGGCCCACTTCAGTAGAGGTGGGCCTTTTTATATTATGTAAACTTATTGCCAGTTGAGAATTACTTTCCCAGATTGGCCTGAACGCATGATGTCAAAACCTTTCTGGAAATCCTTAACGCCGAAATGATGTGTAATCACTGGGTCAAGGATTAACCCGCTTTCGATCATTGCAATGGTTTTATACCATGTTTCAAACATGCGACGACCATAAATGCCGTGTATCTCCAGCCCTTTAAAGATCACGTGGTTCCAGTTTATGCCTGTATTTTCAGGTAGTATACCCAAAAGGGCTATTTTCCCGCCGTGATTAATGGTTTCTAGCATGTCATTAAATCCTGATGGCACGCCTGACATCTCTAGCCCTACGTCAAAGCCTTCTGTCATATTAAGGTCGGACATAACATCACGAAGTGACTGCTTACTAACATTTACTGTACTTGTAGCTCCCATTTGCATTGCAAGGTCAAGGCGGTAGTCATTGACATCTGTAATAACAATGTGGCGGGCACCGGCGCGGCGGGCAATGGCAACAGCCATAATACCAATAGGGCCAGCACCGGTAATCAAGACGTCCTCCCCAACTAAATCAAATGAGAGTGCCGTGTGAGCAGCGTTGCCTAGAGGATCTAAAATAGAGGCTAAATCGTCACTTACACCATCAGGAATTGGGCATATATTAACTGCGGGAACAGAAATATACTCAGCAAAAGCACCAGGCCTGTTAACGCCGATCCCATCGGTGTTGCGACATAGGTGCCTTTTTCCTGCGCGGCAATTACGGCAGTGACCGCACGTAATATGGCCTTCTGCGGAAACACGTTGGCCAAGCTCAAGCCCTCTTACTTCTGTACCTAGTTCAACAATTTCACCAACAAATTCATGGCCAACGTGCATAGGCACAGGAATAGTTGCTTGCGCCCATTGGTCCCAGTTGTAAATGTGAATATCTGTGCCGCATATTGCTGTTTTCTTCACTTTGACTAGTACGTCATTGTGGCCGACTTCAGGGGCTGGGACATCTTGCATCCAGATGCCTTCTTGGGCCTTAGCTTTCACCAGTGCTTTCATTATTTTTCTGCCTTGCCTTAGTCAATTACACCGAGTTGCCGCCCAATACGTTCAAATGCGCCGATGGCATGGTCAAGCTGCTCTCGGGTGTGTGCTGCCGACATTTGGGTGCGGATGCGTGCAGCACCTCGTGGTACTACAGGGAAAGAAAAGCCAATTACAAAAATGCCTTCTACCAAAAGAGCATCAGCCATATCTGAAGCTTTTTTTGCGTCTCCCAGCATTACTGGGATAATTGGATGGCCGGCCCCGGCGAGGGTGAAGCCAAGTTCGGTCATTTTTTCACGGAAGTAAGCACTGTTTTCTTCTAGTTTGCGGAGCGGTTCGTGGTCTGCGGCAAGCATGTCTAATACCTTGCAGCTTGTCGCAGCGATAACTGGTGCCAATGTATTTGAAAATAGATAGGGCCGAGAACGTTGTCTTAGCCATTCTACCACTTCCTTAGACGCGGCAGTAAAACCACCAGATGCGCCGCCAAGGGCTTTGCCTAGGGTGCCAGTGATAATATCAACGCGGTCTTGAACACCAAAAAACTCAGGCGTTCCAGCGCCTGTTGCGCCTATAAAGCCAACAGCGTGGCTATCATCCACCATCACCATAGCATCATATTTTTCGGCGAGGTCACAGATGGCGGGTAAATTTGCGAGAATACCATCCATGGAAAAGACACCGTCAGTAGCGATTAGGCGAAAGCGAGCATCAGCAGCATCTTGAAGGCATTTCTCTAGTTCGGTCATGTCATTGTTTGCGTAACGGAACCGTTTAGCTTTGCAGAGCCTTACGCCATCGATAATACTGGCATGGTTCAGGGCGTCAGAAATGATAGCGTCTTCAGGGCCAAGAAGCGTTTCAAACAGGCCTGCATTGGCATCAAAGCAACTTGGGTAAAGAATAACGTCTTCTGTTTTAAGAAAGCTAGAAAGCTTGGCTTCCAGTTCTTTGTGAATGTCTTGTGTTCCACAAATGAAACGCACAGATGACATGCCGTAGCCGTACTTATCTAATGCTGTTTTAGCGGTTTTAATCAGCGTGGCATCATTGGCTAGACCAAGATAATTGTTGGCGCAAAAATTTATATAATCCTGCCCTTGTGAGCCCGTGACTTGTACTTTAGCAGACTGAGGAGTTGTTATGACACGTTCACTTTTATAAAGGCCAGCTTCGCGGGTTACGGAAAGTTCTTCTTTTAAAAACTCTGTGTAGCGTTCGGTCATCTTTGTGGCTCTTTTGCTTGGGTTATTCATACGAATAAAAATTCAATATAATGAATATCATATTCGGTATATTGGTCAATAACAGATTTTATACACTATACTGTATGGGGCGGTGTTAGGACGACCATAAGTGCTCGGGCCCCGGCTTCACCTTTGTTTTCAATGTAATGGGGTACATCTGCCTGATAGCGAGCTGTGTCGCCAACGGTGATAATTTGTTCGGAATGAAGATTTCGAACACTAAGAACACCTTCTATAATTGTGAGGTGTTCCACTGTACCTTTGCCGTGCCCTTCTGATTCTAAAACGCCACCAGGCTCTAGTATCAGATCATACCACTCTGTTTCAGAGACTTTGTCTATAGGACCAAGGATGCGCAGGGTGCATTTGCCATCTGCGCTTTGTATCTCTGGAGTTTGGTGGTTTTTTGTGATCTCTAGAAAGGGCACGTCATCGTTTTTTGCCGACGTGGTACTTAATAGATCAGCAATCTCAATCTCAAGTGATTGAGTTAAGCTCCAGATTGTTGCAAGTGTAGGGTTTGTAAGGCCGCGTTCAATTTGTGACAGCATGGATTTTGATACGCCGGAACTTTTTGCGAGTTGATCCAATGTTAGTTTTCGCTCAGCTCGCAGAGCTTTTATTTTTTGCCCGATGTCCGGTGGTGAATTACGTGTCATTGGCTCACTCATATTGTGTATTCTGTCCACTATATTGAACAAGTCTGTTTGATAGCAAGTGCATTCTATGTTTTGGCATTAGGGTGTGGCCGCAGTTTCCTTGAAAATACTATCCAGCCTGAATAACAGTGCATCGGCAGCTGGCTTATCAAACGTCATGGGGGGGCGAATTTTCAGGACATTGTCAAATGGTCCGTCAGTGCCGATTAGGATGCCGTTTGCATACAGTCTGTTTTTTATATAATCAGCAATTGTTGTCGCAGGCTTGCGGGTTTCGCGGTCTAGCACTAAATCAATGCCCCAGAACAATCCCATGCCACGTATATCACCAATCACTGAGTATTTTTGTTCTAGCTTTTCAAAACCTGCTTGAAGGTATAGCCCCATTTCATGAGCGTTCTCTTGCAAGCCATCAGCTTCTATTGTTTTAAGGACTGCAAGCCCAGCGGTACAGGATACTGTTGAGCCGCCAAATGTACTGAAAAATTCAGGCCCATTTGCAAATGTATCCAAAATATCTGCAGTGGTTATAACGGCTGCAAGTGGATAGCCATTCCCTAGCGGTTTCCCGAGCACAATTATGTCTGGAATTACCTCCTGATATTCAAAGCCCCAAAAATAGTGACCTAATCGCCCAAGTGAAGTTTGTACGTCATCGGCTATGCAAAGGCCTCCTGCGGCGCGCACTGCTGCGTAAAGCTTTTGCAACGCCCCTTCGGGCATTACCAATTGGCCGCCAACGCTAGGCAGGCACTCTGAGATAAAGCCAGCTATTTTGCGACCATTTTCAGTAAGTGTATTGATGATTTTTTGCGTGTCTTCGGCGCAGTCACTGGCAACGTCAATAGAGGCTTGATAACGACCCCGATAGCTATCTGGCTGTGGGGTTACATGCACCCAGTCTTCTTGAGGGTCTCCCCCGGTTTGATTAAACTTATAGGGGCTTATAGCCATGGCACCAGTAGTAATTCCGTGGTACCCGTGCTCCATTACTAACATATCTTTTGCGCCAGTTGCTTTGCGTGCGATCCTGATAGCCAGTTCATTAGCTTCACTGGCAGAGCTGGTAAACAGGCACTTATTTAATGGTGCGGGTAAGTTTTCGGTTAAGGCTTCGGCGTAAGCCATTAGGCTTTCATGAATGTAACGCGTGTTAGTAGAAACTAACTGCATTTGCCGAGTAATAGCTTCAATAACATGTGGATGGCAATGGCCTACATGGGGAACATTATTATAGGCATCAATATAAGCGCGGCCCTGTTGGTTAAAGAGGAAGTGCTTCCACCCACGAGAAACTTGAAGTGGGTCACTGTAGGTAAGTTTTTGATTTAACGGTGCCTTTTTCTTACGACGTTGTAGTTGGGTGCTTTTGTCAGGCTCGTGCCAATCGGTTTTATTATTGTTAATGTTTAATAGGGGGGCTGGGTTAGGATACAGGCTCTTTGCTGTATTCCAGAGCTGCCTTTCACAAGCCCCTGGCGGTGTGCCGTTGGCTGGGGGTGTTTCTGTCAAAAGCTGCAAATGTAAGTGCGGCCACCACCCACCATTTTCCTCATAGCCTCCAATTTCGCCAATTTGGGTGCCTGCTTGAACCTTAGTGCCGTGGGTTAAGTGTTTTAAGCTGTTTGGCGCTAAGTGCCCATAAAGGCTGTAGAACGTTACCCCATTTGGAAGGTTGTGCTCTAAAATTACATAGCCGCCATAGTCTAGATGATATTCAGCATCTGCTGCAGCCCAAACCACACCCTCTAATGGCGCGTGTACAGCGGTTGCTGCTGGAACATTAATATCAACGCCTAAATGATGGGTGCGCGAGGGCGCTAAAGGGTCGCCTGAATTATTTCCAAAGGCCTTGCCTGTATATATTGGGCGTGCCTCACCCCAGCCACCAATGGAAATGTCTGTGCCCATTTTCGTCATGTCTGCAGCAATGCTGGCATTTAAGGCTATGGTATCTTGGTTTTCAGGTGCATTTATAGCGGTTGCTGAACCAAAGCTGAGGTCTAGCTTGGGCGCATCATTGAGGTTTAAGCTTGGAAATATTGGGGTGAAAATTCCTCTGTTTTGAGAGAGCCATTTTAAAACCAAGGCGGATGTTTCAGATGCGTCCAGCCCACAAGCAATGCGGAAGTAGCTTGCAATTAATTGCGGATCAACACCATGAAAGCGTTCCAATAGTCTCCAGGCGGGAGCTTCGTTTAAAACCAGATACGGGTCGTTCGGTTCTTCGATCTTACGCATTGCACTATTGGTTACGCTTACAGCAAGGCGCATAAGTACTAACGGGAAAAATATTTCTATTTCAATGGCTTGTAAAGGTTTTGAGGCATTGTAGCCTGCCAGCAGCTCGGCTGCGTTTGCTAGAGGGTCATCGCTATCAAGTATGGCATATGCGGCTGCTACAGCTATCTCACCAATGCGGGCTGATTTAATCATGTCGCCAAAGTCGATCAAGCCAACCATTTTGTTTGCGACAGGTCTTCCTGATACAAAAACATTCATCTCATTAGCGTCATTATGGATCACTGTACGAGGGCTGGCGGCGAACTGTGGGAAGAGGGCGTCATACTGTGCGCACACTGTGTCTATGATTGTGCGTCTGCTTGGTGCACCCGTATCACTGTGTAGGTGTGTTTTTTCTTTGATCCATGCTGCATTCAGCAAGTCCCAAGGGAGCTTTCGTTCCAGTTGGTCGTGTGCAAAGTCACTGAGCGCTTCGTCGAGCTCTGCGAGGGCTGTGCCTATACTGGCTGTTAATTTCGGTGTCCATGGCAATGCGTTGGCCATTAAGTCACCGCCAAGGAAACTAATCATCCAACCAAGGCGCTCTTTTGAACCCGATACTAATTTAACAAGAAGGTCTCCGCTGAGGCAGGGAATTACCTCAGGTATTTCAACTGAAATGTTTTTAGAGTTTAAGTGCTGGTGAGCTTTTACTTGCATATCAATGAATGAAGCATCACAGCCCACGCGCATTAATTTAAAAATATAGCGTCCGAAATCACCTTCAAACAGGTAATTTTCGTCAAGCTCACCTCCCAGTCGAGTTAACGTTCCTTCTAAGCCGTAAGTGTCTCGTAGGAAGGCGGTTAGCATCATGGATGTGTCCCTTACACATAAGCCTTTACAAGGCTATTCATCTGGAGTTTCGATGCTCAGTTTGAGCATATGGCTGGTTGATTGTCATCAAGGAAATAAGAATTTTATCGCACCAAAATTTCCTTAACGGCCGAGTCTGAAGTGCTTTTAAAATTATTGTTATACAGTAATTATATTCATAAACGTTAGTTGTGGTTTGCGTGTCAATTTCAGCACAATGAGGGCGTTTGAAATCAATAATTACCTGTTTTTAGAGCATTTTCTTGACAGCTTTGTAAGGAAACCGCCTGAATGAAGTCTATAAAGATGGGCAAACTTATTGGGAGTGAGTTTGTCTGATTGCCGCAGCGAGGCGGCGAAAACAAAAAAAGAGGGGAAACTGGCGATGCTATCGATCCAGAGTTTAACACACACTTATCCAAACGGCGTGCAGGCGCTGAAAAATGTAAATCTTGAAATTCCGAAAGGTATGTTTGGTTTATTAGGTCCAAACGGTGCCGGAAAATCATCGTTAATGAGAACGCTTGCAACATTACAACAGCCCACGCATGGGCAGCTTATGTTTGGTGATGTTGATGTGTTAAAAGAACCAGATGCGATCAGGCGTTTGTTAGGCTACTTACCCCAAGACTTTGGCGTTTACCCTAGAGGGTCAGCATATGATTTGCTGGACCATTTGGCAGTGTTGAAAGGCATCACTAACGGCAAGGAACGAAAGCAGGTTGTTGAAGGGTTGCTTGTCCAAACTAACCTTTTCAAAGACAGGAAGAAAAAGCTCGCGACATTTTCTGGTGGTATGCGCCAGCGCTTTGGTATTGCGCAAGCTCTTATTGGCGACCCTCAGTTAATTATCGTTGATGAACCAACTGCAGGCCTAGACCCTGAAGAGCGCAACCGTTTTCATAACTTGCTCTCAGAGATCGGTGAGGATGTTGTGGTTATTCTTTCCACTCATATTGTGGATGATGTAGCAGACTTATGCCCGAACATGGCTATTCTGGCGAACGGTGAGATTATTTCCAAAGGCACTCCGTCTGATCTTATCGGCGATATTGAAGGCCGGATTTGGAAGAAGGTTATCGATAAGTCGGAGTTGGATGACCATAAACTCCGTTTCAATGTGATTTCCAGCCACCTTACGGTGGGTAAAATCTCTGTAAGAGTAAATGCAGCAGAAAATCCGGGTGAGGGCTTTGAAACAGCCTCTGCGGATCTCGAAGATGTATATTTTTCAGCAATTAGTGAAAGCCGTAAAAACGGTACTCAAGATGTTGATGCTGACGGCAACAACGCTGCTGCAGCTTAAGGAGATATATCATGATGCTCCGAATAGCTTTGAGCGAACTTCGCTACATGTTCAAATCACCGCAGACGATTGTTTCGTTTGCTGTCTTTTTTCTGTTCACATATTTTGCGATGGCCAGCAATAATGTCCAAATTGGTGCGGGCGGCAATGTAAATGTGAATTCCCCATTCGCGCTAACACAGACATTCCTAATTATGAATGTCTTTGCCATATTCTCGGTTCCTGCCTTCATGGCTAATGCGCTATTGAAGGACATAGACCATAAATTTGATGGCATTTTGTTTTCCACACCTATTACCAAAGCAGACTATCTGTTTGGTCGATTTTTAGGGGGCTTTGCAGCGTTAGTTGTTGCGTTATTGGGTATTCCACTTGGGTCCTTAGTAGGGACCTTCATGCCTTGGGTTGATCCGGAAACCTTGGCCCCAACCAACTTAGGGCATTATTTTACCATTTATTTTGGGTTTGTGTTGCCATCAATTTTGACCATGGCATCTATCATTTATGCGGTTGCCGTGATGTCTCGCAGTATTATGTACAGTTATCTAACGGTAATGGCGTTGTTGATACTGTATCTGGTGGGGTTCCGGTTATTGAATGGCCCTGAATACCGGGAAATTACAGCATTGCTAGACCCTTTCATGCTGCGCACCTTTACTGAGTTTACACGCTATTGGACAGCGGTGGAACGCAACACAACAATCATAAGCTATGAAGATGTAATCCTTACTAACCGTATTTTATGGATTGGTGTTGCAGCGGTATTCGTGACGCTTTCTTTCCTTCTATTCTCATTCCGGTCAGCGGCTAAGCAGCCAAAGCAAAAGAAAGATACAACAAATAGTGCGCAGCAAGCCTTGGCCAAAACAATAGAATTAGGTGTTCGTGGTACTCCCTCTTGGGGAAGGTCTACTGCCATTCAGCAGTTTTTACTGCGAACAAAGTTTGAGATCATGTCGGTCTTTAAGAGCTTGCCGTTTATCATCATTATTTTGTTCAGTGTGTTTTTAACCATCACATCACTGATCAGCCGTAATGTTGGGTACGGCCTTGATGCGTTCCCTGTTACACGGCTTATGGTGCAGGCAATCCAGGGTGGGCTAAGCTTAGGAATGATAGTGCTGCTCATTTTTTATAGTGCAGATATTATATGGCGCGAACGCACATCGAAATTTAATGAAATTATCGATGCGATGCCGGCACCAAACTGGGTGTTTGTAGTTAGTAAACTACTAGCACTCGCTGCTGTATTAATATCTATTATCCTTCTTGGGATAATTATGTCGGTCCTTGTGCAATTAGCTAGTGGATACAGTAGCTTAGAGATCAGCTTGTATTTACATAGAGGGCTGTTTCATTTTGCTATTGCCCCAATCTTGACGGCAGTTTTATGCTGTTTTGTTCAGGTGCTGTCGAAAAACCGTTTTCTGGGTATGTTAATAATGGTCGTGTATTTCCTATCCACTATCATTTTGTTCCAGTTTGGCTTTGAGCATCCACTTTATCAGTATGCCTCTGGCATTAACCCTCAACTCACAGATATGAATGGCTCAGGCCGTTTCATTGAGGGCGATTACTGGGTGCTGGCTTATTGGGCTGCATTTGCTGTCTTATTGCTGATGCTGACATATGTATTCTGGAACAGAGGTACCTTGCAGCCGCTTAAGTTTAGGTTGCGCAACATAAGCGCCTTTAAAAAGCTCAGTTTCGCATTGCCTGCCTTTGCTGCATTTGCTGCAATGATAGGCACTGGTGCTTATGTGTTTTATAATACAAATATCCTGAACGATTATGTCACTGCGGATGATACCGAAAAGCAAGCGGTGGAGTATGAAAAACGCTTCCGTCAGTATGCTGATCTGCCGATGCCGCGCACGACAGACATTAATATTGATGTGGATATTTATCCCTATAAGCGACGTGTGGAGGCACGCTCTACACAAATTTTAGAAAACAAAACCGACACTAATATTTCCACAGTTCATATGGTGTTTCCACCTAATGCAAAGGTGGTTTCGGTTGATTTATCTGGGGCGAATTTGACTTCGTTTGATGAGGATTTTAATTACCATATTTTTGATCTGGCAACGCCGATGGTGCCGGGTGAAAAACGGACATTAAAGTTTGAAACCCTTATTCAACAACAGGGCTTTGCTCATGCTCGGAATAGTGTGACATTGGTGCGTAATGGCACTTTCATTAATGATGGTGAGATTGCGCCTTATATTGGGTTTTTCCCTGGTGGCATGATGTCAGACAGGAATACACGCCGTGAATACGGGCTAGAACCTCTGCCTCGCACTCCAAAGCTTGAGGATGCTAGTCAGCACGGCAATAATTATCTTCGTCAAGACAGCGACTTTGTAACATTTGAAACAACTGTTTCTACAGTGAAGGGCCAAACAGTTGTTGCTCCGGGATATCTACAAAAAGACTGGGTTGAAGGTAATAGGCATTATTTTAGCTATAAAATGGATGCTCCAATCCTAAATTTTTACAGCTATTTATCGGCAGAGTATGAAGTTGTTCGTGATGCATATGAAGGTGTGGATATTGAAGTGTTTCACCACAAACCACACACTTATAATGTTGGCCGAATGATTGAAAGCGTGAAGGATAGTATTGCGTATTTCAATAAGGCTTTTAGCCCATATCAGCATAAGCAGTTGCGTATTCTTGAGTTCCCTTCATATCGTACTTTTGCGCAGGCCTTTCCCAATACAGTCCCTTATTCTGAAGGAATAGGTTTTATCGCTGATGTTGCTGGCGACGATAGTATTGATCTGCCGTATTATGTAACAGCGCATGAAGTTGCACACCAATGGTGGGCGCATCAAGTGATGTCTGCCAATACGCAGGGCGGTACTATGCTGGTGGAAACATTGGCTCAGTACGGCGCACTTTTAGTGATGGAACAAAAATACGGGAAGGACCAGATCAGGAAATTCCTGAAGTATGAACTTGATCGCTATTTGTCAGGGAGGGCAGGGGACCCTGAAGGTGAACTGCCGCTTTACCGAGTGGAAAACCAGCAATATATCCATTACCGTAAGGGGTCTGTGATCATGTATGCACTTAAGGATTATGTGGGTGAAGATGTGGTTAATCGCTCGTTACAGCGTTTGGTGAACCTTAGGGGCTTTCAATCAACACCATATGCACTTTCAACTGACTTATTGTCGATTTTGAAAGAAGAAGCTGGGCCAGAATATCATGGCCTTATCGAGGACTTTTTTGAAAAGATTACTATCTTTGATGTGAAGCTTGATAAAAGTCAGGTGGAAGAACTTGAGGATGGCCGATTTAAAGTATTGCTTAATGTAGAGGTAGCAAAAGTTTATGCCGATGCTGAAGGCAATGAAACCGAAGCTGATTTTGATATTGCGGTGGATATCGGATTGTTTTCAAAAAGTCCTGCAGCTGAAGGATTCGGCGCTGATGACGTTATTTTGCTTGAAAAGCGTTATGTCACGGAGGCTGAATCAGTGATTGAAATTATCGTTGATAAAAAACCTGTATTTGCAGGGATTGACCCCTACAATAAATTGGTTGACCGCAATTCAAATGATAATTTAGCCACAGTTGAAAATAGCAAAACAGTGGAAGCTTTAGCTGGCGACTAGTGGTGGGATAGAGAAATTAGGGCACCGAGGGGTGCCCTTTTTTTTCATCAATTTGACAGCGCTGTCTTTTTTGAGTAAATTCTTAATCATAAATAAAAGGCTGGCTCAAAGGCCGTGGCTTATAAAACTCTAAAAGTTCCCAATACCATCAATCTCTTTTGGGCGGCGGATGCTGCTGTGTTTATATTACTCTTAGGGAAAATTATGGCGCATTTACTAAAAGCATTTGCACTGGTTCTTTTGTTTGCCTCAACTGCCAATGTGCAAGCAGATGAAACACTCTTATCACCGAACGGCAACCTTACACTGGTTGTTGGTGATAACGATGGCACAGCATTTTACAGCGTAAAACGCGGGGATGAGACGGTGATCGCCCCTTCAAAGCTGGGTTTTGAACTGAAATCAGGCAACAATTATTCTTCAGGTTTTACAATTGAAAACCTTCAGACAAGTGACTTTGACGAAACTTGGCAACAGCCTTGGGGTGAACGTAAAAATATCCGTAATAATTACCGAGAGCTGTTGGTAACGCTTTCGGGTGGCGTTGATACTTTGCTTGTACAATTCCGATTATATGATGACGGCGTTGGATATCGCTATATCTTCCCAGATAGTGTTGCAGGTGATGAAATTCTTGCCGAGCTCACAGAATTCAATTTCAGCCAGCCGGGCACTGCTTGGTGGATACAGTCACGTGGGTGGAATCGATACGAATATTTATATGAAAAAACGCCTCTGACAGACGTAGGTATTGCCCATACGCCGATCACGTTCAAATTGGAAAGTGGTACGCATGTAAGTCTGCATGAAGCTGCGCTTGTGGATTACTCCGGTATGAGTGTTCGGCGTACTGAAGGGCGCAAGTTTACGGCTGATTTGGCACCAAACCACAAAGGCACAAAGGTTACACTAAAGGCTGGCCACAAAACGCCGTGGCGCACGATACAAGTCTCTGGTGATGCTAAAGGCTTGCTGATGTCCGATCTCATTCTGAATTTGAATGAGCCAAATATATTAGGTGATGTTAGTTGGGTTGAGCCGGGCAAATATATTGGTATTTGGTGGGGGATGCACTTAGCCGTTAACACATGGGGCTCAGGCCCAACGCACGGCGCAACAACGAGCGAAGTAAAGCGCTATATAGATTTTGCCGCAAAATATGGTTTCAAAGGCGTTTTGGTTGAGGGCTGGAACGTTGGCTGGGACGGTGACTGGTTTAATAATGGGGCGCTGTTTAATTTTACCAAAGCATACCCTGACTTTGATGTTGATGAGCTAACGCGTTACTCCGCAGAAAAGGGCGTGCGTATCATTGGGCATCATGAAACCTCTGGAGATGTGAGTAACTATGAAGCCCAGATGGAAGCCGGATTTGATCTGTATGAAAAGATGGGCATACGCCAAGTTAAAACCGGATATGTAGCAAATGGCGGTGATATTGATCGCTTGGATGAAAATGGTAAGGCAGTAAAAGAATGGCATGATGGTCAATTTATGAGCAACCATCACGAACGCGTTCTGGTAGCGGCTGCTAAGCGTAAAATTTCCATCAACGCACATGAGCCTATCAAAGATACTGGCTTGCGGCGTACTTACCCAAACTGGATTGCACGAGAAGGGGCGCGAGGTATGGAATATAGCGCCTGGGGGGAGCCAGGTAACCCTCCTAGCCATACCGTGATATTACCTTTCACTCGGATGCTTTCTGGGCCTATGGACTTTACGCCGGGCATTTTTGACCTGCATTTCGAAAAAGAAAAGCCAAATAACCGCGTTGAAACGACATTGGCAAAACAGCTTGCTTACTATGTGGTGCTTTATAGCCCCATTCAGATGGCGGCTGATCTTCCAAAGAATTATGAAGCAAATTTGGCGCCGTTTCAGTTCATTAGAGATGTGCCGGTAGATTGGTCTGAAAGTATCGCTCTAACGGCTGAAATTGGTCAGCATGTGAGCTTTGCACGTAAGGACCGAAACAGTGATGACTGGTATGTGGGGACAATCACTGGGGATGATGCACGCACTATAGAATTGTCTCTTAATTTCTTAGATGCGGGTGTTCGCTATAAGGCCGAAATTTACGCTGATGGTGATGGTGCCGACTGGAAAACAAACCCTTATGCAATCGCTATCACGAGCAAGACTGTAACTGCAATGGACACCTTAACATTAGCTCTGGCATCTGGTGGTGGTGCTGCGGTGAAGTTAAGTCCGGTTAAATAACTTATCGGCAATAAAGCTTGTGGGCGTGACGGTGAGAACCGTCGCGCCCTTTTTATTTGCTGCCAGGCTTAGTTTTAATATTGATCCATACTCTAAGGTTGAGTCGATTGGTACTTTTCTACTTCATATCCTTAGCAATCATAAATATTACTGCCTGTTTTGTTTATAAACCAATAGTAGATATTACTGTTTGAAGCAATTGTATCCATATATGAATTAAATATTAACTATTACTCATTATATGCGAATATTATGAATGGAAATATGTATAAATAATTTCCAATAAGTTGCTAAAATAAAGAATAAAAATTCCATTTAGGCGAAAATTATTTTTAATTAAAATATGCTTTATGTAAGAAAAT
>Ga0316207_10003332_pt1 | contig 15049 bp, 14 predicted proteins | sample 6weekpyrite_MG_FD_204943 | JGI IMG/M metagenome (GOLD analysis project Ga0316207, IMG submission 204943) | Microbial mat bacterial communities from mineral coupon in-situ incubated in ocean water Damariscotta River, Maine, United States -... | ecosystem: Environmental > Aquatic > Marine >... | reverse complement strand
GTGAAACGAAAATCAACGAATTTAACTTCATTGTCTTTCATCATTTTTAGTACGTCACTAGCTGACATATCTGACATGTGTTGTCTCCAAATGTTTAATCTTAAAAAATAAGGTATCAATAAAAAATGTGAACCTGAAACTTGTCGGATTTAAATGCTTAGTTAAAAAATCTGTAAGCTAAACACTCAAATGCGACAGGTCTCTCGTGACACAAAAGCTCAGCGGACTATTTTGCACAAAATATGCCACTTGTAAAACCTATTCGTAGCGCATTTTTAAGTGCGAACAAATGGTATGGCGCACCTTGGTGGTGCGGCGAGCTTAAATTCGCACCAAAATAGTGCTTATTTGTATAAAATGTCCACTGAATTAATATAATCCAGCTTTTTACTGGCCTCTTCAATCTGTTGTTTTAATAGCTCGGGGTTCTTGTCTGGTTGAATTATTTTTAGTGGCAGTACAATTTCGACAATAATACTGCCATCTAGATAGTGCAAAGTGGTCTGTAGCAGTTCACGGGTTTCCGGTATGGACTGCCAATACCTTTCTAGATTAGACATTACATCAACTCTCAGGGGCAGGTGTTTGCAGCTATTTTCAGTATGCTCGTCATCTTCTGGATCGATGTGAACCGTTATATCATTGACTTCGTCAAACTGGCTAGTGAGTGCCATTTCTACCGCTTCAGATATCTGGTGTCCTTCTGACACGCTGAGCTTGGGTGATACCAGGATATGTACATCTGCGAGGACGCTATGTCCCATTCTACGGGTGCGTAGCATGTGCATCTGATTGACGCCGTCAACAGCGAGTATGGTTGCCTCCATTGCCTGGAGGGTGTCAGGCTCAAGCCCTGTATCAACAAGCTCCTGAAAACTTTGATGACCCAGGTCCCAGCCTATTTTGCATATCATCAGGGCTACAACTATTGCCGCAACTGAGTCCAGTAAAGGGTATCCCCACATGGCACCTGCAATACCTGCAAATACAACTATGGATGAAATTGCATCACTTCGATGGTGCCAGGCATTAGCCTCCAGTAGTTTGGACTTTACTCGGCGGGCAACCAGCATGGTATATTGATACAACACTTCCTTACTTAAAATGGAGATGCCAGCTATGACCAGGGTCATTTGCGTAGGTGTGGCAATGTTCTGGTAATCTATCAGACGGTTTATGGCGTCAATGCCAATACCAATGCCGACAGCCGCGAGCAATACAGCCAGGGTGATGGTGGCAAAGGTTTCATAGCGGGCATGGCCATAGGGGTGGGCTTCATCCGCATCAAAGCTTGAATGATGGGTTGCCAGAAGCACCATACCATCGGAAACAAGATCAGATAAAGAATGCAGGCCATCAGCAATCAGTGCCTGAGAGTGGCCAATAAAGCCAACGAACAGTTTGCCGATTGATAGCAGTAAATTAACAATTAGTCCCCACCAGGTGGCTTTATCCATGGCGGATTTGCGTTGGTTATTATCTAGTTCCACAGGCTATTTTGTATCAAATATTTATAAAGGACGCTATTGTCCTGTGTTGTGGGTTTGCATGCAAGTCGTCAATTTAACTAAAATAATGGCAAAATAAAACTAAGTGCAATCCACAAAGCTGAGGTCATTGATGAAAATTGAAATACAGGTAGAAAATATAAAATGTGGTGGCTGTGCAGGCACCATAAAGAAAAAATTAATAAGTGACAGCAGGGTTAGCCATGTTGAAGTGGATGTTGAGCAGGGTATGGTAACAATAGATGCCACTGATGATGCACGTAATGATTTTAGTGAGGCATTACTCAAAATGGGGTATCCGGAAATAGGTACCGCAGAAGGAATGGCTGCAACAAAAGCTAAGGCAAAGTCATTTGTGAGTTGTGCTGTTGGCAGGGTGGATAATATGGTAAATAAATGACTATGAAGAATCAATCAACGCCTAAGCTAAATGCTTGAAAGGCGATTAGCCCACAGAGTAAATTAACATCCCTGTACATCAGGACATGATGTGAATTAAGGCTATCACCGGCTGTTTTATATTGTCAGGGGCTGGATGCTTGTATAATTACATTTATAGGGGGGAGCACTTATAGTACCATCAATCGATGAATAAAAGTCTCGACCACCTTCCCGCATCTCGGCAGAAACATCTCGAGCATATCGTCACTATATTGCGTGACGAACTTGAGCAGGTAACCCGTTTTACCAAGGGCAAGAAAAAACATTGCCGTATATTAAAAATTATTTTGTTTGGCAGTCATGCTACCGGAAAGTGGGTAAATGATCCGGCTCATGGTTATATGAGTGATTACGATATTCTGGTGATTCTTAATAATGATGATTTGGTTGAAGAACACAAAATCTGGAATGTCGCCGAACAAAGAATCGCATTGCAGGTTCGACCCCCTCTAAATATTCTGGTGCATACTTTACGCCAGGTGAATGAAGCTTTGTCTCGGGGCCAGTATTTTTTTACCGATATTAAACGCGAAGGCATATTGCTATATGACGCAGATGGAAAAGAGCTGGCGAAGCCCTGTAATTTAACGCGAGAAGAATCTAAAGTGATTGCGGAGAAGCATTTTGTGCAGTGGTTTGAGAGTGCGGGTGAATTCTTAGATACATTTTCTTATGATCTGAAAAAACAAAGATTAAAAAAATCTGCATTTGAGCTTCACCAGGCAGCTGAACGATTTTATGCATGCCTATTGTTGGTTTTAACTAACTATAAACCTTATACACATAATCTCGCACAGTTTAACTCCCTTGCCATTCTACAAAACGAACAAATAGCCGAAGTCTTTCCGCAAGATAACAAAATGCAACGCAGTCGTTTTCAGTTATTAAAGAATGCCTATGTTGATGCACGTTATTCAGAACACTATGAAATTACTCGGGAAGAACTAATCTGGTTAGCTGAGCGTGTGGAGTATTTGCAGCAGTTAACAGAAAAACTTTGTAAAGAGAAGATAGAGAGTTTGAGTGATGCGTAAAAACATGGGCCTACGTGCTGTCTGGAATTAAGGTTATGCAAAAAAACGTGAAACAGGTCAATGAGCTTTCAAGGTCTTCTCGTTCTGTTGTTAGTTTTCCATTACTCCAAAATCCTGGTCATTTGTATCTGACAGCTTATCAAGTGGGTTAGCAAAATGGCATTGAATTCCAGTCGTCTGTCAGCCTCTGTACGAATGTGGTTTTGCTCAGTGACCAGGCAAACTGAGTCTAAATTAAATTTTTTTGAATATTGTTTTCTTGTTGTCATTGGTGTATTCCTCAATTAAGTAGTTCTATAATTATCAGGGTGTATCAATTTTTTAGATCAGGTCAATCGTCGTTGAGTAATAAATATGTAGCCACAATTAATTAGTAAGTTAATTTTATCGATCACTAAATAATTCAGGTGTTTATAAAAATTATAAAAAGGAAATTTTTCCTATATTGAAACTGTTTACTTTGATGGTTGCGCTGTGACATTATCTGCCAACTAAAAAATGGAAATTTTTAAATACAAATGAAAAATATATTTAGCCATACAGAAAAAAATAATAACTAATAAATCGTCATTTTATAAATAACAAGTGTAGTCATGCTTCTTTGTTTCAAGTTAAAAATATTTGAAGGTCATTAATTGCCCGGATGGAGTTGAGTGTTGGGTAAAAAGATAATGGCTTTTTAGCTACAGTTTTAACTAATCTTCGCGTGATTTTTGTGAGATATGGGTTGGGGTCATGTCTTATTGGCAAGTAATTGAAAAGAAAAGCACTCTAATGTTTAGCGTGAAGGGGTGGCTACGTCATAAAGAAATTATTAATTATTATTCGATTTTTAAAGGAGTAAATGAAAATGTCTACTTTAAGTAATATGCAGTCGATACCTATAGTGAGTGATATTCTTCAGCAATTAGCGCATTCACTTCCAATGGAGCTGTATTATCATTCAGTAGATCACACTCGGATGGTTTTGAATAATGTGATTGACTTTGCAAGTTATGAAAAAACAAATGAAAAGGATATTGAGTTACTAGCAATTGCTGCCGCATATCATGATGCAGGTTATATGGAGCGTTACAATAGTAATGAAGAAATTGGAGCTAATATGGCAAAGGCTGCCATGGAAAAACAGGGGGGGTACTCCAGTGAGGAAGCGCAGCAGGTTGTAGATATGATTTTGTCTACGCAAGTGGTTTCTACTCCCGAAGCTTATGCTCGAATTGTTAAAACTGAATTAGCGCATTACCTGCTTGATGCGGACTTGTCTGTCATTGACAAAAAAACAGTATATCCTTAGTTTTAGCTAGTGGTGGGGTCACTGCCATAATCGAACCTATTCTGTAAATTATACGTGAAATAGTCTAGATTTGTAATTGCTCTATTAAGTATAGTTTTTTAATGGTATTAGAAAAAATACAATTTCTTAATTTAAAAATTTTGTAAAGTTTATTAAATCTTTTGCATGTATTGTTGGTATCTTAATGGAAATTTTGTTGGAATTAGACTCGTCAACTCAAATTGAAAACCGGGTGTAGAATATCGATTACTTTAAGATGCTTGGCTATATTTTAAGTAAATACAACAGAAAAGTTCATCTATCCTTCATTGTATTGTAATACATTCGTCAAATTCAGCTTCGATAATAGTCATATGAAATCAGATATGAAAGAGGAAAAGAAGATGAAATTTTGTATACGCGAATGGAGTGAGGACACCGTGGTGTTAATGACTGATGAAGGGCATGTGTTGTCTTATTTCAGGTCAATAAGTGAAGCCTTAGATGCCTGTTCTCAGTGGTATAGCAGTAATACGGGTGAGTTAAAATATAGTGTTGTGATTCAGCATAAACATGACCTGGTCGGTAGGGATTCTTTCGCGGCTGTTGCCTGATTAGACATCACATACTTCAATTAAAACAAATACCTCGTCTTCCCTGTCGCGGGTTTCTAGCACTTTATGTCCGTTTATGCGGCACCAGGCAGGTATGTCATTTAAGGCACCAGGATCGGTTGAAATAACCTCCAGTGTGTCGCCAATATTGAGTTCTTTAATTTTGTCCTGAGTACGAATAACCGGCATAGGGCAAAACATGCGTCGTGCATCCAGTTCGAAGTGTGCCATTAGACATACCACTCTGGGCTGATTTCAGATGCCGGCATGGGTTTTACCTCGAGCGTTGTGGTATCGCCATTGGTGCGACGTGCTTCAATGGTGACACTGTCGGTGTTTCTTCCCTGGGAAAATCTAGCTGCAATTCGAGCGGCAAACTCAAGGTCTTCGTCGGTCGCAACCCCGTCAAGCAGGGTTAAAGGTCCGGGGCAATCAATGGTTTTAAATGAAATATAATTATTTTTATAACCCTGTAAAAATTTATTTTCACCGTCTTCACGGCCAATAATTAACTTGTAGTGTGGAGTTGGGCGAATATGTCGGCCAACTTTAAGCAGCATGATATCGTCCATTTCGTATTCACGATTGCCACGGGCATCCCATAAATCAACCAGTTTTGCAGAGTAATTCTCATCGGTTAAGAAACAGCAACCCCCGGCAGGTTTTGCATAATCTTCAAAACCAAACTTAGCCGCCAGTTCCATTTGTGGTTTTCTATTGCGGCCAGAAAAGCCATAAAGCTCATCACGATTTACCCAGCCCTCTAACTCAGGCAGAGTTTCCGGCAGGTTCTGTGCACATAGGGGGCGCAATAGACGATCATCTGCACCTGACTCACGGGATATAACGGGCATAGTATCTTTTCGCTGAGACATGGGGCGCTGGCCAATAACCTCTCCGGTGATAATAAAGTCAAAACCGTTTTCTTCTGCCCATTGCTTTGCCTTGTTGACCATAAAAATTTTACAGTCCAGGCAAGGATTCATATTTTTACCATAACCATGTTTGGGATTAAGCAGTACATCTTTGTATTCTTCGACAATATCAATAATGTGTAGCTTGATGCCTAATTGTTCCGCAGACCACAATGCGTTGTTGCGTTTGGTTTTAGATTTATCTTTTTTGCGAATAGCGTGGGTATGGCCTTCAACACAAAATCCGGTAAAGAAATTAATACCTTCTACGTGTATGCCCTGTTCGAGTATAACTTTAGCGGCGAGTAGGGAGTCGAGGCCACCTGAAATTAAGGCGACGGCTTTGCGTGGTTGGGGCATGGCGATAAAGCTTATATTAAATTGAACTGTGTATTTTAACAGTAAACAATTGATTTTGTAATTTTACTGATTGCTGGTGTTATAACCTAATAAATTGACATAACCAGATATGTCAATTAATGTTGTTATATGGCTAATATAAAGATCAGTTCAAAAGTTGATGAGGCGGTTTGGGAAGAGCTAAAAGCGGCGGCCCATGAGTCTAATCAAAATATATCCGGCATGGTTAACGAGGCAATTACAGAGTATTTGCAACGAAGACGTGTGCGGCCGGCGGTATTGTCACACTTAAATGATTCAATTCGAGAAAATGAAGAGTTGGGTGAGCTATTGGCTAAATGAGTAATCTCTATCTCACTTTAGACGAAGTGTTAGAGATGCACTCTATATTGATTAAGCGGTTTGGTGGTGCGCAGGGTGTTCGAGACTTAGGTTTGCTGGAAAGCGCATTGTATCGACCTCAGACAGGTTATTATCATAGCTTGTTTGAAATGGCGGCAGCCCTTTTTGAGTCCTTAATCAAAAATCCCCCATTTGTAGATGGAAATAAGCGTGTTGCTTTTTTTGCAACCGATGTATTTTTGAGAATGAATGGTTATAAGTTTGTAGTCGATGGTAAAGTAGCGCACGGTTTTCTGATGAATTTATTTGAGTCTGATAGTTGTGATATGGCGCATTTGCAGCCCTGGATAGATGAGTCAGTTAAGTCGTTGTAGCTTATCAAATCAGACTTAATTCAGAGATTTCAATTGCTTGATACTAATTAGCAATTTTTTAAAGTGTCGTGATGTTGTAAGTGTCAACAATCAATATCCTGGATACACTGCTGTCCCGTTAAAAGAAATGAGTTTATGTTTAACCCACACTGTAGTGTGATTAACGATTATTTCACCCTGTTCGAGACATGAGTTGGGGATGCCTGTCTAAGACACGCCGTAAAACCATCCCTGGTGGCTCGGCACCCGCGTCCATGCGGGTGACGGTCTTAGACAGGCATCCCCAACTCATGTCTCTAGTGGTTAACGGGACAGCAGTGTCCTGGATATTATGTTGTATTAAAACTTACAGGTCATTTCGCGTCTAATTCGGTATACTAGCCGGCTCGTAAATTAGACAGAATAAACTTTAAATGGCACACGACGTATCAACATTTCAGGGTCTGATAAATGCCCTGCAGGATTACTGGGCGAAGCAGGGCTGCGCAATCATTCAACCACTGGATATGGAAGTGGGGGCGGGTACCTTTCACCCGGCAACCTTCCTACGCTCTATTGGGCCTGAGCCCTGGCGCGCTGCCTATGTACAGCCCTGCCGTCGCCCTACCGATGGTCGTTATGGTGAAAATCCGAATCGTTTACAACATTACTACCAGTTTCAGGTGGCACTTAAGCCAAATCCTGAGAATATCCAGGAGTTGTATTTAGACTCGTTAAAGATGTTGGGCTTCGATCCTTTAGAACACGATATACGTTTTGTTGAAGATAACTGGGAATCCCCCACATTAGGTGCCTGGGGCCTGGGTTGGGAAGTGTGGCTTAATGGTATGGAAGTGACCCAGTTTACCTATTTCCAGCAGGTGGGTGGATTAGAGTGTCGTCCGGTTACCGGTGAAATTACCTACGGTTTAGAGCGTCTCGCCATGTATATCCAGGATGCAAAAAGTATTTTTGATCTGGTGTGGACCAGAGGGCCCCAGGGCGTAGTTACCTATGGTGATGTTTTTCATCAGAATGAAGTTGAGCAATCCCATTATAATTTTGAGCAGGCCGATACAGAATCTTTGTTTGCCTGGTTTGATACATGCGAAAAAGAAAGTGCCCGCTTAATTAAAGCCGGCCTGGCATTACCAGCTTATGAGCAGGTTTTGAAAGCATCACACACTTTTAATTTGTTAGACGCGCGTCATGCTATTTCTGTTACTGAGCGTCAGCGATTTATTTTACGTGTTCGTACCTTATCCCGTGCCGTTGCAAAAGCATATTACGATGCACGCGAGGCATTAGGTTTCCCCATCGGTAAGTCAGCAAGAGGGGGAGAGAAATAATGAGTACCCGTGATTTATTAGTTGAAATTGGCACAGAAGAGTTACCCCCCAAGGCATTAAATAAACTATCGGATGCTTTCGCATCAGGTATTGAAACAGGTTTAAAAGATGCGGGTATAAATTTCGAAAAAATAAATATCTATGCATCACCCAGAAGACTGGCGGTGTTAATAAACTCAGTTGAAGAATCACAGGCAGATCGTGACATTGAAAAACTGGGTCCAGCGGTAAAAGCGGCTTATGATAAAAGCGGTAACCCGACAAAAGCGGCGCAGGGTTTTGCTCGTGGTTGTGGTGTTGAAGTTACTGAGTTGGCGACGGTGGACACGGATAAAGGTGAGCGCCTGGTTTTTCGGATTGAAGAAAAAGGTAAGGCAACAACGCTATTGATACCTGAAATTGTTAGCCAGTCATTAGCAAAACTTCCCATTCCAAAACGAATGCGTTGGGGTGATAGTGATGCAGAATTTGTACGTCCAGTTCACTGGATTGTGCTGTTGTTTGGAAAAGATGTAATTGATGCGGAAATCCTCGGAATTAAATCGGGTCGTGATTCACAGGGGCACCGATTTCATCATCCAGAGATAATTAATCTGCAGACGCCGAGTGATTATATTTCACGTTTGCAGTCACCCGGTTATGTCATGGTCGACCGCGAAGAACGTAAAGAATGTGTTAGACGCCTTGCAGAAACCGCTGCTAAAAAGCTGGGTGGTAAGGCGTTAATAGATGAAGGTTTGTTGCAGGAAGTTACAGCCCTGGTTGAATGGCCCGTTGCGGTTTCCGGTGATTTTGATAAGGAATTTTTAGAAGTGCCAGCTGAAAGTTTAATTTCATCAATGCAGGATCATCAAAAATATTTCCCTGTGGTTGATGCTAAAGGTAATTTGCTGCCGCATTTTATTACCATCAGTAATATTGAAAGCAAAGATTCGAGCAAAGTAAAAGATGGTAACGAACGTGTTATCCGACCGCGATTAGGCGATGCAAAGTTTTTCTGGGAACAGGACAACAAAAAGAAACTGCAAGATCATATTGAATCGCTAGATAAAGTGGTGTTTCAAAATAAACTGGGTTCAGTGGGTGATAAATCACGTCGCGTAGCCAGTATTGCAGGATCAATTGCAAAAGATTTAAATGAAAATACTGAGTACGCGAAACGTGCGGGCCTGTTAAGTAAATGTGATTTGATGACGGAAATGGTGTGTGAATTTTCTGATCTACAGGGAATTATGGGACGCTACTATGCGATTAATGATGGTGAGTCAGCTGAAGTGGCTGATGCATTAGATGAACAATATATGCCGCGTTTTGCGGGGGATAAGTTACCGAAAGGTAAAACAGGTCAGATAGTTTCTTTAGCGGATAAGTTAGATACCCTGTTAGGTATATTCGCGATAGGTCAGAAACCAACGGGAGAAAAAGATCCTTTCGCATTGCGTCGAGCAGCATTAGGGGTTTTGAGGATTTTAATTGAATGTAAACTGGATTTAGATTTAAACGTACTACTTGGCTATGCAGCTAAAGCCTATGCGGATAAGGTAGAGGGAAGCAAAGCGATAGATGAAGTTGTTAGCTTTATGTTAGACCGATTAAAAGTTTATTACACTAACCAGAAAATAAGTGTAGATGTGTATGAAGCGGTTATAGCATTGAAGCCAACTCGACCTATGGATTTTGATAGAAGAGTGCATGCGGTTAATGGGTTTAGAAAACTCGATGAGGCTGAAAGCCTGTCAGCAGCAAATAAGCGTATTGGTAATATTTTGAAAAAAATAAAGGGCGAATTGCCAATTTTAATCGATATCAATCTGTTACACGAGTCGGCTGAAAAGACGTTAAATGAACAGTTGCAAAAAATGTCTACAGAAGTAAATCCATTGTTAGATGCGGGTGAATATTCTAAGGCACTGCAACAGCTTGCTGGTTTACGTGACCCGATAGATGAGTTTTTTGACCAGGTTATGGTAATGGTAGAAGATGAGGCTTTAAAAAATAATCGCATAGCAATATTAAATCAATTGCATGGTATGTTTATTAAAGCAGCTGATCTGTCACTTTTGCAATCTTAAGTGCTCAATTGAATAAAAATTAACAAGCTGGTTATTTATAGATAAATTAAGGATTTTTTGTGGGAAATCATCGCAAGCCTTCATTAGTAGAGTTATATGTGCGCTCTGCAATATTCTGGTTTTTTCATTTTGTTAGTATGGTTGTAGTCGTTAGTCTGGTGTTGGTGTTTTTCTGGCTACCCGTTAATCAGCGTTATGCGATAGGCTCCAGTTGGGCAAAAATGAATATGCACTTTCTTCGCTGGTTCTGTGGTCTGGATTACCAGATAAAAGGTAAAGAAAAGATTCCAGATGAAGCTAGCCTGGTTATCTCAAATCACCAGTCAACCTGGGAGACTATGTCATTCCAGCATTTTTTACCCAATCAACTCTGGGTAATGAAAAAAGAGCTATTTAGAGTTCCAATTTTTGGCTGGGGGCTTGCGTTAATGAGTCCCATTGCAATTGATCGAAGTGCGGGAAAAAAAGCAGTGGATCAGATTGTGGAGCAGGGAGAAGAAAAGCTGAACCAGGGGCGCTGGGTTATTGTGTTTCCTGAGGGTACACGTATCTCAGCGGGTGTAGAGAGTAAATTTAAAATGGGGGCGTTTATTTTTGCTTCTCGAATTTCACACCCGGTATTGCCCATCGCCCATAATGCGGGTGAATTCTGGCCGAAACACAGTTTTATTAAATACCCGGGTACCATTACGGTTTCAATTGGTGAGCCTTTTAATGCAAATGGACTGGATGCTTCAGATGTTAAACAAAAAGTAGAAAGCTGGATCAGGAGCGAGTTGATAGAAATTGGTGATTCGAGGCGCTGGAATCGATAGTTTCATTTGGGTTATTCATTTTAATAAGCTATCCCCACGAATATTATTTAAAAGCAAAAAGCATATCGTCCGCAAATGAACGCCAATATACGCAAATAAAAAGCAAAAGTTTTATATAGTGTGTAGTGCGCTGCAGGCGCACAAATAAAACTTTCGTGTTCATTTGCGTTTATTTGCGCACGATATGCTTTATCTTATGATAATGCCCGACTCTATATCTTTAATGTGTGTCGGTTGGCCAGATATTTCAGTTGAATCATCCATATACAGGTCGATTTGATTAGTAAAATAATCCTTGCTTTGCTGGCAGGATATTGCCGGTTGAGCACCAGCAGGATTTGCACTTGTAGATATAATTGGCTGATTGATTTCATCACATAAGGCTATAATCAACGGGTGGCGAGAAATTCGTATCGCAATTTTACTATGCTTGCCACTTACCCACGGTGGGGTCAGTTTTGATTTTCTTACCAGCCATGTCATAACTGATTTTTCATTTAATATTATCTGTCTTTCCTCTGGGTTTATTTTAATATATGGCTCTAGCTGTAGCAAATTACTGGCGATAATAATTAAGCCTTTATCAACACTTCTTTTTTTGAGTTGAAGAATTCGCTTAACAGCCGGTTCGGAGAGTGGGTCACAGCCCAGGCCAAAAACAGATTCTGTTGGGTAAGAAATAACCCCGCCATTGCGAATGATGTTTGCTGCTTGTTTGATTTGAGAACTTGAGGGCATGAGTGATTATAAAAGCTTTAAAGAAAAAGAAAACGCAAATGAACGCTAATAAAAGCTAAAAATTATGTTGTAGTGCGTCGCAGGCGCACAAGCCAAGCATTTGCGTTTATTTGCGTTCATTTGCGTTTTCTTTTTCTTATCAACGTTAGTGTTGTTAATCGCCAGCAGAATGGTGTTAGCATCTATATATGCGTAGTTAATTACTCAGTCTTTTTCTTTTTAACGGCTTTTTTCTTAGCGGCTTTCTTTTTAGCGGTTTTTTTCTTCGCAGTCTTTTTCTTAACTGTTTTTTTCTTAGCCACTTTCTTTTTCGCGACCTTTTTCTTGGCGACTTTTTTCTTTTTACCTTTTCGCTCAGGTGCTTCTGCAATTAGTTGTTCGCATTCAGCCAGGGTTAAGCTGGCGGGTTCCTTATCCTTAGGTATTTTGGCATTTTTATTACCATCGGTAATATAAGGGCCGTAACGACCATTAAGCACCTGAATGTCAGAGTCATCGAAGGTTTTAATGTATTTATTCGCTTCAAACTCTTTCTTTTCTCGCACTAATATCATCGCGGTTTCAAAATCGATGTTATATGGATCTATGCCTTTTTCCTGGAATTCTTTACGAATAGAAACAAAAAATTTGCCAAATTTAACATAGGGTCCAAAGCGACCTACATTGGTGGACACTTCTTCACCTTCATCGGTAAAGCCTAAGCTACGAGGCAAGACAAATAAGTCATAGACGTTGTCCATGGTGATGTCGGCCATTTTTTGCCCAGGTTTTAAGCTGGCAAAACGGGGTTTTTCTTCATCGTCTTTATCGCCGATTTGAGCAAAAGCGCCATAGGGGCCCATACGAACCGTTATGGGTTTGCCACTTTCTTTATCTACACCTACGTCACGACTTTGTGCGACATCGGCACGGCTAACATTTTCATCGATGTCTTCAACCTTCTGGATGAAGGGTGACCAGAATTTCTGCATTAATGGCAGCCATTCTTCTTCATCACGGGAGATGGCGTCTAGTTCATCTTCAAGGCGTGCAGTGAAATCGTAATCTACGTAGTCAGTGAAATACTGGGTTAAGAATGTGTTTACAATACGGCCCATATCCGTAGGGGTGAAACGCCGGTTTTCATTTACAACATATTCACGGTTTTGTAGTGTAGAAATGATACTGGCATAGGTAGAAGGACGGCCAATGCCGTATTCTTCAAGCGCCTTAACCAGGCTTGCTTCCGTATATCTCGGTGGTGGCTTGGTAAAATGTTGATTGGTGATGATCTCTAAGAGCTTTAACTCTTCGCCTTCTTCTAAAGCGGGTAGAAATTTTTCATCCTCGTCTTTTTTCCGCCCATCTGCATCAGTTTCAGCATCGTCCTGGTCTTCCATATATACGGACATAAAACCCGGGTGCTTGATAGTGGAGCCATTTGCACGAAATTGATGTGCATCACCACATTTTAAATCAACAGCAACCGTATCCAATGTGGCCTGTACCATCTGGCAAGCAACCGTACGCTTCCAGATAAGTTCGTATAGTTTGAACTGATCCGGTTTCAAAGCGCTTTTAATGTTTTCAGGAATGTGGTTAGCAGACGTTGGGCGAATGGCCTCGTGAGCTTCCTGTGCATTTTTAGATTTATTCTTAAATACACGGGCTTCATCGGGTAAATTATCTTTACCATAACGGTTAATTATTAATTCACGTATTTCTGTTAGTGCATCCTGGGATAGCATTAATGAATCGGTACGCATATAACTAATTAAACCTACGGTTTCACCATGGCCTATGTCCATACCCTCATATAGTTGTTGCGCAGTTCGCATCGTACGTTGCGCAGAAAAACCTAATTTTCTGGAAGCTTCCTGCTGCAGTGTTGAGGTTGTGAAGGGTGGTGCAGGATTTTTCTTTGTTTGTTTTTTGGTTATCTTGGAAACAACCAGTTTGCCATTTGCTGCATTGCTTAATGTCTTTTGTGCGGTTTCGGCAAGTTCTGTATTGTTAATCGTAAACTGTGAAACTTTTTCATTATTGTAAATGCGTAATTTACTGGAAATTTTTTTACTGTCTTTTTCGGTGTCGGCAAAAACCGTCCAGTATTCTTTTGAATCGAAAGCTTCTATTTCTTCTTCTCGGCTCACAATCATACGCAGGGCAGGGCTTTGAACACGGCCAGCAGATAAGCCACGTTGGACTTTTTTCCATAACAATGGGGACAGGTTAAAGCCGACTAAATAATCGAGTGCGCGTCTGGCCTGTTGCGCATTGACCATGGGCATAGATAATTCGCGGGGAGAATCTACCGCTTCTTTTAGTGCCCGTTTGGTGATTTCATTAAAGGCGATTCGGTGAACTGTTTTGTCTTTTAGTGAACCGGCTTCTTTTAGTAATTCGTATAAGTGCCATGAAATGGCTTCTCCCTCGCGGTCAAGGTCGGTCGCGAGATAGAGGGTGTCAGCTTTTTTCAGGGCTTTCTTTATGGCATCAACATGTTTCTCATTTTTTTCAATGAGTTGATATTTCATACTGAAATTGTCATCCGGATCGATTGCACCGGTTTTCGGGATCAGGTCGCGAACATGGCCATAAGATGCAAGTACATGGAAACCTTTACCCAGGTATTTTTTTATGGTTTTGGCTTTTGCCGGTGATTCTACAATTAGCAGACTGTTACTCATGTAATACTCATGATTATTGTTATATATATATTAAATTGGTTTTTATGTTAGTAAATTATTGGCAACATTGCGTGATTTCTAACAAATTAATTCAGGTAATCGCCAGCATTAGTATCGAATATCAGGTTTTCCATCCACACATATGCATTTTCTTCTCCGGGCTGGCTGTACAGTACAATCATAATAATCCACTTAAGTTGCTCAAGTTCAAGCTCTACATCCAGTGCAATTACACGGTCGAGAATAACTTCACGACTAACAGCGGTAATAACCTGGTTTTGCTCAAGGTGAATTAGAAAACTAATGCATTCTGGTTCTAGTAGCATTTTTTCAAGTTCACTATAAATACGTACTGACCGGGTATTGATTACAGGTTTACTTTCAGAAGAGGATAGCAGGCCAGTGTGAATCTCAGCTAAATCTTCAAGCCAGTCAAAGGCCAGTAGAATGTCATGTTGGGGGAAGCCTAAATCTTCCAGGCGGTCAAACATGTGCTCGTTTTCCGGGAAAACAGGGTTTTCATCTGTAATGATGTTTTCAAATAGATACATCAAAACATCAACGACA
>Ga0316207_10003331_pt1 | contig 15049 bp, 6 predicted proteins | sample 6weekpyrite_MG_FD_204943 | JGI IMG/M metagenome (GOLD analysis project Ga0316207, IMG submission 204943) | Microbial mat bacterial communities from mineral coupon in-situ incubated in ocean water Damariscotta River, Maine, United States -... | ecosystem: Environmental > Aquatic > Marine >... | reverse complement strand
GTAAATATGATGAAGAGAAAGTCCAGACCACAAATGCTTTTTTAAAGCAGCAGCAAAAGCTGTAGTTGGTAAGAAAATCCCTCGGTGGCAACACCGTGCCGGTTCGATTCCGGCCCTGGGCACCATCATTTAAATCAATAACTTACAGTGATTTCTTTACGTGAGCTTAATGAATTTTTCCTTAGCTAAAAATCAACGTGTAGACGGTCCGCCGCAATTAGTTTATGGTTTTTAATACATTGGGCATAAAAAAAGCACCTATAAAGATGCTTTTTAAATTGTGAAGCATGACATTTCCGCTCTAATTGCGTGGTGTGAGAGGCTTCATGAACAAGTATAGAGTGTAATATTAAACTTGTACAGTTGAATATATAATTTATTTAAGAAGATTCCCATAGCAATAAGCCTGAATTCTTCCATTTTATCTCAGGATTTGGGCCATCTTTACCATATACGCTTGTTACTAAGTTACAAAAACTGTTACGGCCTACTTGCTGATTTTGTTTTATAGGTATAATTATAGGTGTTGTTCCTTTGATCTCAAAAGTTAGAACTACAACTGAATCAGAGTGAGCGTCGTTTGCTGGTTTAAAGACACATTTAGGGGTTGAAATAATATCTGGTAACTTTTTAAGAAGAGAAGTACCAATACCATGTTCAAAACAAGCTTTACTAATTACACTGGCTTTGATTGCAAGCACTAACTCAGGAAAGCCAGCGTGTTTTATTAAATAGTCTGGTGTATTACTAAGCAATAAAATACGTTCATGCATTGCTTTACCTTCTTGCTCGTCTTTTATTAATACATCTACCAGGCTACTGTAGTTATTCAAATTAATACCTCTTAATAAAACAAAATATATATTATTTGATTTTAGCTGTGACTATTATATGTATTTCATCTGGATCACCATTAGAACATTTTAATTCAATCATAGAACCATTTATTTTTACGGAGCAAGTAGCTAAAAGGGGGCAGGCTTGATTAATTACTGGGCACCATTTCATCGTTTTATAAATCCAATGAAATATGTTCACTATATTTGGTAGAAGTGAGCCCTCTAATATTATGCCTAAATGATGTGGGCAGTGTATATCAGCGGCGTAATATTTAAGCGGCTTGATTATTATCAGGCACAGCAAATAGTTTGATACCTACAGCATGTAAAACTTTGTAGAATGTATCAATTTTAGGGTTCCCATCTTCCCTAAGCGTTTTATAGAGGCTTTCTCTATTCAATCCTGTTTCTTCTGCTATTTTTGCAATGCCACCTCTCGCATCAGCGATATTTCTAAGAGCGACAAGGGCTACGCGATAATCATCATCTTCAAGTGCGGCACTAAAGTAGTTAGCAGCAAAGACAGGATCTTGTAAGTCTTCAAATAACCCTTCTTTGTGAGATACGCTTCTTTTAGGCATTGTAATCGCTCCAATATTCTTTAGCAGTTTTAATATCATCGTCCTGAGAGCTTTTATCGCCACCCAATAATAATAAAACTATGTTATCTCCATCCTTACCAAAGTACACGCGATAGCCAGCACCAAAATGTAAACGTAATTCTGATACACCTTTACCAACAGGCTTACAGTCTCCAAAATTGCCTATCTCTAATCTAGCCAGGCGAGCTTGAATCCTTGCGCGTGTTCTAGAGTCGCGAATACTGTTAAACCATTTTCGAAAAGGATTTTTATCCTTAGCAGTAAGGTATTCGCGTATTTCCATATAAACTAAATGTAGCCTAAAAGCTACAGATTGTAAAGGGCGTGCGAGTCAAATTTATAAAAGGGGTCAGACTTGATTTAATAAACATGAATAAAATCTGACCCCCGTTTTCAAGCATTGAGCGCGTTGAGCATGAAAAAGCATTTTAACAGTAAATACTTTTTTTGATTCAAAAATGAGCATTTTGCAAAATTGACGACATTTTATAAAGGATATATTTTTGCTGTTTATGCTAGGATTATTTTTTGAACGTGTTTACTGGAATTATCTAAATTTTATCATGAGTGTGATTTCTTTATTTTTAAAGTACATTAAGGTGAGTCTTCTGCTTTGTTTTGCAATTGGAGGGGCTTCGTTTCCCGTTTATGCCGGCGAAAAGGCATGCCTGGTACAGGCGAAGTATTTAAAGGAAACTGGAGATAACACATTTGTAGATGTAAGAAATAAGACCTTTTTTGATATTAAAAATATCCCTGGCTCGTTGAATATTGCCCTAAACATTATTAAAACAAAATCTTTTCTTAAAAATAAAAATGTTATATTGCTGGGGAACGGCTGGAACGAAGCTGCATTAATTGAAGAATGTATGCAGCTTAAATCTAAAGGGTTTAAGTCAATTAAAGTGTTATCTGGTGGTATTATTACCTTGTTTAATACCAAGGCAACACATCAGAAAAGAAGTTTAGTGACATTAACATCAAAAGAATTTTTCAACACTAGTGAAGAGAAAAAATTTGTTCCCTTTGTTATATCAGATAAGGATAAAGAGTTTAAAATGAATTTGCCTCATGCGAGAGTTTATACATCTAAAACAGCAAAAAAATCGCTTTTGCATGACATGGTAAGGTTAGGCAAAGGGAAGAACCCCATCATCATATTTGGTGAAATTCACCCGGTAATAGATAGTGTGTTGAATAACTACATAAAAAAAGGTTTACGAAAAGTCTTTTACTATGAGGATGGCTATGCAGATTATAATAGGATGAATAATCTACATAAAATAACCTCGTTAAGTAATCAGCGACAACGTCTTTCTACTAAGAAACCTGTTTCATGCGCCTTTTAAAGATGAACGCCACCCAGTGCCAAGCTCTTTTTATAAAATATGAAAATATTACTGTATTAGCACTGGTTCTTGTCAGCCTTTTACTTATATTTACATTAGAGAAAAAAGCACAAGATTATACGATTGAACGCAAATTTCGTTATAGCTTTATTCTGCAAAACAAAACTAATCAGCTTTTGAATAATGTCGATTTTTGGGTTTATGCCCCCGTTGCTGAGACATCAAATCAAAAAGTGATAAATATCAGCGCATCGCATGAGTATGAACTACTATCAGACAAACTCGGTAACCAGGTGCTTCATTTTACGTTTTCCAAATTCGCACCTTTTGCCAGTAAAGTCATTAAGCTAGAAACAGATTTATTACTCTCAGAAATGCCGGTAAATAAAAAACTGGCATTTAAGAAAGAGTTTATAGCAGCAGAAAAGTATGTTGAAGCAAATCATCCAAAGATCAGTCAGATCGCGCAACAATTTACAGATGCCACAGAGATAACAAATGCACGCAATGCCCTTGAATGGGTTCATCAAAATGTAAAGTATGCAGGGTATATTGAAGATGATCGTGGTGCACTATATGCACTAAAAACGCGAAAGGGTGATTGTACTGAATATATGTACCTTTATACCGCACTAATGAGAAACAAGGGTATACCCGTAAGAAACATCGGTGGCTACGTGTATAATGAGGATAAAGTGCTCAAAGCAGAAGACTTCCATAACTGGTCAGAAGTTTATTTAGACGGTAAATGGCAAGTTGTTGATCCACAAAATGGGATATTTTTAGAAAAACAAAATCATTATGTTGCATTTAGAATCATTACAAACAAAGTGGCTAGTAAGTTAGCTCCTTCTAATACACAGAGGTTTGCAATAAGTAATCCTGATATTTCAGTAAAAATGAATTAAGTTCATATAAAACATGTTGTTACATCTATTCTGTGATGCAGGTAATGTTTTACTTTAAATATGACTATTTAACTTCTTCAGAAATTCAGCTATATTCAACTTCCCCACTCATAGTTGTTAATAAATATAAGCTTATTTATATTTGTTTTACACGTTAAAAAATAATTATCATATAAAGTTGTAGAGTGCATGCAGGGAAGAAGCAAGTTCATACAGGGGATTTTTTTAAGTTGTATTGCTGTTATTTTAATAGCAGTGACGCCTGCTTATGCTGCAACGATCGAAATTACAACACCGACTACGATCTTGTCGGGTGATACTACTTATGACAACAATGACATTATTGTTAATGGCACCACATTAACGATTGATGGAATACATACGTTTGATTCACTTCAATTAATTAATGCTGCAACACTAACTCATTCTATTGAATCAGCTAACAAACTCACAATCAGTGCAAATACGATCAGTGTAGATTCGAGTTCAAAAATTGATGTGAGTGGTAAAGGCCGAGTTGATAGTATTAATGTATCAAATGCAGGTGGTAGTTACGGTGGTTATGGTAGCTTAGGTTACAGTTCATATTCTCGTACCTGGGGTAGAACAAATGTTCCTTATGGTAATTCACGAGCACCAATTGATTATGGGGTTGGCTCATATACTAATGAAAGGGGTGGTGGCGCACTTAAGTTGATTACCAATAATTTATTATTAGATGGTAGTATTATTTCAAATGGTGAAACTCGAGGCAGTGGCGGCTCAATTTGGTTAGTTGTTGGTAGCATTAGTGGAGCAGGATTAATAAATGCAAATGGTAACTATGCAGGCAACTCGGGCAATCCTGCAGGTAGTGGTGGTCGTATAGCAATATATTACACTGATGTCAGTGGATTTGATCTAATGAAAGTGAATGCTCGTGGCGGAGGTAGTCAAGGGTTAAAGGCTGGTGGGGCAGGTACTGTTTATTTTAAAGATAAATTTAAAACTTTAGGTGAATTTAAGATTGATAATAGTGGTATTTTAAATCCACATGGAATGGAGCTAGCAGTATTAACAGATACAATAATTGATGAGGCTGTCACAATTACAAATGCCGGTGTAACTTTATCTGCTGATCAATTTAATGGGGTGCTTACCCTTACAAATGCGAAAGGAAATATAACAGCAGAACAAATTAATGGGGTATTTACACTTACAGATTCTAATATCACGACCGGAGGACAAATTAAACAGGGTTTAAATTTGACTTCGAGTACAGCTAACTTAAATCAAGATACTACTTTGCCATTTATAAATGGTTCTGGGACTGTGAATGCTTCTGGATTCATTAATAGTGCTATCGAAGACTTAATTGTCGATGGCGATATTAATTTAAACATTAAAAAGCCTCTAAATTTATCGACACTTTCACTTAAAAATGGCGTTTCTTTAACACATCCTGTTGCATCAAATATTAACTCTCCTAAATTAGAAATTAATGTTAACACGCTATCTATTGATACCACTTCTAAAATTGATGTGAGTGGTAGAGGCCTAGTTGATAGTATTAATATATCAAATGCAGGTGGTAGTTACGGTGGTTATGGTAGCTTAGGTTACAGTTCATATTCACGCACGTGGGGAAAGACAAACACGCCTTATGGTAATTTACGGGCACCAACTGACTTTGGAATTGGCTCATACACTAATGCAAAAGGTGGAGGCGCACTTAAGTTGATTGCCAATAATTTGCTATTAGATGGAAGCATTATTTCAAATGGAGAAAGAACAGGAAGCGGCGGCTCAGTTTGGCTAGATGTTGGAAGCATCAGTGGTACAGGTTTAATTAATGCAAACGGAAATTATGGTGACAGGAATCCTGCAGGGAGTGGTGGTCGTATTGCTATATATTATAATAAGGTAAATGGTTTTGATTTAACAAAAGTAAAGGCACAAGGTGGAGGTAGTTTAACGTTAAAGTCTGGCGCTGCAGGTACTGTTTATATTAAAGATAAATTAGAAGTTTTGGGAGTTATAAAAATTGATAACAGAGGTAGTGCAAGCACACATGGAATGGAGCCTACAATATTAACTGATGCAATTATAGAAGAAGCCATTACAGTTATTAATGCCAATGCAAATATTGCAGCGGATCAAATTGAAGGTTTATTAACGCTGACAGATGCTGACGTCACGACGGGGGGGGGATTTACCTCAGCACCTGAACTAAGTGCGAGTTCGCTTAACTTAAACAGTAATACAACGCTACCAGGTATAACCGGTTCAGGCACGGTGAATGCTAATGCATCACTAAATGGTGTTAATGGTGATTTAAGTTTTGATGGTTCAATCACTTTAACGACGTTTAAACCGATTAATGTAACTAATCTTTCTCTTCTTAATGGCACTATTTTAACACATCCCGCTGCAGCTAATGCGACATCACAAAAACTAGAAATCACAGCAAACACAATTATTATTGATGCAACATCGAAGATCGATATCAGTGGCAGAGGTATTTATGCTGCAAGCGGCATTATATCGAATGCAGGAGGGAGCTATGGTGGGTATGGTGGCTTCAGGAATACTTCTGGAACAAAAAAAACAAACGAACCCTTTGGTAATGCAAGAGAGCCGGTTGATTTTGGTACTGGCCCATATTCTTCACATCGAGGAGGCGGGGCTCTTAAACTCATTGCGAATCATTTAATTTTAGATGGGAGCATATTAACCAATGGTATTTTGAGAGGAAGTGGTGGCTCAGTTTGGTTAGATGTTGAAGGTATCACTGGAGCTGGTTCAATAGCTGCTAATGGTATTTATGGTTCAGGCACGAGTTATGGTGGAACACCTGCGGGGAGTGGTGGACGTATTGCGGTTTATTATAGTGATGCAAGCGGGTTTGATTTATCAAAAGTCAATGCACGAGGTGGTGGTAGTCAAGGAGCAGAAGCTGGTGGCGCAGGTACAGTTTACTTAAAAAATAAATCAAATGCATTAGGTGAGTTTAAAATTAATAATAGTGGCATTAGTGGTGCAAGAGGTGTTAAGTCAGCAGTATTAACCGAAACAACGATAGCCGAACCTATCACGATTACAAATGCGAATGCAACTTTAATAGCTGAACAATTTTATGGTCTATTAACACTAGATAAATCAAATGTAACAATGGGTGGATATACTGAGCAGGTTTTTCCAGATATTTCTGGTACTGGTAATGTTTTTTTTAATGCTCAAGTTAAAAGTATTGGTAATGATTTTAAGATTTCAGGTGAAATTACAGTTACTGTTAATCAACCTCTTAATATGAATAATTTATTGCTTGAAAATGGCGCGGTACTAATAGGAAATAAACCATTAACATTTAATGACCTTTCCCTTATAAACAATTCAATGGTAACACATCCTGTCGCATTGAATAGCGCATCACCAATACTTGCTATTACAGCAGATACTCTTTTTATTGATAGCTCATCAAAAATTGATATTAGTGGAAAAGGCTTAGGAAATATATCTTCAAATATTATCAAACATAACTCTGGTGGTAGTTATGGTGGTAATGGGGGAGGTGCAACAAATTCTGCATACGGTGATATCCGTGCACCTATAGATTTTGGCTCTGGTAGTTATGATGCCAGAGGTGGCGGTGCAATTAAACTTAAAGTTAGCAACTTAAACTTAGACGGTCAAATATTATCAAACGGCATAACTCGACCTGATTATTATCAAAGTGGTGGCGGTAGTGGTGGCTCCATTTGGATAGATGTTGGAACATTAATGGGTAAAGGCTCTATTTTAGCAAATGGTGCAAATGGCGTAGGTCCTTGGCAAAATAAACATCATGGTGGTGGTGGTGGTAGAGTGGCAATTGTTTATGGCAGCCTCAATAATTTTAACTTATCAACACAAGTTAACGCAAAAGGTGGTGCTGGTTATGGAGGGTATTCAGGAGCTGGGTATACTCCTGTTGAATCTGGTGGTGCAGGTACGCTTTATTTTAACTCAAAGATTACCGGTTTAGAGGAAATACATGTAAATAATGCTGGGCTCTCTCAATACACAAAAGGTACCACGCTAAGTAATAATATTTCTGCTCCTTTAATAATTAATAACTCATTGGTTACCGTGGTTGGTGAAAATACACTTTCTACAGTGAAAGGTATAAATAGTAATATCACCGCACAAGGTACAATTCATGTTAAAAAAGATTTATTAATTGATGGAAGTATTAGCTTAAGTCTTGTTCAACCTTTAACTGTATCAACGTTATCATTAATTAATGGTGCTGTATTAACGCACCCTGTTGCAAGCAATGCAGTCTCACCAAAACTATTAATAATAGCTGATACAGTAAGTGTTGACGCTACTTCAAAGGTTAATGTGAGTTATAAAGGTTTACTGGCAAGTAGTGATATTGAACATACTTCAGGTGGTAGCTATGGCGGAAGTGGGGGGGTGGCAGCAAGTAGAACCACTAACCCCACTTATGGTGATGAATTATTGCCCACAGATTTTGGGACTGGCGGAAAAGGTAATGCACAAAGTCATGGTGGCGGTGTAGTTAAGTTAATTGCAACTCAATTAAAATTAGATGGAAAAATAATTAGTCATGGTGAAACTACAAGTAGTTATACTGGCGGTGGGAGTGGTGGTTCAGTTTGGTTAGACGTTGGCATATTAGCTGGCTCGGGTTCTATTGCAACTAATGGTGGACATGGTGCTCCTGAATATAGTGGCGGCGGTGGGGGTGGTAGAATTGCTGTTTATTATAGTGATGCGAGTAATTTTGTTACAAGTAGTGTAGAAAGCAAAGGTGGTAATGGATATAGCTCGTATCGTGGTAGTGGTGGGCCAGGTGGTAGTGGTACAGTTATCTTAAAAAGTAAAAACGATCCTGTCTACGTAATTCAAAGCACTCCAGCTGATATTTCCGCAACTGACATTAATGAATTAAAAGTACGCTTTAGCGCAGAAATCAATCCAACCACATTTACAACGGCGGATATTGTATTAACCGGTCCTTCTGGTGTTATTGATATTGCATCAATAACAAAAAATGATGCGATTAATTACACCTTAGGATTAACAGCACCATTGACAAAAAGTGGTGATTATACGCTTAAAATTGGTCCAAACATTGAAACTGTTCTTGGTAAGGGCATGGATCAAGATAAGGACACCGTTATTAATGAAGTGCCTGATGATGTTTACACAGCTTCATTTACAATTGATAAAAATCCACCAACGGTTCCGGTCGTTTCTTCTCATCCTGTGGCACCTGAAGTTACAAATATCACAACGACAAGTGTGACATTAGTCGGTACACGTGAAGCAGGTAGCTCAATTTGGATTGATGGTGTAAAACGGGGCGCCGCTGCTACAACGGACTGGTCTGTTGATTTAACTTTGGCACAAGGTCAACAAGATTTAGTGATCCATGCTGAGGATGAGGTGGGTAACAAATCAGAAGCTGTGACGGTCTCATTGTTTGTGGATAGTATTGCTCCAACAGTTTCTTTAGCTGCAAATGCGCCAGAAAATAATACAGAAATAAATACTGTTCCTGTTATAGCGTTGAATATTAATGAAACAGGCTCAGGTATTGATTTAGCAAATTCACGTTTAACGGTTACACGAAATGGTCAAGGTGTTGTAGGTAATTGGGCAGAGGTTGCTGGAGAACTTATATTTACACCTGGTATAGTTTATATCGAAGGTCAATTTGTAGTTTCAGCACAAATTAATGATAAAGCAGGATTAAGTTCACCGTTATTTACTACACGCTTTGTTTATGACAAAACACCACCGGCTGCGCCAGTTATTAATGCGGTGCCTACTGTTAGTAATATAAACACCATAACTATCAGCGGTACTAAAGAAGCAAATACAGGTGTCTATGAAGGTGTAAATAATGTATCACCTATCAATTTATTAACAACATGGTCTTATAATAAAACCCTTGTTGAAGGTGATAACATCATTACCCTAAATGCAAAAGATAAAGCAGGTAATATCAGCCCTGATGTCACTGTTAAAGTCCGTTATGACAACACCGCACCGGCAGCCGTTACAGCAACTGCTACAACAGAAGCGGACGGTACCTCCATTAAAGTCGATTGGGCAGGGTATGACGAGTTTGCCAATGGCAATGATATTGACCACTATGCGATCTATGTGGAAACAGCACCCTTTACATCTGTAACAGGATTAACCGCAAAAACTACGGTAGCAGCAAAAGTTTTTACTGGTAATGTTGATGGTTTAACACGAAACACAAACTACTATGTTGCGGTGGTTGCATTTGATAGTACACAAAATAGTACAGCAGCAGTTACCCCTGTTACTGTAACAACAAAAGATACTATCGCACCTGAAGATATTTCTGAAATAACCGTTTCAGTCACTGGCGATGCGGCAATGGTTAACTGGGTTTCATCAATTAACACTGCGGAAGATCTTGCGAGTTACAATTTCTACTTTAACGGTGAAACAACGCCAACCGTGATACCGGCAGCTACCTTAAATAAACAATTATTAGGCTTACAACCCGCAACCTCATACTCATTTAAAATCACCGCAGTAGATAATGATGGTAATGAAAGCTCGGGGGTTACAGGAACCGCAGTGACTATTTTAAATAATCCAACTGGGCTTGCGGTGACGCCTTACAGTGGCAAAGTTGAACTCAGCTGGAATCCGGTTGCTGATCCAACTTTGGTTAAACAATATGCTATTTATTCATCAACAAGCAACTTTACTAATGTTGATTTAATGACACCTACGTTATTAGTTGATAAAAATATAACAACACGTCAATTAGCGGGTTTAACCAATGACACCGCTTATTTCTTTGCGGTCACCGCCATTAATACTTCAGATGGTGAAAGTACAAATGTAACAACGGTTACTGCAGCGCCACTGCCCGATAGTATTGGTCCGGAACTCAGCAATATTGAGTTTAATGCTGCACCATTAACGAATAATTTAAATATTACCCAGTCTGGCAATATTTCACTTGGTGCAACAGATCAAAGTGGCATGAGTCGCGTCGAGTTTTTAATTGATGGCGTATTACTTAAAACCGATGCCAATGGTTCGGCAAACTACAGTGCAAACTGGGATATTACGAATGTCACCGATGGTACACATACCATTACCATTAAAGCAATTGATACGCTTGAAAACAGTTCAAGCCAGGCTATTTCAGTCACCGTTGCACTTGCTGCACCAGCAGCACCGAGCATTACTGCCCCTGCAAATAACTTCAGCACCAATGAAAAAACGGTCACGGTTAAAGGGACTGCTGAGAAACAAACGCAAGTGCAACTTTATAATAATAATGTTGCCGTGGGTTCACTGATAAATGTTGCCAGTGATAATAGCTTCACTACATCGGTTGCTATTAATGAAGGCAATAACAACTTAACAGCCACGGCAAAAAATCGGGGGGGTGAAGGTACGCACAGCCCGCCTGTAGTCGTGACATTAGATAGCACTATTCCAAATACACCGGTTGGTTTATCGGCCAGCGCAAAAGCATCCGGTCAAATCACACTTAACTGGAATACCATTCAAGATACAAAGGTCGCAGGGGTTAATGTTTATCGTAGCACGCAAGCCTTTACCGAGATTGCCTCGGCCACCAAAGCAAACTCAACACTTATTACGGGTAACAGCTTTACCGACTTACCGCCAAACGATGGTCAATACTATTACCGTTTAGTCGCACTCAACCAGGTTGCGACACAAAGTGCTTTATCAAATGAAGTGAATGTGGGTTCTGATAACACTGCACCGCATGCCGTCAGTATCGAATACACACCCACTGGCAATTTTGACCCCGTCAGCAAACGTACCGCGCCGGGCAATGTTGCTGTTGTATTAACCGTAAATGAAGCTCTGTTAACCACGCCATTCTTAAGCATTGCCCCCGATGGTGGTACTCCGATTTCAGTGAACTTGACCCGTGTTGATGATACAACCTACAAAGGCAGCTTCACCATTAAAGATATCACTCCATCGGGTACGGCATTTGCCGTTTTCTCCGCGCGTGATGCTGTGGGTAACCGCGGTACGGTGGTCGACTCAGGCGCTACCATCGAGATTGATGCACAAGGCCCACAGGTCAGTGTATTAAAAGTGGCACCTAACGAGCCGCTTAAAAATGACAGTGCTAATCCCATCAGCGTTAATTTTGAAATTACACTTTCAGAAGTGGCAAAAGAAATTCCAACGTTGTCGTATCGTTTGTCAGCGGCAAACCGCACAGACAGTGTTATTGATTCTCTGGTTCAGGTTGATCAAACCAGGTGGGTTGGTAGCTTTATTTTGCCAACCGATGCGGGGCAGACTGAAGTTGAAAACTTGTCATTTGTTTATCGTGCTGTAGATGACTTAGGTAATGTCTCAACCATAATCTCAGGTGACAATTCATTCCAGGTTTACCAGGGTGACTTGCCACCACTCGATGTACCTACAGGGCTTAAAGCGAACGCCATTCCTGCCGGTCAAATAAAAATTGAATGGGAGGCCGTTCAAGGTGCTGTTGAATATGCACTGTATCGCCAAACAGCCGATGAAACCTCATTAACTGAATACAGACGTATCACTGGACTAACGTTTACCGATCTAACAACAGCCGATGGCGATTATCGCTATAGTGTTGCCAGTGTGCGCAAAGAAAATGGTCAGGAAGGCTTAAGCACACAAAGTAATATCGTTACCGTGTCGTCCGATTCATCGGTACCGAACGCACCACAAGCACTGGCATTAGAATTAGTGGGTAACGGCATTAAAGCCACATGGTCAGCGCCAACGGCTAATACAGAAGTACTGACATACTCGTTATACCGCTCTAATACAGATATCGGCGACATTAGTGTATTAACGCCAATTAAAACCGGTATTACTGAACTCACAACAATTGATACCACGCCGTCTGATACTGCGCATAGTTATGCCATCGTTGCCGTCGATGCAGCGGGTAATGCCTCTGCGCCATCAACAACAGTTTACCTCAATTTTGACTTACTCCCTGTTGCGACATTAGAAGTTAGTCAAACAGATCAAGATGCCCCTGTAGTTAGCTGGACACATAACGGTTCAACCATTGCAGGCTATGATATTTATTTACAAAGTATTGTTCCATTAAAACTTAACGGCTCAACTTTACTCACAAATACTAACTATACCGACACAGGCTATAGCGGTGATGCACGAACTTATAGCGTCAAAGCCGTTGATAATAACGGGGTAGAAAGTGTTGCTCGCACAGTCAGTTTGCCAAAACTCAGCGCAACATTAAAAAATACCAGCTCGGTTAAACGTGGCATCATGAATCAACTTGAGTTTGATGTTAGTAATTCCGGTAAAGTGGATGTCAGCAACATTAAGCTATCTATAAAAGTCAATGCGACGTCTCATAGCTCAACAAGTTTCAATCTCGCGGCAGGTGAAACAAAAACAATTCCGGTTATTGTCGGTGGTTATAGTAACTTGCCCGATCTTAGTGTCTTGAAAACAACGATTGAAGTGTCACCATCCAGCGGTGAAAAAATAAAAATTACTCGCACAAGTGACATCACAGTAGGTGATGGTTCGCTTGTGCTAAATGTCGTAACAGAAACGCTAACCCGTGGTGGAGCAGGAAAAGTACAGTTCACCTTAGAAAATACCAGTGATATAGAAACAGAAATCATCCTTGCAACGTCTAATGGCAATGCTGCATCAAACGAACTTCGCTTTAAATTGCTTGATGTCGACAACAATGTTTTATCCACGCAGTCAATTAAACAAGACGTGGGAAATAACGTAATTCGTTTAGCAAACGGCACCACTGTTGCACGTATTGCAGCCGGCGCGACGTTTAGCTCAAACTGGTTCGACTTAGCCGTACCGAATAACGCACCACAAAATGTCACCGTTGAATTCGAAATTGATAATTTACACTACCATCTTGGCCGTGCCGATCATGTCGCGATTAACGGCTTAAAAAATAAACGCGCCACCACCTTAATTGATACGAGTTATATCGGTCAGTTAAGCAGCATTAGCCCACAACTTAGTTACGGTGATCAGGACATTGTGATTAAAGGGCAGGCCATTGAGCGCAGCACCGCGTCTAGCATACCATCGGTGCCACTAAAACTGGTTATTAGCGCAAATGGTTTTGAACGTAGTTATGATGTTTATACCGATACAACAGGTTTGTTTAGTCACACCTTTAAGCCACTAAGCGGCGAATCAGGTAATTATAAAGTGTCGGTCATTCATCCCGAAGTATTAGATCGCCCACAAAATGGTAACTTCACCATTAACCGCGTTATCGTCAGGCCAACAACCATAGACGTTAATACCTCACGTAATTATGACCAAACGTTAACGGTTAATGCCAGCACAGGCCCCGGTTCACAAGCAACAAACCTACGCCTGGTATATAACGCGGCAGATCAACTTGGAGGCGTATTCCCACAAGGTGTACAAGTCACCCCCGAAAATGCAAAGAACCTTACAGAAAATCAAAGCACAAGCCTGGGATTAAGCTTACGTGCAGATGACACCGCAGTTGAAACCGGCAGTATAAAACTTAAGGTCATGAGTGATGAAAGTGGCGCATTACCGCTTGCTATCGTAACGGTAAACTACACCTTCTCAGAAGCCGTGCCGGTATTAAACTTTAGCCCAAACCATGTTGAAACCGGTGCTTCACAAGGCACATCTATTAACGAAAGCATTACCTTAAGTAACGCCGGGCTTGAGTCTATGGATGGCATTAACGTCAGCTTACAAAATACCGATGGTACTGCAGCACCCAATTGGCTCTATCTAACCGTGCCAACACAACAAGGCAGTCTTGCTGTGGGTGAAAAACGCCCAATTAACTTTGTAGTTGCACCCAATGCGGCCGTGGTTGATGGCACCTATAGCTTTAAATTACACATCACCAGCATTAATCATGCGGCACGTGATGTGAATATCTTTGTAGCGGTAACACAGTCAGGCCAGGGGCATGTACTCTTTAAAGCAGAAGATATTTACACTCAAACCACTGACAGTAACGGTAACATCGTTCAAGGTTTACAAGGCGCAAAAATCTATCTACAAAACGAACGTGTCTTAAGTGAAGACTTTACACAATACACAGACAGTAATGGTGAAGTTCTCTTTAATAATTTACCAGCAGGTTGGTATAAATTCCGTGCAACGGCAGATAAACACCAAGAAGTGATTGGTCGCGTACAAATTAAAGCCGGTATCACCGCAAGTGAAGTTGTCTTTCTTGATTACAACCTGGTGTCGGTTGAATGGTCGGTCACGGAAATTACATTAGAAGATCGTTATAGCATTGTATTAAATACCACGTTTGAAAC
>Ga0316207_10003330_pt1 | contig 15051 bp, 15 predicted proteins | sample 6weekpyrite_MG_FD_204943 | JGI IMG/M metagenome (GOLD analysis project Ga0316207, IMG submission 204943) | Microbial mat bacterial communities from mineral coupon in-situ incubated in ocean water Damariscotta River, Maine, United States -... | ecosystem: Environmental > Aquatic > Marine >... | reverse complement strand
GGCCATCGTGACAGAAAAACGCGGCGCGTTGAAAAGCTGGACGATTCTGCTGGCGATCCTGACCTTCTCGCTGTCGCTTCTGGGCGCGTTCATCGTTCGCTCGGGGCTTCTGACCTCGGTGCATGCCTTTGCCGTCGATCCCCTGCGCGGGCTTTACCTGCTGGGGCTTCTGGGGCTCAGCGTCGGCGGGGCACTGTCGCTCTATGCCTGGCGCGCGCCGACGCTGGAGCCGGGCGGACTGTTTCGTCCGGTCAGCCGCGAGGCGGGGCTGTTGATCAACAACCTGCTTTTGGCGACCGCCACCGGCACGGTTCTTTTCGGCACGCTCTATCCGCTCTTTATCGAAGCGCTGGCGGGCGAGCGCCTGTCGGTCGGGCCGCCGTTTTTCAACGCCGCCTTCATTCCGATCATGCTGCCTCTGTTGATCCTGATGGGGTTTGGCCCATTGCTGTCCTGGAAGCGGGCTGATCTGGCCGGCGTGATGGACCGTCTGAAATTCGTTCTGGCGCTGTCGGTCCTGGCCGCTCTGGTGGTCTGGTATCTGAGCGATGGCGGGCCGGTACTGGCCTATCTCACCATCGCCATTGCGACCTGGCTGCTGCTGGCGACGCTGCTGGAATGGGCCGGGCGGATTCGTCTGGGCAAGGTGGCCTTGCGCGAATCTATGCGGCGGGCACGCAATCTGCCGCGATCCGCGCACGGAACGACGCTGGCGCATGCCGGGCTGGCGGTTGTGTTGTTCGGCTTTGTCGGGTCAACCGCATGGAAAACGGAGGAGGTGGTTTTTGTCAGCCCCGGAACCGAGATTTCAATTGCGGGCTATGACGTGCTCTTTGAAGGCATGAACCGGGTCAACGGGCCGAACTACGTGGCCAATCGCGGCACATTGACCGTTACGCGCGACGGCGAATATGTGACCACATTGAACCCTGAGCGGCGCAACTACCCGGTGGCGCAATACAGCACCACCGAATCCGCGATCTGGTCCACCTTTTTCGGCGATATCTACTCATCGCTGGCTGAACCCGCCGACGCAGAGGCCGGTGCGGCAGGGATCTGGACCTTGCGCATCCTCTATGAGCCCTTGGTCTTCCTGATCTGGCTCGGTGCGACGATGTTGATTGCGGGGGGTGGGTTGTCTTTGTCGGACCGTCGTTTGCGGGTTGGAGCGCCCAAGCGCGCGCCAGCGGCCGACGTGGTCCCCACACCGGCGGAGTGAGCTTATGAAACGTCTTCTGTTTGCAAGTCCGGTGCTGATCACGCTGATCTTTGGCGGGTTCTTCCTGTGGGGGCTGGATCCTGAACGCGATCCAAGCGCGATCCCTTCCGTGCTGATCTCGCAGCCGGCACCGGAGTTTTCGCTGCCCGAGGTGGCGGGAACCGGCGTGCCCGGCTTTTCGCGGGCTGATTTGGTTGGCAATGCAGAGCCTGTCGTGGTCAATATTTTCGCCTCCTGGTGCGTGCCGTGCCGGGCCGAACACGCGGTTTTGACCCGGTTGGTCGAAGAGGACGGCGTGCGCCTCTTTGGCATCAACTATCAGGACGAGCCCGAGGATGCGCTGCGCTGGCTGACCGAGCTTGGCAACCCTTACGAACGGATCGGGTCCGACCTAGAAGGCCGCGTGGCGCTTGAATGGGGCCTGACCGGCGTGCCCGAAACCTTCATCGTCGGCGGCGACGGGACCGTGCTGTATAAATATGTCGGGCCCGTCGTTGGCGAAACGGCGGTTCGGGAATTTACAACAGCCCTGGCGCAGGCCCGCGCGGGAGGTGCATCATGATGACCCGGCTGGTCCTGATCCTGATGCTGGCCTTTGCGCCGGTCACGACGGCCTTTGCGGTCGAGCCCGATGAGATGCTGGACGACCCCGTGCTTGAGGCGCGGGCGCGTGATGTATCCCAGCAATTGCGCTGCGTTGTTTGCCAGAACCAGGATATCGACAGCTCCAATGCCGATATCGCGCGCGATATGCGCCTGTTGGTTCGCGAGCGCATTGTCGCGGGCGATACCAATGATGAGGTCCTTGAATTCATGGTCGCGCGCTATGGCAATTTCGTGTTGCTGCGCCCGCCCTTCAATGCGCAAACCTACGCGCTTTGGTTTGCGCCGCTGGCGCTGGTGGTGTTTGCGGGCGGTTTCGGAATTGCCGTGATGGTCCGGGCCCGCCGGCAAACCGCACATCCCGATGATCTGAGCGCAACCGAGGATGCCGAATTCCAGGCCCTCCTGGATACTGATGCAGAGGACGAAACACACACATGATGCTGATGTTGATTTTTGTAGGGCTGGGCATTCTTGCGGCCCTGTTCATGCTGTCGCCGCTGGCTGGCGGACCGCAGTCGAATGTCGACCGGGATGCCGGCGAGATGGCGGTTCTGCGCGATCAGCTGGCCGAGGTCGAGCGCGACCAGGCGCGCGGCCTGATCAATGAGACCGAGGCCCGCGATGCGGGCATCGAGATCAAGCGGCGGATTCTGGCGTTGTCGAACGCGCGGCCCGATCGTAAACGGGTAACCGAGCGCGGCGGTTGGATCCTGGGCGTGGCGATTGTCGTGGTCGGGGCAACCGGTGTGGGCCTTTACACCCAGTTCGGGCAGCCTGGTATGCCAAGCATGCCATTTGCCGAGCGCAGCGACGAGCGTCAAGCCTCGGCGCAGATGGTCGAACTGGCCGAAGAGCTGCGCACGCGTCTGATCGCAAGCGAAAACGGTGGCCCGCATGATGGCTGGATCCTGCTCGGTCAGACCTATATGCGGATGGGCAACTACGCCGGTGCGGTCGAGGCCTTTGGCGTCGCGGCAAGCCACCCTGAGGCAACATCATCGACCTTTTCGCAAGCGGCCGAAGCGATGGTTGCGGCGGAAAACGGCGTCGTGACGCCGCCCGCGCAGGCCGTGATCGATCGCGCCGTTGAAATGGACCCCCTGAACCCGGCGGCGGTTTATTATCAGGCGATATCGCTGGAACAGAGCGGGCGTGGCGTCAGCGCCTATGAGGTTCTGGTCGACCGGGTCCGCCTTGAATCCGAGATCACGCCCTGGATGGAGTTCTACATCGCGCGGATCAATCAGATCGGCGAGCGTATTGGCCGTCCGGCGGTCGGGCCGGCGATGCTGCTGGCGGGCGGGGACGGCGCACCGGGACCCAACGCCGATCAGGTTGCCGCCGCCGCCGACATGTCGCCCGAAGAGCGTGCCGCCTTCGTTCAATCCATGGTTGACGGCCTTGCGGCGCGGCTGGCGGAGGAACCTGACGATCTGGATGGCTGGTTGCGGCTGGCCAACGCCTACCGCGTTCTGGGCAATGACGCCGCCGCGCGCAATGCCTTGTCGCAGGCCGAGCCGCTGCTGCCCGAAACCGGCCCCGAGCGTCAGGCGTTCGACGAGTTGTCGGGCGAACTGGCAGAGTAGGGGACCGCGGCTCGCCGCCCGGTTGCCTTGCCGCGAAGCGCAGCGAAAAACATGGCCCCCGCCGGATGACGGCGGGGGCCTTTTTCATTTGAGGTTTGGCCGGTCGCGGGCCTCGAATGCCCTGAGCTGTGGATGCGTTGGTCGTGAGAGGATTTCGCGTGCTGGGCCGCGCAGAGACCGGGGGCGGGGAGAGGGGGGTGGCGATCTTCGGGGCCTGCCGCATCAGGCAGAGGCTGCCGCGGCGTCGCCGCCCGAATTGGACCCCGCATCGGCGCGTGCGGCGTCCATGTCAGAAGCCCGGGCGTCAGGATGCCATAGCGGGTGCCGGACCCGCAGCCCGCGATGAGCAGGATGCCGCGGCGGTCGAATGAGGCACCCCCCGTGCGCATATCCCGCGTTCGGGCGGGTCGGGTGGCGCGCCGGGGTCAGCTGCCGGATGCTACGCTGCGCGTCGCGGCCTCACGCAGGGCGTCCATAACGGCCTCGGTGCTCAGAATTTCGGACAACACAATGCCATTGGGGGCACCGGGCCCGTAGACTGCATTGAACGGGATGCCGTAGCGGTCGAATGAGGCGAGATAGCGCGAGATATCCTCGTTCGGACGGGTCCAGTCGGCGCGCATCGCAACGACGCCGGGCGCGGTCAGTTCGCTGACCACCGGTTCGCGGTCCAGCACCAGGATCTTGTTGGCCTGACAGGTCAGGCACCAATCCGCCGTGACGTCGACGAACACAACATCGCCCTGCGAGACATAGCGCGCGATCTGGCCCCGGTCGAACGCGACCCATTCGGTCGCGGCACCGGGGGTTTCGGCGGCGGCCTGATCGGCAAGCTGGCCGGCCGCAACGATCGGGGCCAGCGCCAGCACCGCGATACCCACCCATTTCGGGGTGCTCGGAATGCGGCGCAGCGCGATGACCGCGATCAGCGCCAGCGTCAGCCCAACTGCCGTATAGGTCGCGGGGGCACCGGCAACGCCGAACATCACCCAGATCAGCCAGGCGGCCGTTCCGATCAAAAGCAGGCCCAGTACAGCCTTGAGCGCCATCATCCACCGGCCAGGCTTCGGCATCAATTGCGCCAGGCGCGGATAGGCCGCGACGGCGAAATAGGGCAGCGAAAGGCCGAGCCCCAGCCCGGTGAACACGACCGCGATATCGACGGCCCCTCCGGTCAGCGCAAAGGCGATCGCGGTGCCTAGAAACGGGGCCGAGCAGGGCGTGGCCAGCACGGCGGCAAAGGCCCCGGTGGCGAAATCGCCGCTATGGCCGCCGCGCGCGCCGCTATTGGCAAGCCGCGTCTGCAGGCCCGAGGGCAGGGAAATGTCGAACAGCCCCAGCATGTTGGCGGCGAAAACCGCGAGGATAACCACCATCAGCGCCAGAAAGGTCGGGTTCTGGAACTGCAGGCCCCACCCGACAGTGACGCCAAAGCGTTGCAGCCCGAAGGTTACCGCCGCCAGGAACCACATGAAGGCCATGACACCGAGGCCCGAGGCCAGGAAACTGCTGCGAATGGCCCCTTGGGTTTTGCCCTTGCCGGACACCACCGAGGCCAGCTTGATCGACAGAACCGGCAGCACGCAGGGCATCACGTTCAGGATCAGCCCGCCGGCAAAGGCAATCAGGGCGACCCAGGCCAGTGCCGCCAATGTGGATTTCGCCTGCATCAGGGTAAACGGCGCGACCGGCATCGCGGTCAGCGCCGTGGCGGCCAGCGTGACGGCCTCCGCGCCATCGGTGATGGTGACCGTCGGGGTGGCGGGGGCCTCTTCATCCAGGCCCAGGATCGGAAACTGCGCCCATAATTCGGTCTGGCCGCTGCCAAGCCGGATATCGGGCACGCCAAATGCGGTATATTCGCCCATCTCGGGGAACACGTCGGGGGCGGTGAATGGCCTGTTGGCCTGCGCCGTTATCGTCAGGGTGCGGCCCTCTTCATCGACAAAGGCGGCCATATCGGTGGCCATGTCCGAGGGGCCTTCAAACGGAACCAGGGCGGCAAATTCGCCGATCCGCGCGGCCGAGACCTGGTCGATGACGCCTTCCGCCGACGCATTCGCGGGCAGGTCGATGGCCAGGGTGAAATCATTGGGCACGCAGACATCGGAGCAGACCAGCAGATTGACATCCGTGCGCAGGCTTGCCGCTTCGCCGGAGCGTTCAAGATTGATCCGCACCGGCAATACGACATCGCCGGAATAGCCGAAATTCTGGATGCCGAAGGCGGTGAACCGATCCGGGGCGGGCCAGAGGATCTCGAAGCTTTCGACATTATCGGAGGCCGAGAAATCCATCTCGGGTGGCAATCCGACCTCGCCGGGGCTGCGCCAATAGGTTTTCCAGCCCTCGGTCATAGACATGGCCAGCCCCGCCGAAATGGACGAGGCCCCGGGGGCCACCCAGTTTTCGGCGGTGATCAGCGCCACTTCGACCGCGACCGAGCTTTCGGTGGCCGAGGTCGCGGCGGATGCGGGCAGGGCGGGCGGCAGCAGCAGCGCCAGGGCGGCGGCAAGGGCACTGAACGGGGCGGTCCATTTCATCGGGTTTACTTTCACGGTGCGGGTCTCGTGTGATTGTCGCGGGCGACGGTGTATTGCATGGGGCGTGACGGGCGCGCGCTACTGGATCAAATAGCCTTCGCGGCCATCGGCGCAGAGAACCCGGTACAGCCCGTCACCGAGATCCTCCACCACCTGGCAGTCTTGTGCAGGAACGGTCGGCTGATAGGCTGACGTGCTCTGCGTTACGATATTACTATAGGGGCATTGCTGGGAAAGCGAGCCGCAGCCGGCCACGCCCAGTAAAATGACCGCGAGGTAGCGGCCCTTGACCCGGAGAAAACCGGGCAGGGCCGCTGTTGCGTGAGTGTGGCGCGCGGGTCGCGTATGATTCGTGTTCACTGTGCGACCCTTGACGTCGTCTGTTCAAATGACACTATTAACGCCGTTCCCGCGCTGGAAGGTCAACGTTACATACTGATACAAAAATCACGTGTTGGTCGTCAGGCTGCTGTTGACGTTCCCCCGCTGGAATGACGGAAGACCCGGGGGGCTTATGTTTTCGAGCGCAGAGGCTGTTATGAAAAATAAAGCAACAGGCCCGATTTCACGGCGCAACCTGCTGATTGCGGGGGCGGGGGGCGTATCCGCGTTGGCGGCCCCGACGGTTTTGATGGCATCGGGCGATGCCGGCGGTGCGACCACACGACGCAATATCTCGTCTTTCGCTCTGCATGACTGGCAGGACTATTTCGACGCGCTCGGGCGTGGAATCATCATCTCCGATACCAACCGGCGGGTGCTGCAGCACTGGAGCTCGGATGGCGAAATGCGGGTCTATCCAACTTCGGTGCCGTTGACAGATGAACTGACCCGGCGCGGCTATACTTCGGTTGTCGAAAAGCGTGAAAACCCCGGTTGGGCCCCGACCCCCTCGATGCGCATCCGCAACCCGGAATGGCCCGAATATGTGCCCGGCGGCGATCCGCTCAACCCGCTTGGCACCCGCGCGCTTTACCTCAGCTGGCAGTATTACCGCATCCACGGCACCCAGGATTCGCGCAAGATCGGGCGGCGGTCGTCAAACGGCTGCATCGGGCTCTATAACGAACAGATAGAAGAGGTATATGATCGCACCCCTCTGGGCACGCAGGTCATACTGATCTAAGCAACGAAGAATAGAAAAATACCCAGGAAAGAATACGAGATGTCAAAAAGAGGCTTCGGGATCGGTGCGATCATCCTTGCCGGAATTGTGGTGTTGGCGGGTTTCTACCTGACGCGCGCCCCCCAGACAGCGGCCCCCGGGACCGCGGGGACCCAAGAGGTCGCGGACGGATCCGCACCGGCCGAGGTCACGCTGGTGCCCGGAAACCCGATGGCCGCGCCCGATACATCCATGATCGAGGAATTCGGAGCGCTTGTTCAGGTCACCGTACCCGAAGAGCTGTCGCCGCAGGCGCAGATCGGCGAACGCGTGTTCAACGCCTCCTGCGCGGCCTGTCACGGCACCAATGCGGCCGGGCAAAATGGCGTGGCCCCGCCGCTGATCTTTATCACCTATGCGCCGAACCACCATGGCGATGGATCGTTCCTGAGTGCCGCGCGCAATGGCGTTCAGGCGCATCACTGGGAATTCGGGAACATGCCTCCGATCGAGGGGCTGACCAATTCCGACATCGCGGCGCTTGTCCGCTATATCCGCGAGCTTCAGCGCGAGAACGGTATATTCTGACGTCCGGGCGCGCGCCGCCGCGCCCGGGCCGTTCATCCGCGCGTGCCGGAAATGGTGTGCGCATCCCGAGATCCGGACAGGACGTGTCCGGTGCCGGGATGCTGATCTTAATTCGCCCCCGGGGCAGTTTATCCGGCTCCGGGTCATCTGTCTTTCAAAGGATAGTGCGTTCATGCAAACCAGACGACACTTCATGGCAAACTCGGCCGCCGCCGCGGGTTTGTTCGCGGCCATCCCGTCGGGCCTGGCCCGTGCCGCGACCGATTTCGACATATTGGAGGCGCGCGCCGGCGTCGTGCAGCTGGCACCGGAACCCTACCCCGCGACCGAGATCTGGAGCCTGGGCGGCGATATTCCCGGTCCCGTCCTGCGCGTCGCCCAGGGCGCGCGCCTGCAAATGCGGCTGCTCAACAGGTTGCCGCAGGCCACCGCCATGCACTGGCACGGGCTGCGGATCGACAACGCGATGGACGGCGTGCCGGGCCTGACGCAGGAGGCCATCGCTCCGGGCGACGGGTTCGATTATGATTTTGTGGCACCGGATGCCGGAACATATTGGTATCACGCGCATAATTATTCGGTTGAGCAAGTCGCAAGGGGGCTCAGAGGGGCCCTGATCGTCGAGGAGCCGGACCCGATCGATGTGGATCGTGACGAAGTTCTGGTGCTCGACGATTGGCTGATCGATCCCGATACCGGCCAGTTCGACGCAGATTTTGCCTCTGCCCATAGCCGCAGCCATGCCGGGCGTCTCGGCAATCTGGTCACAACCAACGGCGAGACGGATCTGCGGCTGCCGGTGCAGCGCCACGAACGGATGCGCCTGCGTCTGATCAATGCCGCCAACGCCCAGATATTCAGCCTTGCTCTGGCCGGGCTCGAAGGGTGGACAGTGGCGCTGGACGGGATGCCTCTGCCCGTGCCCCAGCCGGTCGTGGATGTCCTGACGCTTGGCCCCGGCCAGCGGGCCGACCTGATCGTCGATGTCGTGGCCGGGGATGGGGAAACCGCATTGCTTGCCCGCGCCGCCCGTGGTGGTACCCGGCCGCAGGTCACATTTCCGGTCAGCGGGCGGGCCAGCCTTGCCCGCCGCCCGGCCCCCGCCGCGCTGCCGCCCAATCCCGATCAGGCGGTCGATCTGTCCGGGGATGTGGCGATGCTGGAGCTGAATGTGCAGGGCGGGGCGATGGGCGGGTTGCGCCGGGCGGCGCTGAACGGCGAGAGTCTGAGCTTCAATCAGCTTGCGCAGGCCAACCAGTTCTGGTCCTTCAATGGCACCGTCGGCATGACCGATACGCCGCTGGCCCGGTTGGACCGGGGGCAGACCGCGCGCCTGTCGATCCTGAATGACACCAGTTTTCCGCATGCCATGCATCTGCACGGGATGCATTTTCGCGAGGTTCTGGACGGTGACAGGCTTGGACCGCTGCGCGATACACTTCTGATGACACGCGGCGAACTCCGCGAGATCGCCTTTACCGCCGGCAATCCCGGCGATTGGCTGTTGCATTGCCACATGCTATCTCATGCGGAGGCCGGAATGATGACGTGGGTACAAGTCGTATGAACAGGGTTATAGGAATAGTCGTTGCCAGTTCGGCCGCCGTGGCGGCAGGAGCGATCGTAGCGGTCGGAACGGGCCTGTTTTCCCGCTCGGCCTCGGCCCATCAGGACCGGCCGGTCCCGGTGATGCCGGCTGAAGTCGATATTGAACAGGGCGCAATTCTCTATGCGCAAAGCTGCGCCGCCTGTCACGGCACCGAGTTGCAGGGTCAGCCCAATTGGCGCTCACCGGGGGCTGACGGTCTGTTGCCGGCACCGCCCCATGACGAGAGCGGTCATACCTGGCACCATCCTGACCGGGTCCTGTTCGATTATACCCAATTGGGCGGGCGCGAGGCGCTGGCGTTGCAGGGGTTGGATTTCGAGAGCGGAATGCCCGCCTTCGGCGATGTCCTGAGCAATCAGGAAATCTGGAATATCCTGGCCTACATTCAATCGACCTGGCCCGAGCGGCAACGCCAGATGCAGGCCGCACGGACCGAAGGCGATCTGGCACAAGGAGAATAGACCATGAGAACGGTGTTGCGATTGGCCCTGGTGGCCTGGATTGCGGTTTTTATCCCGGCGCTGTCGACGGCACAGGAGCTGAGCGAGGAGAGGGTCCGCGAATTGGTGCGCGAAACGATCCTGGCCAATCCCGAGATCCTGCTGGAGGCCATCGCCGTGCTGGAAAACCGGGCCGCCGAAGCCGAGCAGCTGTCGCGCACCGAGATCATCGAACAGCAGCGCCTGACATTGGAGCGCGATCCCAACGCGCCGGTCCTGGCCAATGCCGAGGGCGATGTCACCGTGGTCGAGTTCTTCGATTACAATTGTCCCTATTGCCGCCGGGTGATGCCGACGGTCGAGGCGTTGACCGAGGCCGACCCCGGTGTGCGCCTTGTGTATCGGGAATGGCCGATCCTGGGCGAGGGCTCGGTCTTTGCGTCTCGGGCGGCGTTGGCCGCGCGCGAGCAGGGGCTCTACGAGGAGTTTCACATCGCCATGATGGGCATGACCGGACGGGCCGAGGAACGCTCGGTTCTGACCATTGCGCGCGAGGTCGGGCTCGATGTCGATCAACTGCTGATCGACATGGAAGCCCCCGAGGTCGACGAGCATATCGAGACCTCGATGCGGCTTGCGGAGATGTTGGGCATTACCGGGACGCCCACCTTTATCATCGGGACAAATCTGGTCCCCGGTGCGGTGGAACAGGCGTCCTTGCAGGCGCTGGTCGATGAAACACGGGCCGCGGCGTCGAATTGAGGGCGGGCCTGGTTTGCCCGGCGCGCACCTTTTGCGGGGATTTGGGGCGTAGCCCTGCAACAGATGTTTTTTGATTTACCCGTTCACCAAAGCGTGAGTGGATCGCTTTTCATATTTGAGATCACCATTGATGAAAGAAAGTACCGAAGGAGGATGTCACATTGAGTTTCAAGATTAATCGGCGCGAATTTACCGTCGGCGTCAGTGCCACGGCCCTGTTGGCGGCAAAACAGGGCGCGGCACACCCCTTTGTCATGCCCGACCGTTTCCTGCCGCAGCTTGTGAATACAGGGCAGGAGGATTGGCTGCCCGGCGAAGTGCATGTCGTGCCCGACGATTTCTACCTCTATTTCATGCTGCAGGACGGGATGGCCATTCGCTATGGCGTCGGTGTGGGCCGCGGAGATCTCTATCATGACGGTGTCTTCACTGTCGGAGACAAGCAGGAATGGCCGCGCTGGCGACCGACCGATGCCATGATCGAGCGTAACCCGGAGGCCTATCTGCAATATATCGACGGCATGGAGGGCGGGCCGAACAACCCGTTGGGCGCGCGTGCGCTCTATCTCTACGATGATCGCGGCCGCGATACCTATCTCAGGATCCACGGCACCAATCAGCCCAGCACGATCGGTGTGGCGGTGTCGAACGGCTGCGCACGCCTGACCAATGAATATGTCCAGGATCTCTATCCACGGGTCGATCTGGGTGCGCGGGTGTTCCTGTATCCCAAAAGGTCCACCGCCTGACTTGACGGTGGCCTCTTTGTCGGGTCCCGGTTCTGAAACGGAAAGGCCGCCCGGTCAGGCGGCCTCGGATTCGTAGCCTGCGGTCGAGATGGCTGATTGCAGGCTGGCCTGATCGACCGCGCTGTCGATATCGACGGTCCGTTTCTCGGCGTCGAAGCCAATTTTTGCTTTCGGATCAACAGCTTTAACCGCCTCTTCAATCGAAGACCGGCAGTGTCCGCAACTCATTTCGGGAACAGAAAAACGCATCGTTATCTCCTTGCGCTGCGTGTTTGTCTGATGCCGATATGGAACGTTGCAGCACGGGAAGGTCAAGACCGGCAAAAAAAAATCATTTCGCTCTTGATCTTCCAGTGACGGGAACCTTATCTTCCAGTCGCGGGAACCTTTATGGAGCCCCGGGAACAAAATTCAGGAGACGGCAGATGTCCGCGACAACGACCCCAAAATCCCTCAGCATCGGCGGTATGACCTGTGCGTCTTGCGTCGGGCGCGTGGACCGCGCCCTGACGGCAATCGAAGGCGTGCGGGATGTGACCGTGAACCTGGCCACGGAAAGCGCATCGCTTGTCGTTGACAGTGCCGAGGGGCTCAAGGCCGCGGCGGACACGCTGGATGATCTGGGCTATCCGGCACGCACCGCGCGCGTCACGCTGGCGATCTCGTCGATGACCTGTGCCTCCTGCGTCGGCCGGGTCGACCGGGCCCTGACCCAGGTGCCGGGTGTGGTGGATGTTTCGGTCAACCTGGCTGCGGAAACCGCATTGGTGACTTATCTTGAAGGCGCGGTTGCGGTGAGCGATCTGGCAAAGGCGTCCACTGATGCGGGCTATGCGGCATCTGTGGTCAGCGCCGATGCACCCGTGGACCGCACCGCCGAAAAGGAAGTCGAGGCCCAAAAGGCGCTGCACCGGACCCTCATTGCCGCCATTCTGGCAGTGCCGGTTCTGGTTCTCGAAATGGGTCAGTTTGTTTTTCCGGCCCTGGGTGATCTCATCAACCAGACGATCGGCCACCAGAACAGCTGGCTCATTCAATTCGCGCTGACGACCTTTATCCTGTTCGTGCCCGGCCGGGCCTTTTATCTCAAAGGCTTCCCGGCCCTGTTCAAGGGCGCGCCCGACATGAACAGCCTGGTCGCTCTGGGCACATCTGCGGCCTATACCTATTCGCTGGTCGCGCTTTTTGCGCCGACATTGCTGCCGGAAGTGGCACGCGCCGTCTATTTCGAGGCCGCCGCCGTCATCGTGTCGCTGATCCTGCTTGGCCGCTATCTGGAATTGCGCGCCAAGGGCCAGACCGGGGCCGCCATCCAGAAACTGCTGGGATTGCAGGTGCGCACGGCGCGGGTTCAGCGCGGCGAAGAGATCGTCGATGTGGCCATCGAGGATCTCGTTCTGGGCGACATCCTGATCGTGCGCCCGGGCGAACGGCTCGCGGTTGATGGCGAAATCGTCGATGGCTCCAGCCATGTCGATGAGAGCATGATCACCGGCGAACCGATCCCGGAGGAGAAAACCGTGGGGGCCTCGGTCACCGGCGGCACCGTCAATGGCGCGGGCAGTTTCCGGTTCCGCGCCACGCGGGTGGGGGCCGATACCACGCTGTCGCAGATCATCCGCATGGTGCAGGAAGCCCAGGGTGCCAAGCTGCCGATCCAGGATCTGGTCGACCGGGTGACCATGTGGTTCGTGCCCGCGGTGATGGTATTGGCGGCTCTGACCATCGCGGTCTGGCTGGCCGTGGGGCCCGATCCGGCGATCACATTCGCGCTGGTGGCCGGGGTTTCTGTTCTGATCATTGCCTGCCCCTGTGCCATGGGTCTGGCGACGCCGACCTCGATCATGGTGGGCACGGGCCGCGCCGCCGAAATGGGTGTGCTGTTTCGTAAAGGGGACGCATTGCAGCAATTGGGCGATGTCACGGTCGTGGCTCTGGACAAGACCGGCACCATCACCATGGGCCGCCCCGAACTGACCGAACTGGTTCTGTCCAATGGGTTCGAGCGGGCCGAGCTTCTGTCGCTTGTGGCGGCTGTCGAGGAGCAATCCGAACACCCGATCGGTGAGGCGATTGTCCGTGCCGCGCGCGCCGAAAACGTCGACCGGGCCGAGGTGACCAGCTTTGAATCCATTCCCGGCTTTGGCGTTCACGCCACTGTCGCGGGGCGCGATGTTCTGGTCGGGGCCGACCGTCTGATGGCGCGCGAAGGCGTTGCGGTCGGAGATCTGGCCGCCACCGAGACCGAGCTTGCCTCCAGGGGGCGCACGGCGCTCTTTGCGGCGGTCGACGGCAAGGTTGCCGCCGTCATCGCGGTGTCGGATCCGGTCAAACCTGCCAGTGCGGCGGCGATCCGTGCGTTGCAGCATCAGGGCCTGAAAATCGCGATGATCACCGGCGACAAGCGCGAAACGGCCATGGCCATCGCCGAGGAGATCGGCATTGACGAGGTCATGGCCGGCGTCCTGCCCGATGGCAAGGTGCGCGCGCTTGAGGAGCTGGTCAGCGAAGGGCGCAAGATCGCCTTTGTGGGTGACGGCATCAATGACGCGCCCGCGCTGGCCCACGCCGATGTCGGCATCGCGATCGGCACCGGCACCGATGTGGCCATTGAATCGGCCGATGTGGTGCTGATGTCGGGCGATCTGGCCGGTGTGGTCAACGCCTTCGAGGTGTCGCGCCGCACAATGCGCAATATCCGGCAGAACCTGGTCTGGGCCTTTGGCTACAACACGGCGCTGATCCCGGTTGCGGCTGGTGTGCTCTATCCGGTTCTGGGACTGTTGCTCTCGCCGGTCGTGGCAGCCGCCGCGATGGCCTTGTCCTCGGTCTCGGTTCTGGCAAATGCGCTGCGCCTGCGCCGGATCAAGACCGCCATGCGCGAAGGAGGTGGCGGCGCAGAAGTCGCCGCCGCCGCGGAGCCTGTCCTGCAACCGGTTGCCGCAGAATGACATCGTGGTCCCGCAAACACAGGAGAGACGATCATGAATATCGGTGATGTTGCAAAAGCCGCGGGCGTGCCCGCAAAGACGATCCGATACTACGAGGAAATCGGCCTGATCCGGCCGATGCGCGGTGGCAATGGCTACCGCGCGTTCCGCGAAACCGACGTGCATAAGCTGGCGTTTCTGGGCCGCGCGCGGGCCCTGGGGTTTCCGATCTCTGAATGCCGGAACCTGTTGCAGCTCTATGAAGATGACAGCCGCACAAGCGCCGAGGTCAAGGAAATCGCCAAGGTTCACCTGCGAGAGATCGAAGGCAAGATCCGCGATCTCGATGAGATGCGGGCCACATTGGCGAACCTGATCTCGTCCTGCGCCGGCGATCACAGGCCGGATTGCCCGATCCTGTCCTCGCTGGCGGACCCTGTGAACGGGGCCTGAGCCTTGGTCAGTGCCCGGCTTCGCTTTCGGGGCGGGGCCGGGGGCTGCCCGGCCGGCCAAAGGTCTGGCCGGTGCGCTCAACAGGGGCTGGGGCGGTCGCCCGGTGCAAATCAGGGCATTCCTGTCACGGTTGCGGGCTGAAAACCGCCCGAAAATCCCTTTTTTTATCAAATGGGCCTTGTTTTGGCAGGGATTGCATGGTTACACCAAGGGGCGGATGCGGCACGGGACGTTGACCATGCCCCCGCGGTTCACCCCCCGTTGAATATTCTCGGAAATGCAGGGACCGCCGCAGAAAACACCGCACACTCCGATCTTGGGGGGCATGGCCGGGCATCCGGTCCCGATCCCCGAGGATGAATGACCCCAGGACCACTGGAACAGATAAAGACACATGAGATCATCTAAAAACCGCTCGCGGTCGAAGGGCAACCGCAACCGCTCGATGGGCAATATCACGA
>Ga0316207_10003329_pt1 | contig 15051 bp, 14 predicted proteins | sample 6weekpyrite_MG_FD_204943 | JGI IMG/M metagenome (GOLD analysis project Ga0316207, IMG submission 204943) | Microbial mat bacterial communities from mineral coupon in-situ incubated in ocean water Damariscotta River, Maine, United States -... | ecosystem: Environmental > Aquatic > Marine >... | reverse complement strand
ACCGCTAGCCGATTTTAGTCTGCGTGATCACAATGAGAAACCCTTCTCACTTGAAAATCTCAAAGGTAAATGGAGTATTCTGTTTTTTGGCTACACCAATTGCCCCGATGTCTGTCCTAACACGCTGACGATCATGAACGTGGTGTCCAAACAGCTACCTGCCGATAAAGTTCAGTATGTATTCGTATCGGTTGACCCTTATCGAGACAAACTCGATACCCTGGCGAAATACGTGCCCTATTTCAATCCGAATTTTATCGGCGTCACCGAGACTCAGGCGGGTGAGGTTGGTAAGCTCACAAAGCAACTTGGCATACTTTCAATGCCTGTCGCGAACAACTCTGCTGCGGGCAAAGATAATTATCTGGTTGAGCATTCCGCCAACCTGATTCTGATCAACCCACAGGGTAACTGGCACGGGGTTATGTCGACTCCTCATGAACCTGCCAAGATTGTAAAAGAATTTAATCTGATTAGAGAAATCCACAATGAGTCGTAAAATATTTTGTCGAACATCGATACTGGCTTTTCTGTTCAGCCTGTTTGTACTACAAACTGCTATAGCGGGAAATATTGAAGTAACCGGAGCCTGGGTGCGCGAAGCACCACCCACGTCACGTGTGCTCGCGGGTTATATGAACATCAAAAATAATACTAACAACGCTATTAAACTTATCGCGGTATCTTCTGATATCAGCAAGCGTACCGAAATGCATAACACCGTTATCGAAAACAACATGGCCAGAATGGTTGAGCTCAAGCAACTTAGCATTGCGAGCCAGAAACAAACTGCCTTTAAGCCTGGTGGACAGCACCTGATGTTAATGGGTATTAGCAAACCTGTACGTGCGGGCGATGTTGTCACATTGCAGCTGAAATTTGAAAATGGTGTTGAAAAGACTGTTAAGGCAGACGTTCGCAAAGTAACTGGCGCAGACCCTCACGCTCATCATCATCACTAATTCAAGACATTAAATTATGCGTAACTGGTTTTATACGCAGATGCTGTATATTTTACCGCAGCACCTGTTATCTCTATTAATGTTCAAACTGACGCGTATACGCTACGCACGATGGAAAAACTGGCAAATGCGCTGGTTCATCAATCGCTATCATGTAGATATGTCAGAGGCACAGGAGCCCGATACTGAAAAGTATGCCTATTTCAATGCCTTCTTTACACGTGCACTAAAACCATCCGCCCGGCCCCTTTCCGATAACCCTGAGGCTTTGATATCGCCTGCAGACGGCACGATCTCAGAGGCTGGTAGCATTGATGGTGAGCGAATTCTACAGGCCAAAAACCATAACTATACGCTGAGTGCCCTGCTTGCAGGGGATGATAGCCTGGCGAATCAGTTTGTCGATGGTACATTCGCGACCATATATTTATCACCCAAAGATTATCATCGTGTGCACATGCCCTGTGATGGTGTGTTACAACAAATGGTCTATGTCCCGGGTAAATTATTTAGCGTTAACCAGTATACGGCGGATCATGTCCCTGGCTTATTTGCACGCAATGAACGGGTTATATCAATCTTCAATACTGACTATGGCCCGATGGCCCTGATACTGGTAGGCGCCTTCAATGTCGGCAGTATGGAAACGGTCTGGCATGGCATGGTCACACCACCCTATGGGCACCAGCTAGCACAATGGGATTATCGCCAGCAAAACATCGGGCTGCGCCGTGGAGAAGAAATGGGCCGCTTTAATATGGGCTCAACAGTCATCGTGTTAATGCCAAAACAGACTGTCGAGGCTAATGCCGTGCTGCAAAATGCCAGAAACATCCAGATGGGACAAGACTTATTTTATAGAATACAATAACTTAAATATCTCATCTTTTTTCTCTCCTGTTTGTCATCCTTTTTCTGATGCCTACGTTAGTTATCTATGTAGGACAATAAAACGTAGGAGACACGTTATGAATATCAGAAAAACAGGCTTTATCCTTACCATCATAGCAGGGCTCGGATTTGGTTTTAGCAGCCCCAGTCAGGCACGCGATCGTGGCCATTCTTCCAGTGTAACGTTTGTTAGCGATGGCGCCATCATCCGCCTTGGCGATCGATACAATCGTCGTGGTAGAGATTACTGCCCACCCAGATTCTATCGCTATCGTGACAACCACTATGGCTATTATGATCGTCACTATAATCGCCATAACGACCATCATTATGACAACCGACGTTATCGCTATAGAAAGAATCTGAAAAAGCAGATACGTAAAGAAGCGAGACGCCACTACAGAAACTTTAGACGCCACCATAATGACCATCACTAGTAGCATGGAATCAAGTATCGCCAGGGAAGGCATGCGTTTATAATGATGACAGGCATACTACTACTGGACCAGGCTTCCTGCATGCAGGCAACTAACGAGCAGGACACACAACAGGCATTAAATGATTTTTTTACTGCCTCACAACCTCAGGCCTATCGTATGGCGAAGGCAGCCCTACGTGACCACGAGCAGGCTCTGGATATCGTTCAGGACAGTATGCTGAAAATGGTTGAGCACTACCGTGACAAACCGCAACAGGAATGGCCCATGCTATTTTTTCGCATAGTCACCAACCGCATCAATGATGCACGACGTTTTCGAATGCTACATGCGGGTAAAAAACTGTTGTTATCATCATTCCGGAAAACCGAGAATGATACGAGTGAAGACGAAATTATTGATATGCTGGATGAGCAGGACAATGTTGATTCACAACAGCTCGAAAACCTTGCCAAGCAGCAACTCAATGATAAACTTGAAGTAGCAATGCAAAAACTGCCAATGCAGCAACGCCAGGTATTTATGCTCAGGGAATGGCAGGGCTTCAGCATTAAAGAGGCCGCACAGATACTGGAATGTAGTATCGGCACCATCAAGCAACACCACCATCGTGCCCTGAAGGCATTGCGTGAGGAACTTGCGGAGTACTGGGAACATGCAAACAGTGAATCTTGATACTGAACATAGTCATCTTAGCGATGAGCAGCTTGATCAATATCGGGCTGGTCTGCTTGACGATGAGCCGCAAACACTTACGCTCATTGAATCACACCTGGCAGAATGTTCTGCCTGTCAGCGACGTCAGCAGCAGTGGGATGTACTCGCACAAAATCTGAGACCAACCGCACCGAATGAGACACTAGAACAGACATTCGAGTCTCAACGCCGCGATGCCCTGCAAGCGCATCGTCGTAAATCCAGTTATCTACCTGCTATCGCCATTGCAGCGAGTGTCTTTTTCGCGATTATCGGTGTCAGTGTATTTACCGTCACTCAACCACCCAGCGCGCCAACGGAGCAGCAAATTGCGGTTGAGAATACCGAGATACTCGACGATATCGATTTCTATATCTGGCTGTCACAGAATCAATCGGAAAATATTAGTAATGAAGGGAACACCTGATGCGTAGTCTTGCTCGACATATTGGTATTGCGACACTTTCTGCTTGCCTGGTAGGTATCACACCGGCCTTTGCAGCGGGTCCTGGCTGGAATCAGCTGAGCCCGACAGAGCAACGTATTCTTTCTCCACATCAGGGAAACTGGAATAGTTATAGCGCGCAAAAAAAGCAGAAGCTACGTTATGGTGCGCAGCGTTATCAGAACCTGAACAAACAACAAAAGCAAAACGTTCAGCAACAGCATCAGAACTACAAGAAACTCAGTCCGCAGGAAAAGAAACGCCTACGCGAAGAATATAAACGTTCATTGCGTTAATGGCTTTATGCTCGGCTGGCATCAAATGCCAGCACCTCACTCAATTCAGTAGCGCCTGATAACAACAGCAGCAATCGATCCAGCCCCATAGCAACACCTGCACACTGCGGCAAGCCTGCCTGCTGCGCTTCCAGTAAGGCATAATCAATCGGCATAATGGCTTTTTCCTGGTTTTCTCGGTGCGCATTATCCTGCTCAAAACGTTTTTGTAATTCATCGGCGTCACTTAACTCATCATAGCCATTGGCAATCTCAACGCCATTAATGAACAGCTCAAAACGCAGCGCACTGCGTGGGTCGTTGGCATCTAATGATGCAAGTGCCGCCTGCGATGCAGGATAATGGTGTAATAAAACCAGTTTGTTTTCTGGAAACTGTGGCACGATCAACATCGAAAGTAATAAGTCCAGCCAGCCATCTTTATTAAGCTGTAATGTCGCTGCATCGGCTATGTCTGCAGATGTCGCACACGCTCTGAGTTGCTCAGTATCCGACTCAAAGGGATCTATTTTTAGATAAGTTTGAAATGCATCTTGATAGCTTAGTTGCAGAGCTGCATCCAGAAGGACGTCTTTATCTGCAAGCTGCGTAATTAATTCTGCAACTTCGTCCATCAGATCCTGCAAGCTGTAACCACAGCGATACCATTCCAGCATCGTGAATTCAGGATTATGTAGTTGCCCCTGCTCTCCCTGACGAAAGACCTTACACACCTGATAGATATCACCACTGCCACTGGCAAGCAGACGCTTCATCGGAAACTCGGGGGATGTGTGTAAATACCAGTCCTGCTGTTGCTCAGTTAGCTGCAGGCTATCGATATTGGCATCGGTATTGGCGGCACGTGACAGCACCGGAGTATCGACTTCGAGCACATCCCTGGCCTGAAAAAACTCACGAATGTCATATAGCAATTTTGCACGACGTTGCATAACGTCCAGGCTGGCGGAAGGTTGCCAGCTGCGCTCTGAATCTGTTGTGGTCACTCTTCCTTGGCGCGCCCGACATACTCACCGGTACGCGTATCGACTTTTATCATCTCATCAATATCGATGAATAAAGGCACACGCACCACTGCGCCTGTTTCCAGTGTTGCAGGCTTTCCGCCACCACCCGAGGTATCGCCCCTGACACCAGGATCGGTATCGGTGACCTTGAGGACCGTAAAATTTGGTGGTGTTACAGTGATGGGATCACCGTTCCATAGCAACACGGTATACATGTCCTGCTCTTTTAACCATTTTATCGTATCACCAACAGCAGCCTCACTCGCACCGATCTGCTCAAAACTGTCAGGATCCATGAAATACCAGAATTCACCATCGTTATACAGATACTGTAAATCGTGATCCATAACATCCGCTGCTTCAACAGACTCACCCGACTTATAGGTGCGGTCAATCACTCGACCAGACTTGAGATTCCTGATCTTGACCCGATTGAATGCCTGCCCTTTACCAGGTTTCACAAATTCATTTTCTACAATGATGTAAGGATCACCATCAATGAGTAGTTTGAGCCCACTACGAAACTCATTGGTATTGTATGTTGCCATGCTGTCCTCTTGCCGTCCCGGATAGGGTAAACTTGGAAAATGCGTATGATACCCTGTTCCGCCCCAAGATTGCAGACCCGCTGGCAAAACGAACTCGCCAATGCCATCACTGACCCGCGTATATTGCTGGAATATCTAGAATTACCGACCTCCCTGCTACAGGGAGCTAATCTGGCGAGTGAGCATTTTTCAATGCGAGTACCATGGTCGTTCGTCTATCGTATGCAAAAAGGCTGTCCTGACGACCCGTTACTTCTACAGGTCTTACCAGTACATGACGAAACCATTGAGGATACTGACAGCAGTCTGGATCCGGTGGGGGATATAGACTCGAGTGTCTGCGATGGCGTGTTGCACAAGTATCAGGGACGTGTGTTACTGATCACCACGGCCGCCTGTGCGGTACATTGTCGCTACTGTTTTCGTCGTCATTTCCCATATCAGCAGCAACACGCTGGTGGTGGGCAATGGCAACAGAGCCTCGAATACATTCGCAACGATAGCTCAATCGAAGAAGTCATCCTCAGTGGTGGCGATCCACTGAGCCTAAGTGATGCCCGATTACAGAGCCTGACAGCGTCAATCGATGAAATTTCGCACGTGAAGCGCCTGAGAATTCATACACGTTTTCCCATTATGCTGCCTTCGCGTATTACAAGTGCGATGCTTGACTGGATCAATGCACTAAGAATGGAGGTGATTTTCGTCGTGCACTGTAATCATGCTGCCGAGATTAATGATGAAGTCAGCGCAGCTATAAGCAAGCTACGCTCCACGTCAGCACTATTACTCAACCAGGCGGTACTCCTGGGCGGAATAAATGATACAATCGAGGCACAATATGCGCTGCAAAGCAGGCTTATCAGAACGGGCATATTGCCCTATTACCTGCATATGCTAGACAGGGTTCAGGGCGCAGTACATTTTGATGTAAACAGGGACAAAGCCCATGCCTTGCTACAGGCAATGCGAGAGCAACTGCCCGGTTACATGGTGCCAAGGATGGTAGAAGAAGTCAGCGGTCAACCTCATAAACTACCTCTTTAGTAAATACATATTTAACAGTGACTTACGTAAATATCGTGAGTTGTAGCCTAAATTTTGGCGTTAAAATAGGCGAAAATTTTTATAGTTGTTATACTTTAACAACATAAGTCAATCATTAACGAAAACAATAATATAACAACACCACAACGTGGATTGATACAGCGGACACAACGATAATGCTCGAACAGATAGTCATACCAAAACAGGTTGCTCGTTCAAAAGACATCTTTGACACGAGTCAAAAGGCGGTACAGAAATGGATTCAGGATCTGCCGATGGCAAATCTTGGCGAAACATCCCGTCTCATTTTCAAAGCCCTGATTGATACTAATCGTATGCAGGTTAAGGCTGATGAGCGCATGCAAATGCTGGAAGCGATTCGTGAGCCACTGAATTATGTGAGTGATTCTCTCAACAAACACTTTATCGGCACCGCTTTCCCACTACCGCCAAAAAATCGCAAAATTGCCAAACTGGCGCGAGAAATTGAAGCAGAAATGGCGCTTGGTTATAAAATCATCGTACGCACGCTTGCCCCAAGCAAAAAAAGAGCCGATCAAAAACTACTTGCCTCCGCCATGCACATGGCCATGACCTACCTGGGACGCGTACTACTCAAGTCTTACCAGGTGTATGCACCTTATCCACGCCAGTTATGGTTTGAACTGCATCAAATGTATGGCTATGCAGAACAGGCGAAGCTACTAAAAGAGGCTGCCACCAATATTGATAACGAACATAATATGTCGGCAAATATCGAAACTGCCTACAAACAAATTCTGTTAATGACATTGTCATCACCTTATCGCTTTCGCCAGGTCGATATCACGCGTATCTTTGCTGCCCTGTCGACACTCGCCGATAGTGCTGAAATACTCAGCCTGGTTGACCCGGATAACCCACAGGGGCTTTTCGTCTTCAATCTTGAAAGTGATGCGTGCCCGACTTATTTCACGCTTTACAAAGATAAGGACTTTCGCCATTGCCGTTTACTCGATACCTCTGATCTGGCACACCGCATTCATCAACAGATAGTCAATATCAGTGCGCCAAACAGAAAATTAAATCTTAATAACCCACTTGAAAATATCTCCGAGAGTGTCCTGAAGCAGCTTGTAAACTCATGGACCGCAATGCAGAAGCGCAGCTTCTCACGCAGCCAGAAAACATCCAGTGTTGATGTTGTGCTGGGCATTTCAGCCTCACACCACTACATCAGTGGCGAAGTCACCTTTTCCCCACAGAAACTGGCTGGTGAAGATAATAATGAAAATGCGCTGGTCGACAATGTTTCCAATATTGCCACCTATTCAAGCAGTCGCGTTGAGAATGTCAACGAGGAAAAAAAGGGGCCCGATATCTGGGAAATGAATTACAGCTATGCAGAAAAAAACGATACAAGAACAAATCCAGAGTCAAGCCCACTCAACAATACTACTGCGATTAATGCCAACCTGAATTATGTCATTCATGCCCTTGATATGGTCAATGTCAGTGCTGGCGGTTACTGCCTCCTGTGTCAGGAACAATGTAGCTGCATCGCCTCAGTCGGCGATCTCATTTCAATTCGGGAAAAAGAGAATACCGAGATTAATCAATGGGGCATTGGTGTTATTCGTCGTATGAAAATGACCGGTGAAGAACATCTCGAAGTGGGTGTACAAATGCTGACACCGAATGCTGTCGCTGCAGCAACACGTCTGGTCTCTGCTGAGGGTGAAAAAGGTGAGTACATGCGCAGCCTTATGCTACCTGAACTACGTGCTATCAATCAGCCAGCCACACTGATAACGCCCAACCTGCCCTTCAAGGTAGGTAGTGAGGTTGATCTGAATTTTAACGACCGCGTGATGCGCATCTCACTCATTAGAAAGCTGGAAAGCACCGGTAGTTTCACTCAATATGAGTTTAATAGCATGTCCGAACCTGAGTCCACTGATAAGCCATCAGATGATGACAGTCAGGATCAGGATTTCGATTCCGTCTGGTCTTCACTCTAATAGCAGTTATAACATTCCAGAAATGGTGCTGGATAGGTCACCGTGCCGCCTTTATGCAGGATACCTTCTTCAAGCTCCAGCACCAGCAATGCTTCCTCCGGCACTGGCAAGTTCGTGTTTAGCTCCCAGTCACTAGCGTTTCGAAACCCAAAGCGTTTGTAGTAGTCGGGATGGCCGGCTACCAGGATGACCTTGTAACCTTTCTGCTTCGCTATAGCGATAGATGCCTCGACCAGTTCGGTGCCGATACCACGGTGTGACTGTGAGGGCACGACTGACATCGGTGCCAGTGCAAGTGCTGTCACATCCTGATCACGTTGGTGCACAGCAACGGGAGATAACATCAAATGTCCAACTATACGCCCGTTAAATTCGGCGACCAGTGATAAAATTTTTGTATCTCCCGATAACTCGCGTAATGCCGTCACGAGACGAGCCTCGCCCTCTCCTTCAAATGCACTGATATTGACTACATCAATCGCACGAATGTCATCTGCCGTTTCAGGGCGAACGGTGATATTTTCCATACTGGCCTCCACAACTATTCATCTTATATACCGAGTATAGACAATAACTGAAAAGATGTGGTTCGAGACCTGTGTGGCATTATTCACGAATTCCACCTGCTTAATGCGCAGAATGTACTAAAATGATGATGTAAACCGTAAAATGATGTACAGTCATCTACCAGATCCTGACATCAAAAACGGAACTGCTAACAACCAGATGGAAATGCCTCTACAGCTGATAATAATATGAGTGCGACGCTGTCACTACTAATCATTGATGAATCATCCAACGACGCCGAGATGCTTACTAACATCTTGCGTAATGCGGGTCATGCCGTCAGGGCCAAACGCGTCGAAGATGCCGAAGACTTCGAAGAAGCCCTGGGTGAGCAGGCCTGGGAAATTATTCTCAGCGCCGACAAGCTCACCTATTATGAATTCAAGGAATCCCTCAATATCCTGAAACAGGCAGGTAAGGATATCCCTGTAATTGTTATGGCCAATTCTCTCGACAATATTGATAGTGCCATGGCCATGAATGCAGGCGCACGTGATTTAGTGATGAAAAATGAACCTGCTCACCTGCAACAGATTGTGGCACGCGAGCTACAAGACCTGAAAAATCGCCGTGAATTACGTGTGAGTCGAAAATCACTGCGTGAATCTGAAAACCGTTGCCGTACCTTGTTAGATAGCTCTCGTGATGCCATTACCTACGTTCATGAAGGTATGCATATCTATGCCAATCAGGTCTATATGGAAACCTTTGGCTACACCGATCAAGAAGAAATCGAGAGCATGCCCATCATGGACATGGTATCTCCTGAAGACCACGACAAATTTAAACAATTCCTGCGCAAATTCAGCAACAATGAAGATGAGATGCAGGGTGAGATCGAAGTACACGGCCGACGTTACGATGACTCTGAGTTTAAGGCCGTGATGGAATTTACACCCGCGAGTATTGATGGCGAAGCCTGTACGCAGATTATTATTCGTAGCCAGTCTGACCAGGAACTGGAGAAGAAACTTCAGGCATTAAGCAAGAAGGACCTGGTTACCGGACTCTATAACCGCCAGTACTTTCTCGAAATGCTCGAGAACTGCATCGCACAGGCGGCAGCAGAAAGTGATAATAGCGCGCTGGCATTTATCTCACTTGATAACTTTGATGATATTCGAACAAAAGTTGGTATTGCAGCAAGTGATCTAGTGCTTGGGGATTACGGTAAACATCTCAGTGAGCTGATTGAAGAACCTGATATCATTGCACGCTTTGATGATCGTACCTTTTCGGTTCTATTACATGGCAAATCATCTGCTGAAGCTATGAAAGTTGCCGAATCCATGCGTAAGACAGTGGAATCAACTATCTCCGAAACAGCCGGACAGTCGGTCACAACTACGGCGAGTATCGGCATTAGTCTCATTAATGAAAACTCGCCCGGCTCACAGGAATTACTCGCACGCGCTGAAACCGCAAGAGATCTTGCTGTTGACGCGAATGGCAACTGTTGTCATCTGCATAATATTGTGGAAGATGAACAGGCTACCATTCAGCATAATGAACAATGGCGTGAAAAAATCAAAAATGCCCTCAGTGAGAATGGCTTCTATTTTGTATATCAGCCTATTGTCAGCCTGCATGGTGATCCAACAGCGAATTACGAAGTGCTGTTACGAATGCGCGGCAATGAGAATAAAGAAATTTTACCTAACCAGTTTTTGAATGCCGCTGAGCAGACTGAATTACTACCCGATATAGATCGCTGGGTAATTGAAAACACACTCAAAGTCATTAATGCTGAAAAAGACAAAGGCAAGGAATCAAATTTCTTTATCAAACTCTCGAATGAATCATTGAATGATGCAGAATTACTCCCCTGGCTGAGTGAACAATTAAAGACCTATCGTGTTACAGGTAATAATATTGTTTTTCAAATTCATGAAGCCGGCGCAATGATGCAACTAACCAATACTAAAAAGCTGATCACTGGTCTTAAGCAACTACATTGCCGCATTGTGCTGGAGCATTTTGGTACTGGCCTAAATTCAATGAAAACCCTGAAACACCTTGATGTGGACATACTGAAAATCGATGGCTCACTTATTCAAAGCCTGTCTGATGACACTGAGAATCAGGAACGTGTTAAGGAAATCACACAAACAGCGCACTCCATTGGCAAACTCACGATTGCCGAGTTTGTGCAGGATGCCAATAGCCTGGCTGTTCTCTGGCAATGTGGCGTGAACTACATACAGGGTTACTTTCTGCAGGAACCCAGCCTGTCGCTCGACTACGATTTCACTTCAGATAATTAATCCAGCAAATGTGATACCAGGCCATCAGCAAGCTTGGGCTCAAACCAGGTCGATTTGGGCGGCATCACTTCATTGGCATCCGCCACTGACATCAGCTGTTCAATCGTGGTCGGGAAAAAAGAAAAGGCAACTGCCATCTCGCCACTATTAACACGCTTCTCTAGCTCAGCCAGTCCACGAATACCACCAACAAAATCGATGCGCTTGTCACGGCGTGGATCGCTAATATCTAGAATCGGCTCAATCAGATAATCGGCCAGCAGACTGACATCGAGTGATGCAACCGGATCATTCTGTGGGATTTTGTCGTTATCAATGGTCAGCTTGTACCATTGATTGGCCAGATACATACCAAACTCACCTGTCGTGGTGGGTCGAACAGCCGCATCACTGGGTGTGACAGTGAACGCTTCACTCACAGCAGCCACAAAAGACTCGGCAGACAGGCCGTTGAGATCAGTAATCACGCGATTGTAGTCCAGGATTTGCATCTGGTTATCCGGGAAAATCACCGATAGAAAATAATCTGCGGCACCATCACCACCTTGCTGGCGCTTGGCAGCGACACGTGAAGCTGCGGCAGAACGATGATGCCCGTCGGCGATGTAAAGACAATCCATGGCATCAAAAAGCTCACTAATGCGATGAATCTTCTGTGCATCCTGCATCACCCAGAGTGTGTGTGAGACACCGTCGTCAGCCACAATATCGACCTCAGGTGCCTGTTGCTGAACGGCCTCGATAATCTGATCAACCTCGTCTGAATGTTTATAAGTCAGAAATACGGGGCCCGTCTGTGCATTTAGTGTATCGATATTACGTACACGGTCATCTTCTTTATCGGGGCGTGTATATTCATGTTTACGTATGCGATTAGTGTCATAGTCAGCGACACTGGCAATCGTTACCAGCCCGACCTGGGTATGCTCTCCCATTACCAGTTTATAGACGTAGAAATGATCAGACTGATCCTGCTTCAGGATACCCTCGGCCACCATGTGGCGCAGGTTTTCTGCACCTTTCTGATAAACAGCCTCATCATAGACATTGGTACCGGCAGGCATGTCAATTTCGGGTTTGGAAATATGTAAAAAACTCCAGGGCTTGCCATCCACGCGCTGTCTGGCCTCATCACTATTGAGAACATCATAAGGTGGCGCAGCGACATCCTCTGCATGGCCCTTAGTGGGGCGCAGACCAGGAAAGGGACGAATTAAAGACATGCCAGACTCCTCGATAAATCACTATTTTGGGCGCGTATTCTATACCACCAGAGCCCCCAGATGTGTGATATTTTTACAGTTTTTCCACAGAAGATTTTTTGTGGGCATAGATGCAAAATCTATGGTTTACTATGGATCAGGTGAGAGGACAGATTCCCCGAGCAATATTATGGGTTTATTCAGCATTATCAAAGGATTAACGAACACATGTCGAAGCGTTGCAAGGATGCTGACCCCCAGTCATATCCCTGTCGCTTTTAAGCTGGCATTTGCGATTTCATTGCTCATCACACTTGGTATGGGCCTGCTTGGTAGTGTCATTATCAAAAACCAGACAGAACTGCTGCAAGCTCAGATTAACTCGCATGGCCAGAGTATTGCACGCCAGATGGCCAATTCTGCCAAAGAATTCATACTCAGTGGTGATAACCTTGGTCTGTCGATTCTGGCAAGAGACCTGACCGTGGATGAAAATATCTATGGCACCGCGATACTCGATAATAAGGGAAAATTAGTCAGCGCAGCTGGCAATATCCCATTTAGTAGCATTGATGACGTCAAGTTACACCAGAATGTTTTTTCAACCACCGACATTCGTACGCTGACGTGGACGAATCAACTGGCAACTGGTTCAGAGCAGATTCCATTCATATCATTTATCTCCCCCGTCAATACACATGATGTCACGGCAGGCTATATTCTGGTGACATTTAGTCACGAAACACTGGATAAGGCACTTTCCGATTCCATTCGCTCAATTCTTGCTGCCACGATATTGATGATCGCACTTGCAATCATTATTTCAATCATTATGTCACAGCGTTTATCTCGTCCTATCCACAATCTAATGAATGCCAGCAAGGCGCTCGGACAAGGTAAACTTGATGTACGCATCTCAGAGCGTCGTAATGACGAACTGGGTTTCCTGATGAGTGAATTCAATAAAATGGCGGATGGTCTACTAGAAAAATCTCAGGTCGAAAATGCCTTCTCACGCTATCTCGACAAAAATATTGCTCGACAAATCCTGAATGATATTGAGAATGTGAAACTTGGAGGCAAGCATCAGATAGGTAGTGTGCTGTTTGCCGACATTGTGGGCTACACCAGCATCTCTGAAAAACTCTCAGCTGACGAAACAGCACAACTACTAAACGAATATTTCACCTATATCGAAAAAGCCAGCAAACTGTATAGCGGCACCATCGATAAATATATGGGCGATTGTGCAATGCTAGTGTTTGGCATACCCGATAAAGATGAGCGTCATGCATATAATGCAATAGCCTGTGCTTTATTGATCCAGAAGGTAGTTACTGAGTTAAATACCCAGCGGAAAAAGAATGGTCTGTTTGCTGTTGATTTCAGGTTCGGGGTAAACAGCGGTGAAATGCTCGCAGGCAACATGGGCTCAGCAAACAGAATGGAATTTACCGTTGTAGGTGATGCGGTAAATCTGGCCTCTCGTTTATGTTCTTACTCAGAACCTGGAGAAATAATTATCAGTAGCGATCTGGTCAATGATAAATTCGTCAGTGAAAACATCATGACCGAGGTATACAAGCCCATACACCTTCGGAGTAAAGAATACCCTATTGCGACGTATAAGGTTATTGATGTAAACAGCAAGCTCTCCAATGCAATGCAGCAACATATAGATGAAATACTTAATGAAGTGATTGCAGCATGAAGCTATTCGCTGTTCTTTTTATACTACTGTTTGTCTCCGGGTGCACGACCCTGGGAATTCAGAAGAAACCTGATGAAGGTAGTATTAAATCCCTCTTAAGTCAGAATAAATTTTCTCAGGCATTTACTGAAATAGAACAATTGCCTGATGATTTTCGCAAATCAAACACTATCACGACACTCTTTAAACAGGCCCGCATAATGGCTCGTGATTATGAGGTAGAAATACTTGCAGAAGCCGAACAGCTCGAAACTGATAATAAACTTGCTCAGGCCCTGCATGTCCTGAACGAAGCCCTGTTTAATTATTCTGAAGGCAAAGAGATTCGTGTAAAACAGATTAATCTAAACAAGAAATTCACTCAGCAAATGAACCTGCTAGAAGCGCGAGTATCAATGGAGAAGTCAGACTGGCTTGTCGCTGAACTCAAGTTTCACACACAAATGATGATTAAGGATCCTAGCGATCTATCTGCCGCCAGTAATGTCGACAACGTCAAATCAAAAATGGAAACAATCGCCACAGACCTGGTTGCCTGTGGTATCCACGCACTGCGTGACAATGACCATAACCTCGCCGAAAGCTGCCTAGGTCAGGCTAAGCGGCTCAGCACATCGGATGCCGTGCAAATTTCTATTAAAAATTTAGAAGTTAGTATTGCTCAATATTATGCAGAAAAGCGCCAGCAAAAACTTGATGCTGAAAATCTTGCGCTGAAGCAAGAAGAGCTTATAAGGTTGAAAAATGAACTGGCTCGTAAAAAACAAATGCGTGAACTACTCGCACAAAGCAGGTCATCTTTAAAAGACCGTGATTTCAATCAGGCAAAAAACTATCTGGATGAAGCGCGAACCATGCCTTATTACAAGCTCGAGGTTGCCGCAATTGAAAAACTTTATAACAAGCGATTAAGTGAAAAACTGAATACTGAGCTGCAGCGTGGGATTCGCTTATACAAACGTGGCCAGGTCAAGGATG
>Ga0316207_10003328_pt1 | contig 15053 bp, 11 predicted proteins | sample 6weekpyrite_MG_FD_204943 | JGI IMG/M metagenome (GOLD analysis project Ga0316207, IMG submission 204943) | Microbial mat bacterial communities from mineral coupon in-situ incubated in ocean water Damariscotta River, Maine, United States -... | ecosystem: Environmental > Aquatic > Marine >... | reverse complement strand
ACATCCAGACCGATAGCTTCTTCAAGCAGCCAGCCTGTTAACTGCTCTGCGACAGGATTCATACGTGTAACCTGGCCCACTGCATCCGTTGTGATAACAGCATCACCAATACTATCCAGAGTAATTGCCAGATTCTGCTCTCGCTCCTGCAATTGAGTAAGCGCCTGCTGACGTTCAGATGCAGCCTGTTGAAATGAAGCGGATAACTGCTGAATCTCATAGTCAACTTTTTTTAATCGAGAAAAATTGACCGCTTCTCCGCTCGCAAAACGTTTAATCTGCTCTGTTAACAATGATAATGGCCTGGTAATTTTTTTACTTAAATAAAATGAAAGCAACAGTGCGATCACTATACCTAGCAGACTTATTAATAAAACATCTTGTGTGCTTTTTGCCAGTATTCTTGTGATATTGGTCTGATTAACACCAATGTGTAATGCTGCACCCAAACCAGGTATTAGTGCTTCCGCATAAACAAAAACCAGTCCTTCTCTGGTCTGGTATTTTTGCGTTAGCTGAACACCAGAACGTTTTAATTGGTGGTAATCCTGCTTAACCAGATACGCGGGGAACCCTTGCTCAAATGAATGGGCAAAAATTCTGTTAGCACTATCAGTCACATAAAGGAATTCGACCGGTGTCTGTTTTCCCTTTATCTTCCGAAGCAAAGCATTTACACGCAATTTATTACCGTCTATGACATCCTGCACCAGCGCTTCTCGTAATGACTGCACCAATGTACGAACAAGTAACTGCTCCGAATCATAATTTAAAGCTTCCGCCTGATGTCGCGTCAGCCAGAAATTAACAGCACCATTCAGAAGTATAATGACAATAATTAACAGAAAAATACGATATGAAATTTTCATCTAAAATTCTACTTTTTCTCTTTTTTCAGGAAGCCTAACTGCAAAGACCACTGTTTCAGCTCTGCATAGTCTTTTTCATCCGCTGCTAAAAAGCCTCTTGGCATTTCGGTCTGATCCCAGTGATACAAACCTTTCCTGTGCTTGCCCTGGGGGTAAAATCCCAATAATGCTTTTTTTACCTTATCGGCAACTTCCTGTGGAACATCACGATTCACGACTATGCCACTCGATGGGTAAAACACTGACCGGTAAATAATCCTTACCAGCCCCCTCTGGGCGAGTTTCTCGGCCAACTGATCCTGCATGCCACAAATATCATATTTGCCTACCACCACAGCTTCTGCACAATTCTGATGTGAGCCGGTATAACCATATCGACTCAAGTCTTTAAGTGAGAGCCCCTGCTTACGCAACATAATCCGTGGAATCAAGTGCCCCTGTGTTGAGCTGCGGCTGCCAAAAGCAAATGAGCGCCCTTTAACGTCTTTTATGCTCCGAATCGGGCTGTTACTTTTTACAACCAGCACAGACTGATATTCGGCTTTCCCTTGGTGATTAATACCCCGCACCAGCGATGCTGCCTGATACCGTGACTGGGCATCCAGATAACTGGTTGCTCCCATTGAGGCAAACTGAACCTTACCTTGTCCCAACTCATCAGCCGTTGTGCTGTTTTTGGGTGTGAAATGCAATTGAAAGTGATAGCCTGTCGCTTCTTCAAGATATTCCAGAAACGGTAAATATTGGGCTGCATCTTCTTGTGGACTTGAACGGAGATCGAAGCCAAAATAAAACTCTTCGTGCTCGTGCTGCACTTCATTCTGATGTTTTCTCTGATGCTCATCATGAGACTGCAGCTGCTGTAACTCATTATCATTAAGCCTGCTATCCTCGGTAACTTGCTGCACAGGGATATCCGATGATGAGTCGCAAGCAACTAAGCCCGCTAACACACTCATTCCTAGACAAAAAGCAGGCAAAATACGCTTGTATAATACCTTTGAACAGATTTGCGACATATAACCTCCTTATTTAACAGTTTCTTTATATAAGAGTAGCACTTCCTTACTCACATTGAGAAGATAATGCCGCCATCAAAGAAGCTGCCGTTTAAACTAAATATACTGTTTATTGATAGGCAATATATCACTTCAACACTGCACCGCAAGCCTTCTGCCATCATGCCGTTATGCGAGCCAGGAGAATGAACCTTGCGCTGATATTGCTACCATACACCCTGCCTAGTCGCTGTACTTATAATCAAAAAACATGCTATATATCATGCAAACATACTAATAAGCACTAAAAAAAGTGGTTCCCCATTATGGCTCGAAAGATAACCCCGGCAATCGTAATTGCGCTCGCTATTGCGTTTTTTATATATTTTTTCTCACCATTACAGCAAACCAGTGCGCCTGCTGAAAAAATTACGCTGGCCATCGGCCAAGAGTCACTATCATCTCTGGCCATAATCGCCGGTAAAAATAACTACTTTCATGAGCAAGGAGTTGATGTATCCATCAAAACCTTTAAAGGCGGAAAACAAGCACTCATCAAAGGGCTTTTGTCAGGTGATGCGGACATAGCCACCACCGCAGATGTACCCATCGTCTTTAATTCTTTTGATCGAAATGATTTCAAAATAGTCGCCACGATTGGTTCATCTGACAATGAACCGCGTATTATTGCCCGCAAGGATAAACTCATCAGCAGCCCGCAAACGCTTACTGGCAAAAGAATAGTCACAAAAAAAGGCTCAGCCGTTCATTTTTTCTTAAATACTTTTCTGGCTTATAGCGGCATTACAAATGAGGACATTGAATTATCATTTACTAAAAACGGGCATGAGATGGTGAATTTATTAGCCAGCGGAAAAGTGGATGCCATCTCTCACCGCGAACCCTTTATCAGCCAAGCTATAAATCGTTTAGGCGATAACGCAATTATTTTTGAAAAACCCGGTGCCTACACCAAAACCTTTAATCTGGTTGCGACAGATACAGCTATTCAAAACAAAGCTGAAGCAATAAAACGCGTGTTAAAAGCATTATTGATGGCGGAAGAGTTTGCCCGTAAACAACCGGCGGACACTATTAAGATTGTAGCCAATGCACTTGGAATAACTGAAGGCTCATTAATCACTGTCTGGAACAGTATTGAGCTATCCTTAGAACTGGACCAAACCTTAATCACAACGCTAGAAGCGCAGTCGCGCTGGGCGATCAGCAATCAGCTGGTAAATTTTAGTCATGAAGTGAATTATCTGGAACACATAGATCCCAGTTTATTGCGGCTTGTAAAGCCTGATGCGGTGAATATTTCCCGACCCGATATTTGATAAGTGATGCCAGTCATTGACTGGCATCGATAAGTGACTGATCTAGGCCTTAAGCCAGTTTGTCATCAGCAACGTGATACTTAGGATCTTCCAGCATGTTGACCTCAACCAGATCTCCGGCCTTGGTCAACAGCTCTTTACACTCCGGACTTAAATGACGAAGGTGTAACTTTTTACCGGCCTTGATGTATTTTTCTGCCAGCGTATCAATCGCCTCAATGGCTGAATGATCTGCCACTCGTGAATTCTGGAATTCAATAATCACATCATCCGGGTCTTCTGCTGGTGTAAACAGATCAAGAAAGTTTTTTACTGATCCAAAAAACAACGGACCATTTAACTCATAGACACGTGAGCCCTCTTCATCATCATAGCTTTTAACATGAATATGACTAGCGTGCTCCCAGGCAAAGAACAGCGCCGAAACAATCACACCGACAACCACAGCGACGGCCAGATCTGTAAACACAGTGACTGCTGACACCAGAATCAGAACAAAGGCATCTGTCTTGGGAATCTTTTTCATGATGCGCAGACTTGACCACTCAAAGGTACCCAGCACCACCATAAACATAACACCAATCAGCGCCGCCATTGGTATCATTTCAATTAAACTCGACGCAAACATAATAAACATCAGCAGGAATAAGGCCGCTGCAATACCGGATAACCGCTGATGACCACCTGAATTTACATTGATCATACTCTGGCCGATCATCGCGCAACCACCCATGCCACCAAAGAAACCGGTTGCGGTATTAGCAATACCCTGACCGATACATTCGCGGTTACTTTGGCCACGTGTATTGGTAATATCATCGATTAATTGCAAGGTCAGTAATGACTCAATCAGTCCAATGGCTGCCAGAATAATCGCATAAGGCAGGATAATCATGAACATTTCCATGCTTAAAGGCACTAAAGGAATATGAAAATCAGGGAAACCACCTTTAATAGAAGCCAGATCAACAACCCTATTGGTGTCTATATTAAAACCAATAACAATAAATGAGACGACTAAAATTGCTGCCAGCGATGAAGGAATTGCTGTCGTCAGCTTTGGCAGGTATTGAATAATTGCCATGGTCAGCAGAATTAAAACACCGTAGATAAACAGCTTATCACTGGCTAACCATTCACCAGCCGTTCCCGGAATTTGAAAATGCTGTAATTGCGCAAGAAAGATAACGATGGCCAGACCATTCACAAAACCCAGCATCACCGGGTGCGGCACAATGCGGATATATTTACCCAGCCTGAGCACACCTGCTAATATTTGCAAGATACCGGTAAGCACCACCGCAGCAAACAGATACTCAACACCATGCTGAGCAACCAGAGCAACCATAACCACAGCCATAGAACCTGTTGCACCAGAAATCATACCCGGGCGACCACCAAAGATAGAAGCCAGCAAACCCACCATAAAGGCTGCGTATAATCCCACCAGCGGATCAACACCAGCAACAAAAGCAAATGCTACAGCCTCTGGCACTAATGCCAGCGCCACGGTTAAACCGGAAAGAATTTCGTTTTGATAACAAACCCGACTTTTACAGCCTAGCTGGAACATGCAACACCTCAATACAGGGGAAGAACAAACGGGATCGAATCATATCAAATCCACCGTCACTATTAAATCAAGAGACCTTCTTATTGACGAAATAACCCTTTAATTCTTGGTTTATTACCGAATATCCACCAGTTTGATTACTTTAATTTTTTTTGGAACGTTTTTTTACAAGCCTCCGTTTAGTCAGATACACGTGATATTTTTTATTCAAAAAGGGGATAACAATGAATTTACAACGCACCGCAATTTATTCAGCAATACTCGCGGCAACTATGGGACTAACAGCGTGCTCAGGCTCAGACAGCAGTACTTCATCGTCTGCTGCTGATGTTACTGGTCGAATCACAGCTTTTGGTAGTGTTTATATCAATGGCGTTGAATATGAAACGAATGGCACTAACATTATTATTGATGGCCAGTCAGCTCAAGAATCAGACCTTAAAGTGGGTATGATTATCACCCTGCATGGTTCTGATAATGGCGCTAACGGTAACGCGACATCGATTTCTTTTACTGACGAGCTTGAAGGCTTTGTCATGTCAAATGACCCAACCGGTGGCCTGGTTGTAATGGGCTACACCATCATCACCGATACCCAAACCAATTTCGAAGGTTTTACACTACTAACAGAGCTTGCTGTTAACGATGTTGTGGAAATCAGCGGCTACCCAGATGGCAATGGTAATATTCACGCCACCTTCATCGAGAAGAAAACCCAATATCAATCAGGCAGTGAGGTTGAAGTTAAGGGCATAGTCAGCGGGCTAGTACCTGACACTAGCTTTACACTTGGCTCTCTAACTATCGATATTACTAATGCTGACACCACCGAAGCTCCTAACCTTGCCGACGGTATGTATGTCGAAGTAAAAGGCACTTCTGCACCGATTGCTGGCGTTTTCGCAGCCACCAAAGTTGAGATGGAAGATGATGGCATCGACGGTGATGAAGGTGATGAAATCGAAGTTGAAGGTATTCTAAATGCCATCGACACCACAGCTAATACGATTACTGTAGGTAACAACACCTACAATATGTCAGCCAATGCTGAAATTGAAGACGTTACTGTTGGTGATCTGGTTGAGATCGAAATGGAAGTGGTTAACGACACGATGCTGGTCACTGAAGTTGAAAAAGAAGATGCCGATGATGATCATCCTAATAAAATTGAAATTGAAGCCAAACCGGATGCAACAGATACCGCTGCAGGTACACTGACCATCGCTGGTGTGGTAATCAATGTAAATCCAAATACTACGGTTATGCTTGATAATTCAACAACCCCTGAGCACTACTTCAATCTAGGCAGCATTAACCTGACTGACCGTATTGAAGTTGAAGCGATTCCTGATGGTGCTGGTGGCTATACTGCGGTTACGATTGAACGTGTTGCTTCTAGTGATACCTATGTTGAACTGGAAGGTCCTTATAACTTAGATGCTACCACTGGCAATATGCTTATTGCTGGCATTCAACTGGATATTTCAGGCGTTGGTTCAATACCGACGTGCATCACTGCTGACTCATGCAGTAAAGTTTCTGCTAAGGGCAGCCTGAGTAACGGTACACTTATCGTCACCACAATCGAAGCGGAATAAGTCAAAGCTTCATAACCACAATAATAAAAATGCTTCACGCCGAAAGGATTCGGCTTAAGGTTCAGTTTACGACATCCGACTCGTCGTAAACTGACATTCGAAGCCTGAACGATTGTTCAGGCTTTTTTTATTCCTCATCAAAAAGGAATCTAAGCCCCACACCAAAAGAATCATAACGCATTACTTTTGCACGATTAATCGGCGCCGCAGAGCCATCACCCATCGGTGTCATCACCTGCACCTGAACCACACTGCCCAGTGCGGGTCGCTGCTCAACTGTCACTGTTAGATACAGACCACAGTCGCTGACATTGCCTGTAAACACTTCATGTTCTACGCCATTTTCATCTATTAACAGAATAGGTACTTCAATCGCATGCCTAAAATGGCTGCGTTTATTATCAATTTTGCCCATAGCTCTCTTTTATCGTCGACGATATTTTATTCTTTTATTTATAGACTAATTCTAAATCTCTTGCTGAAATCATATCAAACGCCCAGTTTCACCTGCTCCCATAACTGGTTTAAACGCTTTTCTGACACCGGCCTTGCCGTTTTCAATTGCTGAGCAAATAATGAAACCCGGTATTCTTCAATCATCCAGCGAAATTCATCCAATACCTCTGAGTGACGTTTTTGCTGCTGCAAGCTCTTGAGTCGACTTTTATAATGATCCCAGTACGGCTGCACTTTGACTCGCAGTGCACGGTCTTTGCTGCTATCCGCCTCCAGCTTATCCAGCCGCGCAATCATTGCCTTCAGATAACGCGAATAATGGCTTAAATTTTCACTACTCGTGTCGGTTAAAAAGCCTTTATACAATAGATGCTGCAACTGATCCTGAATATCAGCGCCTGCTTCAAGCCAGCTAACCGGCATCTTCTTGATCCGTCTTTGAATCAGCTGATACAGATCCAGTATCTCTGAACACTGTTTGTACTTTGCCAGCAACGCATCACCCATGCGCTCTTTACCAGCCGCGAGTACTTTTTCAAAAGCATCAGCATTGTGTGGCATAGGTTGTAATACAAACGCATCCGCCACACTACTATCGAGTAAGTCATCTTCCAGCTCCTGACAGCTACCAATATTTCGGTATAACAAACACATCGCCTGCAGGCCCTTTTGTGTCTGCTGCATATTCCGCAGTATTTCGGACAGATTCAGGCGTATTAACTGACGCAAACCGGTTTGCATTGATTGCGTTGCCTGCTGCTGATTTTCAAATAAACGCAGAGCTACTTTTTTACCTTCTTTTTTTAGCGCAGGGTACAAAGTGATCTCAACACCGGCCTGTTCAATCATCTGTTGCTCGGGTATTTCACCGAAATCCCAGCGCGTGATATTTTCAATCTCACTGGCACCAAGCTGCTCCGGCATCAGCTGTTCGCGGCTTTCACTTTCATAACCACTCTGAAGTGCCAGCAGGTTATCAGACTGCTTGATGGTATTGCCATTATTTGCAACCAGCTTAAAACTCATAAACAGATAACGTTCAAGCAGCTCTGGTTGCCACGCATCAAACGGAATCGTCACACCGGTCATGCGCTTTAACTGCTCTGCCAGCTCAAGCGTTAATGGTTTATCAGACGCCGCCATACCCTCCAGGCAGGCATCAGCAAAGTCCGGTACCGGTACAAAATTACGCCGCAAATTTTTTGGTAACGAACGAATCAGTGCGATAACCTTTTCACGTAACATGCCAGGTACCAGCCATTCACAACGTTCTGCACTGATGCTGTTAAGAGCCATCATCGGTATATGCAGACAGACTCCATCATGTTTAAGTTTTGGGTCAAAAATATACTCAAGCTTCAGACGAATACCATTAAAGTTCATCTCATCCGGAAACTGATCACTGCTAACACTGCTGGCATCATGCTGCATCAATGCATCACGACTCATGTCCAGCAAGTCAGGACGATTCTTTATTTCTTTTTTCCACCATGACTCAAAAGCCGGGCCATTATAAATACCTTCTTTAATTCGTTTATCATAAAAATCAAAAAGCACCTGTTCATCAACCAGCACATCCTGTCGACGGGACTTCGCTTCGAGTTTATGAATCTCCGCCATCAGTTTTTGATTATGTGTAATGAATGCAAAGCCTGGTTCATATTCACCATGAACAAGCGCCCAGATAAATATTTTTCTCGAGGCATCCGGTTCAACCGGCCCAAAATTCACTTTCTTTTTTGAATAAATGGTCAGTCCGTACAATAAAGCAGACTGTAAAGCAGAAACCTGTGATGTTTTTTTCTGCCAGCGGGGTTCTGAATACTGGTATTTTAATAAGTGCTTTGCTTTTTCTTCTAACCACTGTATTTGAATTACAGCATTAGTACGCGCATAAACTTTCTGCGTTTCGACTATCTCTGCAGCCATAATGAGCTTAGGTTTTTTCTTAAACAAGCCTGAACCGGGGAAAATCAAAAACTTTCTTCCCCGTGGCCCAAGGTAATCGCCATCCTCAGTTTTAAAACCCACATGCCCGAGCAAGCCTGTTAATATTGAACGATGAATCGCATCATAATCTGGTTCTGCATCTGTTTTATTTTCAGCAACTTTATAAGACAATTGTTTTAGCTGATACATCAGTTGCTCGTGCACATCCTGCCATTCCCGCATCCGCATATAAGCCAGAAAGTTTTTGCTGCACCACTGCCGTGTTTTATTTTGTGACAGCTCTTTACGTTTTTCCTGATAGCCATGCCAGCAGTTTAAATAAAATAAAAAATCAGATTTTTTATCCTCAAACTGCCTGTGCTTTTCATCTGCTGCCTGCTGCTTTTCAACCGGTCTTTCTCTCGGGTCCTGAATAGCTAATGCTGCTACTATTACCAGCATATCGCTAAGACAATTTTCCTGTTTTGCTTCGACCAGCATTCTTGACAGCTGCGGGTCCAGCGGAAAAGCGGCCATCTCACGGCCTGTTTTTGTGATGCCACTCTCATCATAAGCATGTAACTCGCGCAACAGACGCAGACCATCATTAATCAGACGCTGGTCAGGTGCATCAACAAACGGGAAATTTTCCATCTCACCCATGCCGGCATAGGCCATCTGCAGGATAACAGAAGCGAGATTTGTACGATGAATTTCAGCTTCGGTAAATTCATTACGTCCATCAAAATCATCTTCATCATAAAGCCGTATACAGATACCTTCTGCCACGCGGCCGCAGCGACCTTTGCGCTGATCAGCCGCCGCTCTTGAAACTTTCTCAATCGGTAAACGCTGCATTTTACTGCGAAACGAATAGCGAGATATTCGCGCCAGACCGCTATCAACTACATATCGAATACCCGGCACGGTTAATGATGTTTCTGCAACATTTGTTGCCAGAACAATACGCCTTAAACCTCCGGGGTGAAATATTTTATTCTGTTCTTTTGAAGATAGCCTTGCCAGTAAGGGCAAAATTTCTGTGTGCCGGTATTGTTTTTTTGCAAGCACCTCAGCGGCATCACGTATATCACGTTCACCACTTAAAAAGACCAGAATATCACCATCCTTTTCACGTAATAATTCATCCACTGCTTCGGCAATTGCTTCACTCAGTGTTATGTCTTCATACGGCCGATAGCGCACTTCTACCGGATAGGTCCTGCCCGACACAAGGATAACTGGCGCGTCATTAAAGTGCTTAGAAAATTTATCAGGGTCTATTGTGGCTGACGTAATAATCACTTTTAAGTCGGGACGTTTTGGCAGCAGTCTTTTCAGATAGCCCAATAAAAAATCAATATTGAGGCTTCGCTCATGGGCTTCATCTATAATCAGAGTGTCATATTGTTTTAAAGACGGTGATTTTTGTATTTCCGACAACAGAACCCCGTCGGTCATTAATTTTATATAACTGCTTTCTTTGGTCTGATCTTTGAAGCGGACTTTGTAACCGACAGCTGTACCCAGTTCTGTTCCCAGTTCTTCTGCAATCCTGGCTGATACTGAACGCGCTGCCAGCCGCCTTGGCTGTGTGTGCCCTATCTGACCGTTAATACCCCGGCCCATTTGCAGACACAGTTTTGGTAACTGCGTGGTTTTACCAGAACCGGTTTCGCCACAGACAACTACCACCTGATGTTTTTTGAGCGCTTCTTCTATTTCCGCCAGTTTGGCAGTAATAGGTAATGCCTCCGGAAAAGTTATTTTCGGTAGTTTCTTATATTTTTCTGCCAGAGAAGACACCGAATATTCGATTTGTTTTTTTAAACGCTGTATCTCTGTTGTAATGTTTTTTTCTGGCTTTGACTTCAGCTGATCTCTTAATTTTTTCAGCCTGCGCTTAAAACCCGGCTTATCTTTATTAAAACTCTGCCTGATTGTTTCTCCAAGCTGTTTTAATTCTGTTTCAACTTCTGACACTTATTTATATCTCAGTTTAAATCTATTTTTTTAAGTTCACTATTGCCATGCACTTTGTCATGAGCACGTATGTAAATAAAGCGTGCTTTTTTGTTGATCACGACACCTGATAAAGAACGTGTAAATGGCTGCTCGCTAACATGCGGATGATATAACACCCTTGTAGCAATCACTTTTTTATTTTCATCCAGTACCTGCCACCCATCCGCATAATGTTCCCAGCCTGTATCGGCATGTAATAATGTCACGTCAATCCGTACCTGCTGACCAGCCTGAGGCTTTATTTTTACATCAACAACTTTTACCGCATCAGCAAACGACATCTGAGCAAACAGCATTAATCCTAGCATTAAAAACTTGTTCATTTTTTCACCATCCATTATCTGTAATTATGTCTTCGCATAAGGCATAATTGAAGTCATTCAACATTATAACAATACTATTAAGCGAGAACTGCTGTGGATAATGATATCAATAAAAACCATGATAAGGTTTCATTTTTTCAGGTCGTTAGCAGCGTTCTAGCCGCTATGTTTGGCGTATCTACTGAAAAAAGCAGACAGCGTGATTTTACCAAGGGTAAACTCTGGCATTACATTTTAGGAGGGTTAATCTTTGCGGCGGTCTTTATTGCTGTTCTGGTAGCTGTTGTGCAAATGGCATTATCTGGCGTCTGAATTCTTTCGCTATCAGAGTAACTGGTACACGACCTGCAAACACCTGCCCTTATCACTGTAGTTCACTTTCTCTGCCAGAGACTCTATCAACATTATACCTCGGCCATATAATTCATTCTGTCCGGCTTCGTCATCTTTATGCTTAGCATCGATATCAAAAGGAACACCATTATGATGAACCATCATCATTAATTCTGCTGCACCGTCAGTTGGCAGGTACTTAACCTGAACTTTAATCCATGAGTCCTCTAGCTGCTGCAGACGACGATTTCTTTCTTTATAAAAATCATCAAATGCCTCAGTACTGTCTTTTTCATTGCCTTGCAATGCCAAAAGCCCATGATCCAGTGCATTGGTATACATCTCAGCGATCAGTGTATGAATCAATCCTTTATGATGCCTGATAACTTCGTTACCACTAATCATCTCCATCAGGTTAGCAATACAGTCTTTTTGAAACTCTTGATTATTAAGCGTGATATTAATTTCCCAGGGTACTGTTATATCCAGATCCGGAGCCTGCACATCATGCAGCTTCTCTGTTGGTTTACATGACAACTCAAGCATTGAAATATCATCAGTCTGTGGCATCCCTTTTGTATATTCCTGATAACAACTGGTCAGCCCATCAATGATGTTCTCACTATCAATAATAGTCTGCTTAATGACTTCGATATCCATCATTTTATGGCTTGTGTCCATTGCTTCTGACAGACCATCTGTACAGACAATTAGTTTATGTTTTTCATTAACATAAAACAATTCAGTATCATCATCAAACTCTTCTGTTTTCCTGACACCTATTGGTAGATGCTGACTCGCTATCGTTGTTAATTCTTTAGTCTCTGTATTCAGAATATAGGCATCCGGCATTCCACCATGCCATATCATTAATCTGTCACCTGATGCTGATAATTCAATCAAAGATGCAGCCAGAAACATTTCCGTTGGCAACAGATAATTTATCTGCCGGTTAATTTCACGTGCGATGTCTCCAATAAAAGCATTGTCTTCTGACATCTGAAAAAATATCTGTGAGACAGGTAATGTTCCTACAGCAGCAGATAATCCATGCCCGGTAAAATCACCAACCAGAACATTAACTCCGCCACTTGGTTTACGAGCTGTCAGCACCGTATCACCATTAAACATGGTCATAGCAGAGCTGTATATATTTAATATATTTTCATCAAGATAACAGTGTCGTCTTGCCTGATTAAAAAAATGAGAAATCAGAGAGTGCTCTCTTTTAAGCCTGCTGTTATGAATAGACAGCTCAATATTTTTCTTATTGATCTCTGTATTTAGCTCACGAATTCTGGCATGTGCTTTAATTTTAGACGCAAGTATTCCAAAACTTACAGGCTTTGTAATATAGTCATCGCCACCGGCCGCGATGGCATCTTCAAAAGCTTCAAGCTCTGAAATAGCAGTAACAAATATAATCGGTGTGTAAATATTGGGGCGTAAAGCTTTTAATTGCCGGGTGGCTTCAAGCCCCCCCATATCCGGCATTTTTATATCCATCAATACCAAATCAAATGCTGTTTTTTCAAATAACGCAATGGCTTCGCCACCGGATGATGCCGTCGTTACGCTATACTTTTGACGTACAAGAAAACGTTCAAGCAAAACTCTGTTTTGCTCTATATCATCGACAACTAAAATATGCATTTATTTTATTGTAAACATCAGATCAAATTTTGCGATTCTAAGAATTTTATCAATATTACTACTGCAATTAATCAGTTCAATTTCTCCATCTGCCAAATTTAGACTACGCTTCATTTTCAGTAACATACCCAGTGCAGAACTGTCGATCAGCTCAACATTCCTCATATCGACCAGGTACTTACGTGCTTGTTCAGGCGCGCTTTCGTAGGCTTCCCTGAATTCATTTAGTAATGCAAAATCAAACTTGCCCGATATAGCTATTTGGTATTCAGCCAAATCTTCCATATAACGGCCACTAATTTGCTTCATATCTTTTTCTTCCCAACGTTAAAATAAATCTACATCACCAGCATCTACTGATGTAGATTTAACACTATCTGTAAGATCCGTATGGCCAGAACTCACAGTATGTTGTAGTTTATAGTTCAATATTTCTAACTGCTCAAGCTGATCTATACCGGGCGCATACTCGCCCATCAAATCTATTTTCTGTGCCAGCCCTTGTTGCAAATTTTCTATGTGCGTAGCCAGTTGCACAACCACGTCTTCATATTGCAGCGCCATTACTGCGCTTGATACCTGTGAACTAATATCACCAGCCAGACCGACTGTATGATCCAGTACATTGCCCACCTGATGATTAACCTCATCAATTTTCACAACCATATCATTAATATGATCTTTTGCTTTTAGCGCAGTACTCATGTCCATCTGCGCAATTTCTCCAACCACTTCATTCAGATCAATCAGTCCCTGCTTTGCCGTTACCGCTCTTTCCTGCACACCTTCATTTAATATACTGGTTTGCTGTGACAACTCCCGCACCTCATCTGCCACCACTGCAAAACCACGGCCAACCTCGCCAGCTCTTGCCGCTTCAATGGCTGCATTTAATGCCAACAGATTTGTTTTAGCCGCTATTTTTTGCACCCCGACCAGACGGTCAAAAACTTCGTCCATAATCTTGATCATGTCCTGCATTTTGTAAGCGGCATCGACACCTTTATCACTGACCTGCACGATAATATCGACAAAGTTTTTTAAAACACTGTCCAGTTCTTTGGTGAAGTCTCTGAATGAAACATCATTACCACCCTCACCGCTAAAGTGCGCTAACAGGTTTTTGATTTCTGCACTCTGCTGCCCGGAATAATCACCCAGTGACATAAAACTGCTATTTAGCTTCAATACTGAATCGGCAACAATCTGTTTGATTTGCTGTATGGCTTCAGTCGTTGCCACTGCCTCGCCTGACATAGAGGAAAAGTGCTCAGAAAACTCTTTTAAACCTGCTGATTCGTCTTTTATTAATTCAGATGCCGATTCATCAGTTTTATTGCGCAAAATAAGCCAGCTGCTTAAAATCCATACTGCGTTTGATGCAATGAGCACAAGCACCTTCATCCAGGCGCTCTCCACATTCATTAGCAGCACTAATAAGACAATTGTTAATACGACCGCAGGCAACAATACTTTTATTTTGCCTGAGCCTTGATTTTTTTTACTCACGAACTGACATAACCTGTATAAAACACCATTTCAAACTTTAACTATAGTCCAAATCATTGAAATTGTTGTAATTTCTATTCACTTACATCCAAAATCCCGACTTCATGTTGCACATCTTCCAGCTCCACTTTTTCAATACTGACAAACCGGCTACTTATTTTATCGGCCGTGATCTTAACATCACCGACATCCTTATGTGCCTGACTAATATGTTTTGACAAGTTTTCCATACGCTTTCCAAAACGGTTGAATTCAACCGATAACTTAGCCAGATGTTCCTGAATCAAGTGTACCTGCTTACGGGTTGCATCATCCTTAATAACAGCTCTTGCTGTGGTTAACACCGCCATCAATGTGGTCGGTGAGACCATCCACACACGACGTTTTTGTGACTCCTCAACAAGATCCGGGTGATGAGCATGAATTTCTGCAAAGACCGACTCAGCC
>Ga0316207_10003327_pt1 | contig 15054 bp, 13 predicted proteins | sample 6weekpyrite_MG_FD_204943 | JGI IMG/M metagenome (GOLD analysis project Ga0316207, IMG submission 204943) | Microbial mat bacterial communities from mineral coupon in-situ incubated in ocean water Damariscotta River, Maine, United States -... | ecosystem: Environmental > Aquatic > Marine >... | reverse complement strand
CACAGGGGTTGATCGGGCTGGAACCGGCCATCGCGCTGGCGCTGGGCGCGAATGTGGGCACCAGCGTGACCGCGCTGCTGGCGGCCATCGGCAAGCCGCGCGCAGCGGTGCGCGCCGCCCTGGTGCATACGCTGTTCAACGTGGCCGGCGTGGCGATCTGGATCGGTTTCGTCACGCAACTGGCTGATCTGGCGCGCGCGGTATCGTTCGGCCAGGCCGATCTGGCGCCGGGCGCGCGCAGTCAGGTGCCACGTCAGCTGGCCAATGTGCATACGTTCTTTAACGTGATCAACGCGTTCCTGTTCCTCGGCTTCACCACCCAGATCACCCGGCTGGTCGAATGGCTGGTACCCGAGCGCGAAGAGCGCATTGCGCCGGAATTCGCCCCGCGCCACCTCGATCCGCAGTTTCTGAAGGTTCCGGCGATCGCGCTGGATGCCGCCCGGCTGGAGATCCTGCGCCTTGGGCATCTGGTGCAGGACATGCTGACCGCCGCCATTCCGACCGTCACCACCGGCAGCCCGATGCAGATCGACCGGCTGCATGTGATGGACCGGCCGGTCGATCTGCTGCACCGCGAAATCGTCGGCTATCTGCGCCAGATCAGCCTGAGCAACCTGTCCGAGGATCAATCCAGCCTGCTGATGTCGCTGGCCCGGATCGCCAACGATCTGGAACATGTCGGCGATCACATCGCCACCGCGATGGTCAAATCGGCGCGCAAGCGGATCGATGAGGCTGTGATCATCAGCCCGGCAACCGCCACCGTGATTGCAGGCCTGCATCAACGCGTGTTGCACGCGCTGAGCGAAAGCCTGCTGGCGCTGGAAGCGCAGGACGGCGCCAGAGCCGCCGAAGTGCGGGCGATGAAGGCCGAATTCTCGCGGATGATCGAACAGATCGCCCGCCACGAGGTCGACCGTTTGCGCACCCAGGAACCCAAACGCCTGCACACCTATACGCGCGAGATCGAGCTGACCGAGACGCTGGACGACATCTTCAAGATCGTCCGCCGCATCGCCCGCACCGAAATCGCCATGTTCGGCCAGGATCCGCCCAAAACCGCCGAGGCCGCCGAGACCGCCTAATCCGGGAACCAGCCCCGGGTGCGGTTGGCAAAGGCCACCAGCGACAGCATCACCGGCACCTCGACCAGCACTCCGACGACCGTGGCCAAAGCAGCGCCCGAGCCGAGGCCGAACAGGCTGATGGCGACGGCGACGGCCAGTTCGAAAAAGTTCGAGGTTCCGATCATCGCGCAGGGGGCGGCGACGTTGAACGGCACTTTCCAGGCGCGTGCGGCGCTGTAGGCGATAAAGAAGATGCCATAGGACTGAATCAGCAGCGGAATCGCGATCAGCCCGATCACCAGGGGCCGGTCCAGGATCACCGGACCCTGAAAGCCGAACAGCAGCACCACGGTGAACAGCAGGCCGATGACCGATGCGGGCCGCGCGTGTTCCTTGAAGGCATCCACCGCCGCCGCGCCGCCGCGCGCCACCAGCCGCGCACGGGTGGCCAGACCTGCCAGCAGCGGGATCACCACGTAAAGAGCGACCGACAGCAGCAGCGTCGTCCAGGGCACGGAAATATCCGTGACCCCCAACAGAAACGCCACGATGGGCGCAAAGGCAAAGACCATCACCACATCATTCACGCTGACCTGCATCAACGTATAGGTCGCATCGCCGCGCGTCAGGTTCGACCAGACGAACACCATCGCAGTGCAGGGCGCCGCGCCCAGCAGGATCACCCCCGCCAGATAGCTTTGCGCGTCCTCGGGCGGGATCAGGCCGGCAAAGATGTAGTTGAAGAACAGCACGCCAAGGGAGGCCATGGTGAAGGGCTTGATCAGCCAGTTCACCACCAGCGTGATCACCAGCCCCTTGGGCCGCTCGCCGATCCTGGCCAGCGCGCCAAAATCGACGCCGACCATCATCGGATACACCATCGCCCAGATCAGGATTGCCACCGGCAGGTTGACCGATGCCACCTCCAGCGCCGCCAGCGCGTTGAACACCCCGGGCACCAGATTGCCCAGCAGCAGCCCGGCGCCGATGGCCAGCGCCACCCAGACCGACAGCCAGCGTTCAAAGGTTCCAAGGCCTGATTTGGCCAGCACCGATGCGTCTGTCATTGATGTTCCTGTCCTCTGGCCCGCAATCCAAACCGCCCGGAGCGCGATCGCCGCTATCTAAACCTCCGGCACCCTATTCGAAAGATGTAACAGGCGCATGATGCATGTCGCCCCGTATCAGCTGCGGATGCCGGCAAACCGCGCCTGCCAGTCCTCGCGTTCCGCGTCAGTGATCTTGCGAAACAGGTTGTCCGGAACCGCAAAGCCGTGGCCTGCGGGCAGGGCGGCCAAAGCGCCCTCGATGTCACCCGGCCAGTCGGCGTTTTCGCAGTTCAGCGCGCGCAGCAGCGTGGCCGAGGCATCGGGGATGAACGGAGCGGACAGCACCGCGTAAAGCCGGATCAGGTTCAGCGACAGCCGGATGATCGCCGCCGCCGCCTCGGGGCCTTCCTTGTGCACGGCCCAGGGCGCGGCAGCTTGCAGATATTCATTTCCCGCCACCCAGATCGCGCGCAGTTCAATTGCCGCCTTGCGCACCTCGATCGCTTCCATGTGGTCCTGATAGGCCACCAGGCGCGTGCCGAGTTCGGCAGTCAACTGCGCCTCGCGTACGCCGTAACTGCCGCCTTCGGGCACCACCTCGCCGAATTTGCTTCGGCAGAATTTCGTCACCCGGCTGACGAAATTGCCCAGAACGTCGGACAGATCCTTGTTGACCGAGGCCTGAAAATTCTCCCAGGTGAATTCGCTGTCCGAGTTTTCCGGCGCATGACTCAGCAACCACCAGCGCCAGTAATCGGCGGGCAGGATCTCCAGCGCCTGATCCATGAAGATGCCGCGCCCCTGGCTGGTGGAAAACTGGCCGCCGTCATAGTTCAGATAGTTGAACGACTTGATGTAATCGACCAGGTGCCAGTTGTCGTTCGCGCCAATGATCGTGGCCGGAAAGGACAGGGTGTGAAACGGCACGTTGTCCTTGCCCATGAACTGCACATACCGCACATCCGCCGCGCCCTCGTCATCGCGCCACCAGCGGCGCCAACCGGCATCCGGCAACCCTTGCGCATCGGCCCATTCCCTGGTCGCGGCGATATATTCGATGGGGGCATCGAACCAGACATAGAACACCTTGTCTTCCATGCCCGGCCAGGGTGCCTCGCCCTTGCGGACAGGCACGCCCCAGTCCAGATCGCGGGTGATGCCCCGGTCGCGCAGCCCGTCGCCATCGTGCAGCCACTTCTTGGCGATCGAGGTGGTCAGGATCGGCCAGTCGGTTTTACTGCCGATCCAGGCATCCAGCCGGTCCTTCAGCACCGACTGGCGCAGATAAAGATGCTTGGTCTCGCGCACCTCCAGATCGGTGGAGCCGGAAATGGCAGACCGTGGCGCGATCAGATCGGTGGGGTCCAGCTGTTTGGTGCAGTTTTCGCACTGATCGCCGCGCGCCTTGTCATAGCCGCAGTTCGGGCAGGTGCCCTCGATATAGCGATCCGGCAGAAACCGGCCATCGGCGTGGCTGTAGACCTGCTGTTCGCTGACCTCTTCGATCAGGCCGTTCTCGGCCAGCTTGCCGGCGAAATATTGCGTCAGGTGGCGGTTTTGCGGGCTGGAGGAGCGTCCGAACATGTCAAACGACAGCCGGAACCCGTCGCTCAGCGCCTTCTGCACCGCCCACATCTCGGCGCAGTACTCGGCCACCGGCTTGCCCGCCTTGGCCGCGGCCAGTTCCGCGGGGGTGCCATGTTCGTCGGTGGCGCAGATGAACATCACCTCATGGCCGCGCGCACGCATGTAGCGCGCATAAAGATCGGCCGGCAACTGGCTGCCCACCAGATTGCCCAAGTGTTTGATCCCGTTGATATAGGGGATCGCCGAAGTGATCAGAATGCGCGCCATGTGGTTTGTCCTGTGCAGATCCCGCCCGCTTTAGCGCAAGGCTGCGCGCAGTGCCAGACATGGCGCGACCGGCGGATCGCGAAATCTTACCGAAGGAAAAGGGCCGTGGTACTCGCGGGAGCTGTGGCGCCCCACAAGCCTGTCACCTGGTCTTGTCCCGCATCCGCCCGATCAACCGCCCGATCATAAAGCTGGTGCGCGGCGCGTAGACATAGGTGGTGCGGTCGGTTCGGGTCGGACGCGCCCGCATCCGGGCCAGCCCGAACACGATCAGCACCAGATGCCCCAGCGCCACGAACCCGAACAGGGCGGCCGGGCCGTAGTGTTCGATCAGGCTTGACGCGATCAGGGGCGAGGCGATGGCGCCGAGCGCGAAAAAGAACATCAGCGCCGCGCTCAACTCGACCCGCTGGTGGCTGTCCGCGAAATCATGGGCATGCGCGGCGGCAACCGAATAGACCGGAAAGGTCGTCAGCCCGAACAGGCCCGCCGCCAGCATGACCGCGACGGTACCGTTGCCGCTGGCCGCAATGGTCACGACACAGGCGCCAATCGCGGCGACCGACAGGCCGATCAGCACCCAGCGGCGGTCGTATTTGTCCGCCAGCCAGCCGGTCGGCAATTGCCCCAACGCACCGCCCAGCACGAAAGCGGCAAGAAAATACGCCAGTTGGTCCGCCTGCAACCCGACCTCCTGGCCATAGATCGGGCCGACCATGCGAAACGCCGCCCCGGTCAGCCCGGCAACGATCACACCCGCGACGGCCAGCGGCGACAACCGCCAGGCCAGACCGGGGCGCAAGCGGGGTGCCGCGGGGATCTCGGGCTGGCTGGCCGTGCTCAGAGTCAGCGGCAGGATCGAGGCAACGCAGAACAGCGCCAGCAGGTTGTAAGAGACATAGGACGCAGGCTCCAGCACCCCGATCAGCAACTGCGCCGCCAGCGAACCGCCCAGATCGACGGCCCGGTAGCTGCCCATGGCGCGGCCCCGGGTCTCATTTGTGACCTTGGCCTGCAGCCAGCTTTCGATCACGGTGTAACAGCCTGCGATGGCCAACCCGGTTGCAACCCGCATCAACGCCCAGGCGATCGGGTCGATCAGCAGCATATGCGCCAGCAATCCAATCGCACCGGCGGCGGTGAAGGCCGCAAAGGCGCGCGAATGCCCGATCGACCCCATCAGGCGCGGCGCCCACCAGCAGCCGATGAAGAAACCGACGAAATGCGCAGAGCCCAGCAGACCGACCTCGGCCCGGCTGAACCCCAGCGACAGACCCGACAAGGCATCCAGCGGCCCGACGCCGCCGGAACTCAGCTGCAACAGAATGATCGACAGAAAAAGGGCGGCAAAGGAAATCAGAAGGCGCATGGGACCGGGCCGTTTCGAACCCGTCCTGCCTCGCCCGTGGCACCTCCGGCTGCATGCCGGTTTGCGACATCGCGGCGCCGTTCTTTCAACCCCGCGCGGATAGCCAAAAAAAAGCAAGGATATGTGCAAGAAATCGGATATAAAGATGCAATAAAAAGGGAGGATACCATGAAAAATCTTATACTCGCCGCGTTTCTGGCACTTGGCACGGCCCTGCTGACCCTGGGCACGACCACCGGTGCGCTGGCACAGGGCAAGACCCATTACGTGGCAATCCATGTGGATCAGAACGATCCGCAGGTGATGAACATGGCGCTGAACAACGCCAAGAATGTCGACGCCTACTACACCGCCAAGGGCGACGATGTAGTTATCGAACTGGTCGCCTACGGACCGGGGCTGAACATGCTCGTTGCGGGCAAAAGCCCGGTGCGCGACCGGATCTCGGCGATGTCGCTGGAAATGGACAATCTGTCCTTCGCCGCCTGTGGCAATACATTGCGCGGAATGGAAGCCAAGGCCGGAATGGACGTGCCGCTGATGGAAGAGGCCGTTGTCGTGCCCTCGGGCGTGGTGCGCCTGATCGAATTGCAGGAAGAAGGCTACGCCTACATTCGGCCCTGACCCTGCCAGGACCATTCGGCCCTTGCCCTTGTGGCGGGGGCCGATATCCCTGTCCCCGAAACCGCGAAAGGGACAGCGATGGATTATGTCACACTTGGCCGCAGCGATCTGAGCGTTTCAAGGCTGTGCCTTGGCTCGATGAGCTGGGGCAGCCGGAATACTCAGGCCGAGGGCCACGCCCAGATCGACCGCGCGCTGGCCGCCGGTGTGAATTTCATCGACACCGCCGAGATGTATCCGACCTATCCGGTAAAAAAGGAAACGGTCGGCAACACCGAGACCATAATTGGCAACTGGTTCGCCGCCTCGGGCCGGCGCGGCGATGTGATCCTGGCCACGAAAGTGTCCGGCCCCAACGGCGGCTTTGTGCGCGATGGGCGCGGCTATGACGGCGCCATTATCGCCGAGGCCGTCGAAAGCTCTCTGAAACGCCTGCAAACCGATGCGATCGACATCTACCAACTGCACTGGCCGGTGCGGGGATCCTATCATTTTCGCCAGAACTGGGCTTACGATCCGTCCTCCCAGAACCGGGCGGAAACAGAGGCGCATATGCTGGAGGTGCTGCACGCCATGCAGCGTTTGGTGGACGCCGGCAAGGTGCGCCAATTCGGCCTGTCCAACGAAAGCACCTGGGGCACCGCGATGTGGCTGCGGCTGGCCGAGGCGCACAACCTGCCGCGCATGATCTCGGTGCAGAACGAATATTCCCTGCTGTGCCGCCTCGCCGATACCGATCTGGCGGAGCTTTGCGTGAACGAGGATATCGGCCTGCTGCCGTTCACACCGATGGCCGCCGGGCTGCTCAGCGGCAAATACGGCCCCGACCTGATCCCGCCGAACACCCGCCGCGCGGCAGAACCGACGCTGGGCGGGCGGGTCAGCGACCGGGTCTGGCCCGCCATTTCGGCCTATCGTGCCGTCGCCGACAAGCATGGTCTCGACGTCAACCAGATGGCGCTGGCCTGGACCCTGACACGGCCCTTCGTCGCCTCCTCGATCTTTGGCGCCACCAGCATGGCCCAGCTGGAAACCGCCCTGGGCGCAGCCGACCTGACCCTGTCGGGTGAGGTGCTGGCCGACATCGCCCAGACCCACCGCGCGCACCCGATGCCGTATTGAGCCTGCTTTCGGGGCTACCACGCGCCCATTTGGCGGGGTCCGAACCGCCAATGGCACGCCGATCGATGCATGATTTGCAGACCGTCGTCGTCCGGCTGAAGCAAAAAGGGCGCAGATCCGGCCGCGACCGATCAGCCCGTGCACACATCGATCGCGGCAGGCCGCCCAGGATCGATATGGATGAGAAAAGAGAGAAACTTTTCAAAGGCGTGTCACCCACCCAGATCGCCCGATCCATGGGCATCTCGCGCGGTACCGTCTGCAACGCCCATCCAAGCGAATTGCGGGCAGTACCAATCAGTCAAGACTTTGCCCGCGCTGCGGAAGATCCTCGGGCCAGCCTGAACTGAAAGGATCCACGAGGCGGCTACCTTAGCTGTGGGCGCACGGTGAATTCCGGCCACTCCGGTGTGCTGCCGGGCGCGGCGGTGATCCGCACAAGGTCGGGCAGGCGCGTGGTGTCGTTCCAGTGATCCTGCCAAACCGGCGGCTCGGCGAGGGCGTCGAAATAGGCGATCTCGACCTGTTCGATATCACGGGCCAGGATATGTTCGTAGCGGGTCAGGCTTTCGCCGTCGTCACCGATGGTCGTGGCGGTCAGGGTCAGGGATTTTCCCAGAAAGGCGACCGAGACGTGCAAAGCTGCGGCCTCGGGGGCGAAGGGCGTGTCAACGAGGGTGATGAATTCAAACGCCGATAGGTTGCCGCCGAACGCCGTTGGAAAGGGCGCAAGAACGGCGGGCGGCGTGGCGGCGCTCAGCCAGCGCCGCAACCGGCTGCGCATGGCGATTTCCTCTGCCAGGGCGCCTATGTTGGCGGTTCGACTATATAGCGACGTGCCGATGTTGAGTGCGGCGGCAAGCCCGGCTGTCAGCAAGGCCAGCAGGGCGAGTGCGATCAGCAACTCGAACAGGCTAAGCCCGGAACGGCGGCAGGGATCGGCACGGCGACGCTGGGTCATGGGACTGCCCGCAGTGTCTCGGCGCGGGCCAGCCGGGCACCGGACCGGGATGCGATCTCGATCAGGATACGAACCGCAGTGATTTCGGACGCGCCAGGCAGAACCGTTTCGGTGACGGTCTGCGTCAGGCGCCAGTCGCGGTAGGCCTGGACGGTGATCCCCGGTTGCAGCGGGTCGGAAACCCCAAGCCGATCGAGCCGCGAGTAGGCGAAATCCTGCGCCAACTGGCGCTCGTCAACCTGGGCGACACGCGAAAAAAGCCCGGCCTGCCGTGGCAACAAGGCCGTCAGCACCATCGTCATCACCGCAAAGGCAATCAGCACTTCGAACAGGGAATATCCGGCGCGGCGGGTCATGGCGCGCGCACCACGGAAAGGCGGCCTGTCAGCGGAGAAATTCGCAGCGTCAAACCAAGGTCGGCGGCGCGCAGACACGCCTGCAAACCCAAGGCGGTGCCGTCAGGATAGAAGATCGCCGCGACCGGCGCATCCCCGCATCCGGGCATGTCGACGCTGACGGCGTCGCCACTGGCAACCGCGCGCGCGCGGGCGGCGGTGGCACGCGCGATCAGTTCGCTGGCCGCCCGTTCAAGCTGCATCGCCGGAGACGGGCCGCGCAAGGCGGTTGCCGACACGCCAAGCACCAAAGCCAGGATACCAAGCGCCACAAGGGTTTCCATCAGCGTGAAACCGTCCGCGGTGCGGGCCAAGCCGGGCCGGGGGTCAGAACGCGATGTCATTGAGATCCATGATCGCGGTGACGGTGGACAGGATCACCGCGCCCACCCCCAGGCCGATGGCAAGCGTCAGGACCGGCGTGATCATGCGGATCGCCTGTGTCAGGCTGCGGCTGCTGCGGATCCGAAGATCGGCCACCAGCCGGTCGAGAACCGGCGACAGCTGATCGGTCTCTTCGGCGGCTTCGATCATCGCGACCGCCATCGGATCGAACAACCCATTGCCGTGCAAGGGGGCGGACAGGGTGCCGCCTGCGATGATCGCGTCATGCGCCGTTGCCAGTGCCGCGCGATAGGCGTGAGGCGCAGCGGCATCGCGGGCCGTGGCGACGGCGCGGGGCAGGGGGGCACCGCTTGACAGCATCAGGGCCAGCGTCTGGCAAATCCGAAGCGTGTGGACCTGGCGCAGATAGGCGCCGATTCCGGGCAGGCGCAACCCCAGCCGGAACAGCCCGGCGCGCAACCCGGTCCCTGCCGCGCGCAACGCCAGCCCGAGACCGAGAAGCCCGGCAAGCAGGATCGGCCAGCCGCCGATCAGGGCCGCGCGAAGCCGGGTCATCGCCGCAAGGATGGCCGGTGGTTCGGCGCTGGCGCTGGCAAAGACCGGCGTCAGGGTCGGAGCGAGGTAGAAAACAAGCAGCGCCATCACCATGACGGACATGACCATCAGGATCGCGGGATAAAGCAGCGCGGCGCGCAGCTCGCGCCTGCGCTCGGCTTCGGCGCCGAGGGTCTCGGCGGTGCGGGCCGAGACATCCGCCAGACGGTTGGCGTTTTCGCCGACTTCGATCATCGAGATCAAACGATCCGGGAAAAAGCCACCGGCCCCGCGCATGGCGGCGGCAAGCGACTGCCCGTCGCCAACCGCGTCATGGACCAGCGTCAATGCCCGCGCCATTCTGCGGTCGCGTGCCTGAGCCACACAAAAGCGCAACGCCCGGGGCAGCGGGAACCGCACGGCCAGCAGTGACGATAAGGTCTTGAAGAAATGTTCCAGCGCGGCGGGATCGGCCTGTGCTGGTCCGCCGGTCAGCGAGAAGTCGCGTTGCCACCATCGTTCGGCGCTGCCGCCTGCGGTCAGCGACACCGGTTTCAGCCCCCGCGCCGTCAGCGCGTCAAGTGCTGCCAGATCGCTTTCGGCGTGCAGTTCCCCGGCCTCCAGCTCTCCGGTCTGCGAATAGGCGTTATAGGCATAGCGGGGCATGGGGCGGTCGAGACCTGTCTGGCTTGGGGCAGTAATCGGGTGCCAGAGTGCAGCCCGAAACCCTCCTAGTCAATTATGCGGTGTCCGACCGACGGGGTCGCGACGCCGGTGCGCACCAGCCCGTTTGCGCTGGTGATCCGGTTGCGCAATTCAGCCGTGATCTCGCGCGATTCACCGCCGTCGCGGATAACCCGTGGCGTGATCAGAACCAACAGCTCTGTCCGGCCATCGGTATCTTTGCGGTTCCGGAAAAGCGCGCCCAGGATCGGCACATCGCCGGCACCCGGCACTTTGGAATTCGTGCGATTCCGGCGTTCCTCGATCAGGCCGCCAAGGGCGATGGTCTGGCCGTTCGACACCGCCACGCTGGTTTCGATCTTGCGCGTTGAAATCGTCGGCGAATCGATACCAGAGGTGGTTGTGTTGCTGACGGTGCTGACTTCTTGCTCGATATCGAGCACAACCTGGCCGGATCGCGAAACGCGGGGCTTGACCGTCAAAATGATACCGGTGTCGCGGAACGAGATCGTGTTGACCACTGGTGCGTTCGGGTCTGATGTATCGCGCAACTGCTGGGTGGCGATCGGCACCTCGTCGCCGATCTGCAGGCGGGCCTCCTGGTTGTCGAGAACCAGAAGGCTGGGTGACGATACGATTTCGACATCCGTGACCGAGGCCAGCGCGTTCAGCGCCACCGCCGCCGAAGCGCCCTGAAACACGAAGGACAGACCAGGGAAGGTCGAGGCGACGCTGCCGTTCGAGGCATCGCTGAATGTACCCCTGAAATCCCCGCTTTCAAAGAACCAGCGCAAGCCGAAGTTCAGCTCGTCCTTAAGCGTGACCTCGGCGATCGTGGCCTCAAGCAAAACCTGAACCGGCGTGGTATCAAGGGTCTGGATCAGGCGCGAAAAGCTTTCCTGTTCGGTATCGTTGCCCCAGACGATGACCGCATTCTTGGTGTCATCGGCGACGACACGGGGTTGCCCCTCGACGCTTTGACCTTCCTCGGCGGCGACATCTTTCAGCATTTCAACCAGGATCGGCGCCAGGTCAATGGCGCTGCGGTGCTGCAGGCTATAGACCACCGGTCGCCGTTTGGCGCCACCAGCCGTGCGGTCGAGGTCGCGGATCCAGCGTTCGGCCTCGGCGAGATATCGCGAGCGCGAGGTGACGACGATCACGGCGCTGAGCCGCTTGGAAGGAACGAATGTCACCACGTTCTGCAGGTTGCCGCCGTCACGGGTCTCGAAAATCAGGTTGAGCTCCTCGACCACGGCCTCGGGTTCGGCCGCTTTCAGCCGGTAAAGACCGATGGACTTGCCCTTGAGCACATCGACATCAAAAAGATTGACGGCATCGATCGCGGCGTTGATTTCGTCGCGGGTGCCCGAGATCAGCAGGATGTTGCGTTTCGGAATCGGCTGCAGGCCGACGGTTTCCCCGGCGATGGGTTCCAGCAGGCGGATCATCTCGGATGTGCCGATATATTGCAGCGGCACTGCGACGACGCGCGACCCGATGCCCTGGGTGCTGCCGGCCAGAGCAATGCGTTGCGCGGCACCCTGGCGTGGCACGATGGTGATAAGCCCGCCCGAGACCTGCAAGGCGGCGCCGTTCAGTTCGAGGATTGTCTGAAAAGTCTCCAACAGCGCCTTTTCGCTAAGCGGACGCGTGGTTTGCAGGGTCAGAGAGCCCTGAACGCCGGGCTTGATGGTATAGTTCTTTTTCAGCGCGTCGCCCAACACGGCCTTGGCGGCCTGTTCAATCGGAACATCGATCAAATTCAACGTGAACTCGCCGGCGTCCGAGACTTCGACAAGTTCCGCCGGGTTGCGGCGTTGGGCCGCAAGGAAATTGTCGGTGCCGACGACCCGGCGTTCGGGGGCGGGGCCGTCCAGGGCGATGCGGAAACCTTCGATGCCTGAACGTCTGGTTTCAACGGGGCTGCCGTCCTGATTTGCAAGAAGTTGCGAGCGGTTGGCGTTTGCGGTTTCGGTGCCGGTTTCGCAGGCGGCAAGCAGCACCACGACTGTCGACAGGGCAAAAATCAGTTTACTGCGAATGGCTGAAATACGTGTCATTGTTCATACATCTCGATGCGAATTTTCTGTGAGTCCAGGGTAATCTCGATCCAATCGGGGCCGACCGAACCGATCTGCCAGCCGGCAATCGATCCGCCCTGGCCAATCCAGGCCGGGTCGCCACCCTGGTTGGAGATCAGGGCCGACCGCTCTGAACCGTTGCCGATAATGCCCAAGAGGCGAAGCTGTGGCACGGCGACAGGCTCTGGTTCCGATACGGCTGGTGCCGGTGTCTCGGGCTCTGGTTCGAGCGCGGCAGGCATGGGTGCCACGGGTCGGCGCGACGGGCTGAATACCGGACGTTGGATGATCGCCTCGTAGTACACCGCAGGTCGTGGGCGGCGACCTGTCTGCTCCGGTTGTCCCGGCTGTTCTGCCATCGCCGCGACGGGCGGCGGCGGCGGCGGCAGTTGCGGCTGAGCCCGGGCGACCTGCATCGCCCATAACACCGTAGCAACCGCTGCCGTCAGCAGCAGTCCGGACCCTGCATATGCAAGCAGCTTCGAAATCATGGCTGGCCGCCCTGTTGCAGGGTGACCGGCGCCAGCAGGTCGATCTGCGCAAAGACCAGCGGTTGTGTCCGCTGACCACTGCCCGCCTTGTTCAGTCGCCGCAAGCTGGCGCGCTCGACGAGCAGCACCGGCGTATGATATTCGATATCCGTCAGAAACCCCGTAAGCTGATCGAGACCGGCTTCGAGTTCGAGACGGAATCCGGCGGCATTGGCCAGCGAAAGGTCGCGCTGGCTGGTTGGACTGACCGAGCGCAGGCTGACGCCGCGCGCGGCGGCAAGGGCCGACAGGCTGGATTGAATCCGCGCTGTCGCCTCGCCCATCTGTTGGGCTGTCCAGACGGTGCCAAGCGCGCCGTCGTCAGACAACCCGGCGCGTTCTGCCTGCAATGCGGCAATGTTGCGGGTCAGCCGCTCGATGCCCTGCATGGCGTCGGTGCGGGCCTGCAGGCTTTGGGTTTGCCAGACCTGAGCAGGCCGGAGCAAGGCTGTCCAGACCAACGCCGCAATCGCAACCAGTACCGCCGGCCCGGCGAGCGCGGACAATAGTCTGCGCGTCCGGGTCATCCGCCCGCTCCGAGGTTTATCGTGATCTCGAACCGTTCGGCGTTCGAGGCGGTCCGCGAAACCGGCCCGCTGAGCCTGGGATTTCCAAACCGCGGCTTTTTGGACAACAGCAATACGGTGTCGGCGGCTGAACCCGATGTCTCTCCGGTGATCACCACGCGTTCGGGGCGGAAATCCACCGTTCCCAACCACACATCATCGCGCAGCGCGATGGTCAGCTCTCGCAGCGTGCCCACCAGCAGCGGGCGCCGGAACAGAAGGTCGAGAAAGGCGGCACGTTCGCTTTCGCGGAGTCGCAGGTCTTCGACCTCGGCGCGCAGCGCGACGGCTTCGCTGCGCAGCAGGGCAAGACGGGATTGAAGCTCGGTGGCCTGAGTTTGCGCGGTCCAGGACGGGTAAACCCATCCAACCGCCGCCGCCGCGACCGCCAGCATCGCCAGCAGCGCGTTGACGGTCCTGATGCGCTTTGCGCGGGGCGCGACATGCGCGGAAAAATCGGCCACCGGTCCGTTCAGCCTGGTGCCGTCGACAAAGACTTTGCGCAGCAGAAACCCGTGCCCGGCCAGGTTTCGGCGCCATTGTTCCAGGTCGGTCCGCTTGGCCACCCATTGGGTGGCTGTCAGGTGGTCCGCGTCTGCTTTTGCGGCTTCAAGACGCCAGGATACGTCTTCGGGCCGGAAAGGTGTGTGCTGGCGCAGATCCAGGGCCGCCAGCTCCCCAAGTTTCATGCGCGCGCCCAGCGGGGCGGTGATCGTGCGCTTAAGAAAAAGCGTGGCTGGCACATGCGCATCGACAATGCGCTTGCGACGATGAATGCCGGTTTTTGCCGGGCTGTCGGAGGTCAGCAGGCCAAGGGGTGCAATCAGTCGGCCCCGTCTTGACCTGAGCTTGTCCGCGGCAGGATCAAACCGCAGGGACCGGGCCAGCGGGACACCAAGGAACATGGCCTTTGTCCAGCCGGGCGCCAGCACGGAAATCCGCGCATTCAACCACGCCCCGATCTGCGATGGTGCCCGCATTGCCCTACACTGCCTAACCGCTTCGGATTATAGTTCCGAATTTTAGCATAGCTTAGTCTACAACTTGCAGTAATGATAGGTTGTTCTTTAACGATAGTGTGGCCGTGGCAGATGGAGTGCGTAACATGAACACAAGCGAGTTCCTGGCCCGGTTGAGCCAGGCAAAGCTGTTGTCGCCTGCTGCCGCGACGCGGGCGATGCTGGCCAGTGCCGAAACCGGGACGGCGATCGAGAAGACCTTATTGGAGTTTGGGCTGGTTCCCGAAGACGATCTGTTCACAGAACTGGCCGGCTTTCTGGGGCTGCCGTTCGTTTCTGCGGTCGATTGCGATCCGGTTCTGGCGCGCAGCCTTTCCTTGCCGACGGAATTTCTGCTGCGCTCCGAGGTGGTGCCGGTCAGCGAAGGCGACGACGGCGTCCTGCTGGCGACATCGAACCCGCGCGCCGACGAGGTTGTGCGCAGCATCGGGTTTCATCTGCGCAGCCCGGTCAGAATGGCGATCACCGCCCCGTCGACGATCCGGTTGCTGCTGGCGGACAGCGGCGAGAACGAGCGGCAGGGGGCGAATGGAGCCCTGTCCTCGGACGTTGAACGGCTGAATGCGCTTGCAAACGACGGCCCGGTCATCAAGCTGGTGAATGACATGATCACCGAGGCGGTGTCGCTGGGTGCGTCTGACATCCACATCGAGGCGGGCGAAACCTCGGCCGCGGTGCGGTTCCGGGTCGATGGCGCGCTGTTCCCGCGTCAGCCGGTGCCGCCGGGGCAGCGTGCGGCGGTCGCCTCACGCCTGAAGGTTATGGCCAACCTCAACATATCGGAAAAACGACGGCCCCAGGATGGCCGCGCGCAGATCTCGGTGCGGGGTCGTACGGTGGATATCCGG
>Ga0316207_10003326_pt1 | contig 15055 bp, 15 predicted proteins | sample 6weekpyrite_MG_FD_204943 | JGI IMG/M metagenome (GOLD analysis project Ga0316207, IMG submission 204943) | Microbial mat bacterial communities from mineral coupon in-situ incubated in ocean water Damariscotta River, Maine, United States -... | ecosystem: Environmental > Aquatic > Marine >... | reverse complement strand
TTTCCTTTACGCCTGACAACCTCTGTTTCGTTTTCGCGTATTGCTTATAGAGGGTGGATGTTTTCACCTTTTATTTTATATACGTATGAAGATAAAGGGAGGAATGGTTGGGAATTTAATATTTTAGCCGGTCCGCTCTATGCCTCAAAAAAATACCACGACTATTTTTATTCTGTAGACCAGGCATACGTCAATGAAAATCGAGGCTTTTTTGAGGCAAAACAGGGGTATAGCGGTAGTCGGGTTACCGTTTATCTACAAAAGAGCTATAAGCGATTATGGTTAAGCGTTTTCGCTCGTTATGATGTGTTGAGTGGTGCGGTATTCGAAAAAAGCCCATTAATTGAGAAAAATAATTATGTCTTTGGTGGATTTGTTATCGGCTGGATGTTTAAAAAATCACCTGTAATGGTGTATGTGGGTGATTGAAATCAGTTAAAGGTGAATAATTCGTTAATTTTAGTGTTTTTTTAACGATATACATAAGTGGCCGTTGCATTGGACGCTTAATTTTGGTATAAAATGCGCCCTCTCGCGAGCAGCTGAGAGATGAGTTAAACCGGAGAGAAAAGAATGTCAAAAGTCTGCCAAGTCACTGGGAAACGGCCAATTGCCGGAAATAATGTTTCTCATGCAAATAATAGAACAAAACGTCGATTTTTACCTAATTTGCACATGCGTAAATTTTGGGTAGAAAACGAAAATCGCTGGGTTCGTTTACGTATCAGTACAAAAGGCATACGTATTATCGATAAGCTGGGTATCGATAAGGTACTATCAGATTTACGCTCACGCGGCGAAAAAGTTTAAGCAAGGAAATTAGGTTATGCGCGAAAAAATAAAATTAGTCTCTTCAGAAGGTACCGGTCATTTCTATACGACTACTAAAAATAAACGTACTAAGCCTGAAAAAATTGAAATGAAAAAATATGATCCTGTTGTTAGAAAACATGTCATGTACAAAGAAGCAAAAATTAAGTAGCAGCGATTAATTTTTGTGTAAAAGAACCGCCTGAGGGCGGTTTTTTTGTGCCTAAAGAAAAATAGCTTTAATTCTTCTGATAATGCTTAGTAATTCAATGATTATCGGATAGTATACGGTTATTATTTCGAATCTAGAAAAGTCGCGATCTATCTGATTTGTTTAGGTTTGATTCAGGCAAGTAGATTTGCAATTGTCTATTTAACACAGGAGAACATCAGTAAAAATGGGAATTAACATGCTAAAGCGGTTGGGTTTGTCTTCTATTGTGGTTTTTTTAGGCTTTATATCTAATGCTAATGCACAAACGGCATCAATTACCTTAAGTGAAAAAAGTGCGCAAGTGGGCTACAGCTTTTTAGTGGGTGGTAGCAACTACGGTAGAACCGAATTAAGAGCCGATTTCCTTTACAATAGTGACGAAACTTATTTAGTTGATACCAGTTTGCAAGTGTTTGACGAAGTGGGAAGTAAGATAAAAGGATTGGTTGCCGGATTAGGTGGCAAATTATATGGCGGTTCTATTAATGATAATCGCTACGAGATGCTCGTTTTAGGTGTTGGTGGCATGTTGCGTTATTCGATACCTCAAAACCCACGCATTGTCCTTGGGCTGGATGGATACTACGCACCTCAAATAGTGTCTTTTATTGATGCAGATGGGTTTTATGAAACAGCGGCTCGGATTGAGTATGAAGTGTTGCCAAAAGCATCAGCATATTTTGAATATCGTAAATTTTATTTAGATCCCGAAGATGCCAAAGGTGGAAGTTTTGAAAAAGGCTTTCGTGTAGGTATGGAGATCAATTTCTAGTATTAAATAATGGCATAAATCGACAATGCTGGTCTAATAATAGCCCGGGTGGAAAATAATGAAACCCGGAGCAAATTTAATATAATAAAAATCTCCTTTCTCATTAATTATCAGTTAAAAAACTTATAAGTTATTGACTGATCGTTAATTTCCCTTAGTTTGGATGAATTTAATCCTGTGTTAAGTCAAGCTATCTAGCATGTCAGAGATAATTCTTATAATTTCAAATAGTTGAGCCTGAAATAGTCGTTGTAGCACGACCTTGTCAGGTGATGTACATAGGGGAAGGAGACGGCATGCAAGTAATATTAAAATGCCTGCTCGTGTTAACAGTTCTTATATCCGTTTTAGCCGCTTGTGACTTTTCTAGCAAAAGTGATTCTGTAATTGTTAGCGGTGATTTTCCTATCGTCTATGTTAAACGCCCACAGTCGGTCATTATTAATCCTGCCGAAAGTAATCCTGTCACTGCTTTCAGTGACTTATTTTTTCGAGATGTGTCATCTCCGGTATCTACTGAAAAAAACCTAACTGCTGAGCTTACTTTAGGAAGAGGTGATGTCGCTGATCCCGAAGTATCTTTTGACGGAAAACAAATAATATTCAGTATGAAATGTTCAGTGGATTCATCTGCTGAGTGTAATGAGGATACCACTTGGAATATTTGGATTTACACTATAGATACTGCGTCTTTTCGTCGAGTTATGGATTTTGCTATTGCCAATCAGGCTGACGATGTTGATCCTGCTTTTTTACCTAATAATAGTATTGTTTTTTCCTCTACTCGTCAAAAGGGTACATTAGAAAAATTTGGATATGTTTTTACTGATGAGCAACAACGTTTGCCTATATCTGTATTGCACACCATGCGTGACGATGGGACGAACATTGAGCAAATATCCTTTAATCGTGGGAATGATCGCAATCCAACAGTTTTACGTAATGGGAAAATTATTTTTAGTCGTTGGCAATTTTCGAATGAACGTAATCAATTAGCAATCTACAGCTCGAATCCAGATGGTAGCGAAATGGATGTTGTGTATGGTGCTCATAGTCCGGGTGATGTGTTTTTACATCCTCGTGAGCTACCTGATGGAAAAATAATAACAACTGTTTTGCCTTTTGAGGGTACTTGGGAAAGCGGCGCATTAATGACATTGGATGTTGAAAATTATTCAGATGCCAAGGAGCCAGCTCCCCAAGTCAGTGATAAGTCTAACAGTGGCCAGGTATCATCAACAATACAGCAAATTCCATTAGATAAATCAATATCGTTATTGGGGAGATTTACTACCCCTTATCCATTAATGGATGGAAGTGATCAAATTCTTGTTAGTTTTAGTTTTTTGCAAGAACTTGCTGGAGATGAATCAGTTTTAGATCGCTTGAATTCTATTGATAATAGAGAGGCGCCACCCGCATTTGGAATTTATATTCTTAATACATCAGATAAAAGTCTAAAGCCTTTAATATTGGCTGAAGAAGGTGCCTCCATGACAGATCCAGTCGCGATTTTTCCTCGTGCAGAACCACCCTTTATTCAACGAAGTGTGACTGTTAATCCAGGAGTGTTTGATCCAAATCAGATTGAAGGCATTTTAAATATTAAAAGTGTTTATGATACGGATCATTTTGGTCGTATGGGGCAAGGGGTTTTAACTGCTCAAGAAAATGCACTGACACCGTTTCCATTGATTCCACCTGCAAATCCAGATTTAGATACTCGTCAATTCATAACCGACATTGCACGGCTTAAGGACCCCATGCAAACGACGGCAGATCAAAGACCCGCGCGATTTGTGAGAATAAGTCAAGCACTGCCAACTCCGGAAGAATCTTTAGAGCAGATTCTTGATGAAACTGAATTTGCGTTACAAAAAATTGTAGGCTATGCGCCAGTGGAACCGGATGGTTCTGTGAAAGTTAAAGTGCCTGCTGATGTACCAATATCAATTTCGGTATTAGATAAATTTGGACGAGCCTATGAAAACCATTCTAATTGGATTCAAGTTCGTCCTGGAGAAACATTAACTTGCAATGGTTGCCATGCGCCTAACAAAATTACAGCATTGAATAGTGTGCCGATAGCGGGTATTCATAATAATACTCAATTAAAATCTGTTTCAGGACAGATTCTTAGTGGTGTAGCACAGCTTGATGAGACCATGGCTGAAACTCGCACTCGCCTAGATGAATCAGCATTAGAATTATCTTTAAATATTACATTTAAAGATGTTTGGACAGACACTAATCAACGTGCTGCAGATCCTGATGTTAATTATCTTTATGAAAATTTAAGAACGGATTTTCCATCAGATGGTTTGATAGATTACCCAACGCACATTCAACCTATATGGAATTTGGAACGAGTCATTAATGGTCAAACTCAAGCTTGTAATTCTTGTCATAATGGCATAACCAGTTCCCAGTTTAATCCCACATCGCTTGATTTAAATGGATTTATTGGTGCCGGAAAAATGCCTTCCTATAATGGTTTAATGGTTGGGCAAGTACTATTTGATGCAAACGGCCAACCACTATTAGAAAAATTTGGTACAACTGAGGTAGTTCGTCGAGCTTCTCCATTGGTAAACGCAGGTTATGCTCGAGGTAGTTATTTAATTGAAAAAATATTTGGTACAGAATTATTTGCAGATAAAGCGCTACCTGTGGATGGCTTAGAGCATTCATCGATGCTAACGAATGATGAAAAGCGGTTGATATCAGAATGGATAGATGGGGGTGCGCAGTATTGCAATGATCCTCTTGACGAAGATGAAAACTGCGATTCAATTGGTGACGCTCCGGATTTGGCAGCTTTTGCAGTATTTCATACTGAGCTAATTCAAGCTTGTGCCGGTTGCCATGCAACGAAAACCGTAAGCGGAGGCGATAACCCTCGTTTTGTGGGGAATAACGTCAGGTTTATACTACTTAGAGAAGTAACTAGTGATTTCTTTGTGTCACTGAGTATGGTGAGTGATCGAATAGACCCTGATAAAAGTTATTTATTAGCACGCCCTTCTGCTGGAGTTGATGATGAACATTGGGTGGACGCTAATCAAACAATCCCGATATTACCTGTGGATGATGCATTGTATTTGGCAATAAAAGATTGGATATCTGGGATTCCAGATCAATGAGAAATTTCTATTGCAACTGTTTATTGCCATTGAGTGTTCTATTAATCTGCTACTTTTCTTGCAATCTTGTTAGCGCGAGTGAAGCAACAGTTAAGTCAGAATTTCTGGAAGTTTTTACTGCCGCAGGTCGTGGTTATCCAGTATTTTTTGTCGTGGAAAATGGTGAACGTTTTAAGCTGTTAAAACGAAAAACAGATTGGATAAAAATTAAATCAAAACAGGGGCAGGAAGGTTGGATTAGTTATAAGGATTATGCATCTTCTATTTATCTGGCAAAACCAGATATTCGAAAACTTGTTGTAAGTTCTAAATGGGAATTGGGCTTATCATCAGGAAGGTTTGGTTCGGATAATAGTTTATCTGCAAGTGTAGGTTATTACATTTGGCCATATGTAGCTTTACAAGCAGAGTATAAAAAAGTAATTGGAGAATTTTCGCACTCCAATTTGCTCAGTGGGAAGTTTATGTTTCAAGTATTTCGGGAAAAAGTTGTTAGTCCGTTTATTTCACTTGGTTTGGGGGTGATGGAAAATGTACCTAGGCAGTCATTGATTAACGCAAATAAAGAGCACAAGAATTTGTTTATCGGTGGTGTGGGGCTTAATTATATCCCTTATAAGCGATTTAATATGCGTTTTTCAGTTAATAATTATTATATCAATAAACATAAGCAGAATTATCTTGATTTACGGCTAGGCGTTTATGTGTTGTTTGGGTAATAGAATGAGCAAAGGACTAATTTTAGCACTTGGATTATGGACTTATGTGTTGACGTTTACCGTTGAAGTCCACGCTGCAGATGATTCGCCATTGTTTGACCTGTCTGGCGCGCTTCCCGAAATGTCACCTGAACTTAGCCGTCGACAGGTTGCAATTCCAAATATTGACGCATTGGATGTAGAAGTTGGGATTTATGGTGGCATGTTAAATGTCGAAGATTTTGGTGCGAATTATACATATGGTGTCTCAGGTTTTTTTCATATTACAGAGGATCTTTTTATCAATGCAAATTATGGGCGTTCTCAAATTAAAGACGATACGTTCAGGCGCCTAAAATTACCCTTATTTGGTGAAAGTGGGAAACGAAACATATCCGATTTGAATTTTTTATTGGGTTGGAATTTTTTGTCTGGTGAAATGTTCTGGAGCAAGCAATATGCATTTACATCGGATTTATATCTTCTTGCTGGTGTTGGCAGCATTAATTTCGATGATGAAAGTTATTATAGTATTGTGGGAGGACTTGGGGCAAAAATTCTTTTCACTGATTGGTTGGCTTTACGATTTGAGGCCAAACTATCGGAATACAATTCCAGCTTTTTAGGTTATGAAAAGAAAAGCCACAATGTTGATGTAATAACTGGAATAAGTTTTTTTTACTAGGTATTGATATAAATGAAAGCGCAACTTATTTCTATACCACAATTATTAATTATCCTGATCATCTCGATAAATACATCATATGCGATTGATGATGCTGAAAAAGCGTTATCACTACGGTTTCAAATTGATACACAAAAAAAAGAATTGATTGAGCTAGGGCGTGACATTAAGGTTCTTGAAGAAGTTTTATTATATCCATCAAAAAGTAGAGTAAGTGTTTATTTTACAATGGACGTGGCTGTTTTGTTTTCACTGGAAAAAGTTAAATTACTTCTAAATGATGAGGTTGTCGCTGAGCATATATATTCCTCACGTGAAGTAGAAGGGTTTGGTAAGGGTTCATCTCAACGACTTTTTATTGGAAATGTGGAGCCTGGAAAATACAAATTGACTGCCATTTTTATGGGTAAAGGGCCGCGCGGTAGGCCTTATAAGCGTGGTGTGAAAGGAATATTTTTGAAAGAAAATAGTCAAAAAATATTAGAAATTAGCATTGAAGATGATGTTAGAAAACAGCAACCTGCATTTTATATACGAGATGTGAGTTAAATTATGTTTTTGCATAAGCCAAAAATTAGATTTTTTTTATGTTTTATGCTCAGTGGTTTTTCATCAGTAACGGCTGCCAATACGCCAACCCAAGTGAGTAAAGAAAAAGAATTACGTTATCAGGAGGTTTTTTATCACTTTTATCGTAAAGACGCCTTCAATGCATTAGTCAATTTTAGCGCTGGGTTGTATGAAAATAATTTACCTAAAAATTTGAATCAAAATCAATTGCTACTAGGTAGCCTATATTTTATGTATGACTTGGATAAGTTAGCAGAATCTACTTTTTTAAACGTAATACAAAGTCGTGTTGCTCCTGAACAAAAGTCTGTAGCGTGGTATTTTTTAGCCAAGATATATTATAAAGCTGATAACTTCCGTCAACTCAGCGAAGCGTTGATTAAAACCAAACAAAATTTGCCGGCATCATTACAAGATGAAAGAGCTTATATTCTAGGCATGTACTATTTGAAAATACGTGATTTAGTTAATGCAAAAGCGGTATTAAAAACCATTGACGAAGATACATTCTGGTATCAAATGTTTCAGTTTAATTTAGGCGCATCATACATAAAAGCGAATTTGGGTGTTGAGGGCGCAAAATTTATTCGAAATGTGGGGGATAGTAAACAGTCAAATGACAATATGTTAGCTTTGAAGGATAAATCCAATATTGTATTGGGATATTATTTTTTACGGAATAATAAATCACCCGATGCGATAGAAGTTTTGGAAAACGTTAGGCTTTCGGGTCCATTTTCTAATAAGGCTCTGCTCGGATTAGGCTGGGCGTATACCGAAAAGCAGCAATTTAGAAAAGCACTGATTCCTTGGATGGCCTTGAGTGAAAAGGATCCAAATCAACTGACTGTTCAGGAAGCCTTGTTGGCAGTACCTTATGCTTTTATGCAATTAAAGGCTGAAGATAAGTCTTTGGAATTGTACAAGAATTCAATTGATATTTATGAATCTGTAAAAACAGAAATTGATCTTGCTTTAAGCGTGGCCAAAAAAAGTAGTTTTTTTAATGTTCTATTAGTTGATCGATCTTATGATGACTTTACCATCTCAAGAAAAATTATTGAACATAAAGATAGTGTACAGGGTCGAGTATTAAGTGATTTGTTGCAAGATGAAGAATTCCAGCAAATGTTTAATACCTATCGTGATCTAAAGCAATTAGAATCAAAATTAATCGAATGGCGTGGGCAGCTATCCAAGATGAAAATCATGCTAAGAGCAACACCTGAAGATACAAATTTTGAAGATAGTACTAAACTTCTAAATAGACCTTTAAAAGATAAGCGTTATTACGTAGAAACTGTGCTGACATTAACCGATAGAGTTAAGTTGCAAGAAGATCGCTTAACAATATTGCTGGGTAAGTATGAGTCATTTGTTCAGGAGTATGTACTTAAGGCGCTGAATAAAAAACGTCAATACATTGTTACTTATTTAAGCCAGACAAGATTTGCTATGGCTGAGTTGCTGGATAAAGCTCAGAAGTTAGAATGATGAAAAAAATAAATATCATTTCTAGTATTTGTATTGCGTTGCTTTTTAGTGCATGTGCAAAAGATCGTGTGGCAACTTTGCAAAGCTTAAATGATCGGGAATTGATTATTGAAGAGAAACAGCTTGATAAAGTTTCTCGAGATGAAGTCATGCAATCCTATCATAAATATCTAGACGAAGCGCCAGCAAATCACCCAATGTATAATAATGCGTTGAATCGATTGGCGGACATGGAAATGATGGCCGGGGATGAAAAGCTATTTCAAGTTAAGGAAGAAAAATATCAAGAAGCTTTTGAAGTTGCCTCCACTTCAGATGATTTGCAAGGTAGTAAGAACTACGCTAATGCCATCAAATTGTATGAAGACTTACTGAGTGCAAACCCGAATGATAAACGTAATGATTGGGTGATGTATCAATTGGCGCGTGGTTATGAGCAACTGGGAGAAATTGAAAAGTCGTTAGACGTTCTTACTCAACTTGTTAAAAAATATCCTCGTAGTGATTATCTTATTGAATCCCAATTTCGCCGGGGTGAGATACATTATCTTCTTAGTGATTTTAAAGCCGCCGAGAAAGCGTATTCTCTGGTTTTGCGCAAAGGTAAGAATACCGAATATTATGAAAGATCTTTGTATAAATACGGCTGGTCGTTGTTTAAGCAAGATCGCTATGAGCATTCACTTGATGCCTTTTTTGCTATATTGCAGCAGATGCCTGTTGTTTATGATTTACAGGAAAAGATAGATACTCGGGCATTGTCAAAAGTAGAAAAGGAAATGCTTGATGATATTTTTCGAGCGATAAATCTATGTGTATCTTATGCAGGTGGTGTCGATTACGCCAGTAAATACTTTGATAAATATACCCAGTTACCGTTTGAGTACGAAGTCTTTTCTCGTCTTGGTGTTTATTTTGTTAAGCATGAACGCGTTAAAGACGCGGCTGATGCATTTGGGGTATTTGTTCATCGCCAACCCTATCATCCAATGTCTTCTAGTTTGCAAATTCAAAGAATAGAAGTTTATGACAAAGGTCGTTTTGGTCGGTCCGCACTTGCTGCACGAGAGGAGTTTGTTCGAAAATTCGGTATAGGCACTGAATTTTGGTATCGGCAAAATAATTCGACAAAAGCAATTCTAAGACTACAGGTAAAAACAATACTTAACGAATTATCTGAGTTTTATCATGCACGCTTACAAAAAAACCGAAAAAACGAAAATTTTGTTCAAGCGACTCATTGGTATCAGCAATATATTAAAATGTTTCCTGGCGACGAAGAAGCAGCGCGAAAACAGTTTTTGTTGGGTGAGCTTTATTCAGAGAAGAAGCTGTTTGCCAATGCAGCTGTAGCCTATGAAAAATCTGCTTATGGATACAATGTACATAAATATTCTCATGAATCTGCTTATGCTGCGATCGATTCATACAATAAAGCGTTAAGAGAAGTTTCTAAGGAAGAGAAACCCCAATGGCGAGACAAATTACTCCAAGCATCAATTAAATACCTTCAAACTTATCCTACAGATAAACGTGCACTTTCTGTTCGTGTAAAAGTAGCAGAAGATCTTTTTGCCCTTAAGCGATTTGATGAAGCGACAGTAAATGCTCAATTAGTTTTATCTGATGATAAAAGTAGTCATAAATTCAAAATGGCAATGCACGTCATAATTGGTCACATTGCTTTTGAGCGCGAAGATTATTTATTAGCACAAAGTAGTTATCAAAAATCGATTGATTTAGGTATTAAAAACCAATCCCTAAAACGAAAAATTGAAAAACGCTTAGCTGCAGCAACATATAGATATGCGGAAGCGATGAAAGAATCAGGGAACTTGATGGCTGCTGCGGAAGGATTTCTTGCGGTCTCTGCTGCATCTCCCAAATCTGGAATTAGTGCTAAAGCAGAATATGATGCAGCAACAGCGTATATCAATTTAAAACAATGGGAAAAAGCGGTTAAAATTCTAGAGAGTTTTCGGTCCAAATACCCAGGACATAATTTGCAATCTGGTGTGCCAGTAAAGCTGGCGATTGCTTATGAAAAAGTAGGGTTGTTCTCAAAAGCAGCGGGAGAGACACTTTTAATAGGAAATGCTTCTAAGGATCAGCAATTAAAACGTGAAGCTTTTTGGAGTGCAGCAAATCTATATGAGCAGGATGATAATAAGAAGTTAGCGATAGCAAGCTATAAAAAATATGTGCGTGCTTTTCCCGAGCCAGTTGAACAAGCAATGGAGGGAAAGCAGAAGCTGATAGAACTTTATTACAGCCGTGGTCAGTTGGAAAAACGAAAATATTGGTTGAAAAATGTAGTGGCAACCTATGATAGAAATAAAAGCGGATTGTCAGAGCGAAGCTTATTTATTGTTGCAAATGCATCAGTCATTTTGGCGAATGATTTGATGGCGGCCTATCAAAAGACCGAGTTAAAGTTACCTCTAAAAAAGTCATTGAAGAAAAAGAAACGCTTAATGAAAAAGACTTTGCGGGCATATGAAAAAGTCGCGGATGTTGGTGTTGCCCAATTTACAACAGCTTCAACTTATCACGTCGCACAAATATATCAGGAACTGGGTGAATCTATTATGAGTTCTCAGAGACCGAAACGATTGAGTGCAGAAGAACGCGAGGAGTATGACTTGTTGTTAGAAGAGCAGGCCTTTCCTTTTGAAGAGAAAGCGATATCGATATATGAAACTAATTTGCATAGAATTCCTCAAGGTGTTTATGACCAATGGATTCAACAGAGTATTAGTAAATTAGGTGAATTGTTACCTGCACGTTATAAAAAAGAGGAGGTGCATAATGAAATGTATACCGCTCTGGACTAAGTTGATCATATTTTTATTTGCCATAAACTTGTTTGTTGCTTGTGCTTCAAAACCGAACAAGACTAAAGCTAAACCACAGCTAGCTGCTGCTGACAAGGTTATTAAATTTAGTAGTCGAAAGAATACGAGTGTCGTGGATGTAGATAAGGATAAGTATAAAAAAGCACTTGCTCACTTGCAAAGTGGTGAATTATTAAGAGCAGAAAAATTGTTGAAAGAAATATCAGTAAAATATCCAAGTATGGCGGGTCCTTACATTAATCTTGGCATTATAGCCATGAAAGAAGGTAGGTGGCAGGAAGCTGAAAATTTACTCTCTTCTGCTAAAAAAATCAGTTCTGACAACCCTGAAGTTTTAAATTATTTAGGGGTGATTTATCGCCAGCAGGGAAAATTCAATGAAGCAAAAGACGCGTATCAGCTTGCTATAGCACAGGACAAAAGATTTTCGAGTGCATATCTAAACTTGGGGATACTATTTGATTTGTATTTGTCAGATTATGTTATGGCTAAAAAGTATTATCAGCAATATCAAGAATTGATACCAGATGATCGAAATGTTAAATCCTGGTTGATAGATCTTGATCAAAGAATACAAGCGAGTAATGGATGATCAGATTTGTTCAAAAATTATTTTTGCTTGGTATGCTGTTATTGTCTAGCGCATCAGTGTGTCAGGCGGAGGACAGAATCGAGTTGGAGAAAGGTGCCATTATTGGTAATCAAGAAGCACCCAAAGCCATTTATATCGTGCCCTGGAGGCCACTAACACCGGTAGATATTAAGGGCTTAGAAATTGGCAACTTATTGGATGAAGAGCTGGAGCTTATAGATCCAGAGACATTTAAGCGTCAGGTTGAACTATATGGCTTGATGCGTTTAGAAGAATAACAATTAGTCAGTTTAAATTAAAAATAACACGTTATAGTCTTTGTAAGCTTGGATAAACCTTTTAATTAAAAAGGTTAAAGGCTTGTTTTATCTCAGTATTCAGGAGGGGATGGTGGATACATATTCTATTATTGTAAGTTTTTTCCAGGAAGGTGGGTTTTTTATGTATCCCATCATGGTGGTGTTGGCCTGTGGTGTTGCGATAGCAATTGAACGCTATATGTATTTAATGCGTGCTAAGAAAACAAATATTAATCTGTGGCAGGAGTTACAGCCTATGTTAAGTGCTAGTCGATATCGGGATGCATTTGCTTTGGCATCTGAGTCAAAAGCTGGCATCGGGAAAATGCTATCAAATGGTTTAATTCGCGCGCATAACAATAGCAAGCTAACTGAAATTGAAACAGCCATGGAGGAAGGTTTAATGGAGACGGTTCCTCGTCTTGAAAAAAGAACCCATTACCTTTCTACTTTTGCCAATGTAGCGACTTTGTTAGGGTTATTGGGAACAATCATTGGACTGATTCAGGCATTTACTGCTGTTTCGCAAGCAGACCCTGCAGAGAAGGCTGATTTATTGTCTTCCAGTATTTCGGTTGCGATGAATACTACGGCATTTGGATTGATGGTGGCAATTCCATTGTTGCTTGTTTTTACCGTAATTCAGACCAAGACGAATGAAATTGTTGATGGTCTGGAAATGATTGCGGTAAAGTTTTTAAATATTGTTTCTGCGCAGAAGAAAATAGATGATTAAAAAGGGGAAGATTATAAAGTAAAACTGGGAGACTTTTTCAATGAATAAAACTCAATTACGAGGACTCAGTAGATGAGAAGGCGAGTACGGCGGCGTAAGTACGTAAGTACAGAGCTAGATATAACGGCTTTTCTGAATTTGATGGTAATTCTAATACCTTTTCTATTGATAACGGCGGTTTTTTCGCGTGTAACAGTTTTAGACCTTTATCTTCCTCCTGAAGCAAAATCCACCAGTAGCGTTCAGAAAAAATTTCAGCTCGAAGTAGTGATTCGTAAAAACGGTATTTATATTAATGAAGCAGCTAGCCGTTTAAGAAAAACAATAAAACTCACCAAATCTGGTTTTGATTATTCAGAGTTAGAAAAGCAATTAATAAAATTAAAAGAACAATTCCCTGATAAGCGTGACGCAGCAATTTTGGCTGAATCTGACATTGAATACGATATTCTTGTGCAGGTGATGGATCAGGTACGCATGCGTGAAGTAAAAGTCAAAGACTCAATCGTTTTAGAAGACTTATTCCCCGGTATCTCAATTGGCGATGCGCCAAACGTGAGAAAGAAATGAAACGGTTTTGTAAGCGAGCAGATAGAGAAGAACGTCGTCGTCATAAAAGCGTTGGTATAAATTTGGTGTCTTTGATGGATATCTTTACCATTTTGGTGTTTTTTCTGTTGGTGAATTCTGCTGAAGTAGAAACAATTTCTAGCAATGAAAATTTTAAATTACCAGAGTCAATTTCAGAAACGAAACCACGAGAAACGATTCTTATCAAGGTGAATGAGCAAGATGTTGTTGTTCAAGGGCGGAAAATTGCCGATGTGAAGTCGATTTTAAGTTCTGATGAACTTGTTATAGAAGCGTTACAAAAAGAACTGCTTTACCATGCCAATAAAGGCGTTAGTGTTGAGACAGATAAATCTAAATTTATTGGTGCAATCACCATTATGGGTGATAAAAAAATTCCCTACAAGTTGTTGAAAAAAATTATGGCAACTTGCGCTGAATCAAATTTTGGCAATATTTCTTTAGCTGTTCAACAAAAGGCGAAAGGTTAGGTTGATATGTATACTCCAACCATAAACCAATACCATAGCGATCCATGGTTTTTTGATTCTAATGAGCAGAAGTTCAAGAAGATTTTATTTTGGGTAATTTTTAGTTTTTTGTTGATCAGTATTGTCATTCCATTTTTACCGATTTTTGAAGTTGATCGTGAAAAAAAAGAAGAGATTCCTCCTCGTTTTGCAAAAGTTTTGATGCAAAAGAAGCAGAAACCCCTACCGCCTAAGCCGTCTGTGCCACAAAAAAAGCCGAAGCCCGATATTGATAAACCCAAAGAAAAAAATAAAAAGCAACCTGTTAAAGAAGCCAAAAAGGCAGATAAGCCAAAGGTGGCTAAGAAAAAGTCTGTTCAGGAGCGTGTTGCAAAAGTAGGCTTATTGGCGTTGCGTAATGATTTAATGGATTTGCGTGAAGATCCAATATTACAGAGAATTAGCAATCCAAGCCGTAAACTGATTACCGGCGGTAAGACCGCTGCAAAAACCTCTCGTACTACGGTTGTTAAGAATTTTGATAAAGGCAGTGGCGGTATTGATACTTCTAAATTGAGTAAGCAGACCACACGTACGGCATTAGCACAACGAGATCTCACTCAAGTCAGTTCTAAAATACAACCTGGAGGGGATGAAAAGCGTAAAGGTGATGAGCGTATTAATGTTCGCACAATCGAAGAGGTTCGTTTAGTTATCGCGAAAGCTCATGGTGGTCTTACAACCTTGTATAATCGACAGTTACGAAAACAACCTGGATTGAAAGGAGTTGTATTATTTGAGCTTATCATTGCCCCCTCAGGTAAAGTTGAGTCATGCCGCGTTATTCAAAGCGAACTAAATTCTCCGCGTTTGGAAAGGAAGTTTATTATCAAACTGAAATCTCTGGATTTTGGTGCTAAAGATGTTGATACCACTCGTATCGATTATCCTATAGACTTTTTTCCGCCGTGATATAATGTGAATTATTCCATTTCGTAATCGACTAATTATGGCTGAACCAGATACAATTGTTTTAGTGCATGGCCTCTGGGAGATTCCACTCAATCTCCATTTTTTAGGGTTTCAATTAAAAAAATCTGGATTCGATGTTAAGTATTTTAAATATCGGTCAGTCTCATGTGATATC